>Ga0265293_10013800_pt1 | contig 10404 bp, 11 predicted proteins | sample Munlanlewell138R_FD_192505 | JGI IMG/M metagenome (GOLD analysis project Ga0265293, IMG submission 192505) | Leachate microbial communities from a municipal landfill in Southern Ontario, Canada - Leachate well 138R | ecosystem: Engineered > Solid waste > Landfill > Unclassified | place: Canada...
AGAATTTGCTATCATTCGCCTGGCACAAAAAGCGCGTGCCGTAGGCATTCACCTGATCCTGGCCACTCAGCGTCCAAGCACTGATGTGGTCACCGGCTTGATTAAAGCCAATTTTCCGACCAGGATTGCTTTTGCTGTTGCCACATCTGTGGATTCCCGTGTCATTTTGGATACAGGTGGTGCAGAAACCTTGCTAAGCAAGGGAGACATGCTGTTCATGCATCCTGAATTTGGTCTTCCACAGCGAGCCCAGGGTGTAATCGTCACTGACAAGGAACTGAACCGGATTATCCGCTGGTGGCAAAGGAACCGAAAGGATCAATCTGAGTTGCTAAATGAGCGTTATGATGATTCGAAGTCACCACCCTGGGAAGACCAGGTTGGAATCGATGCAACCTCGGGCAGCGACGATGCACTGGTGGATGAAGCCATTAAATTAATCAAAGCACAAGGCCATGTGAGCGCTTCATTTTTACAGCGACAATTGCGGATTGGATATCCAAGGGCTGCACGGTTGGTCGATCAGTTAGAGGAAATGGGTATTATCGGGCCTTCACAGGGAGGCGGTCGAGAACGGGAGATTTTGATTGATTTTGATGATGGGGAAGATGAATGATGCCCTCTGTTTTGCTTACAGTGTGATAAACTTACAGCCATGAATCAATCGAATAACGACGAGAAAAAAACCCTAACAGATCATTTGCGAATAATTTTTAAAGGGGTTCTGGACGGGATTGGTACATTCCTGAATCGATTGGGAGTCCGTCCCAATGTCATCACCCTGGCAGGACTATTGGGCAATGTTGCGGGTGGCGTCTTAATTGCTTCAGATCAATTATTGTGGGGCGGTTTGATTGCTATGATAATGGCCCCTCTGGACGCCCTTGATGGAACCATGGCGCGTTTGCGAAACGAGAGCAGTCGCTACGGCGCTTTTGTTGATTCAGTCACTGACCGCTATTCCGAGTTTGCTTTATATGCAGGCTTGTTGGTGTATTTTATTCAAACCGGGACCTGGAAGGATGCGATGCTGGTATTATTCGCCGCTATGGGATCAATTTTGGTCTCTTATATCCGGGCAAAAGCTGAGTCCTTGAATTATTCAGCGAAGATTGGATTATTCACCCGTGTGGAAAGATACCTGGTATTAATCCCCGGGGTAATTTTTGGTATTCCTCGAATAGCTCTATGGATTTTGGCAATCCTTAGCAACGTGACGGCATTGCAGCGAATTTGGTATGTGAGAAAACAAGCGAAAGCCAACGGAGAGGTTCGAAATATAAGAGAGGAACAGAAAAATGGCTGAAGGTATTCGAATTGGACCATTAACACTTAATTATTACGGGATGATCATCATGGCAGGAGTCATCGCTGCCGCAGTGTTAAGCCATTATGAAGCAAAACGCAGGGAATTGAACGCTGATATCATTTGGGATTGTTTACCCTGGGTCGTTCTTGGTGGGGTGATTGGCGCCCGAATCTGGCATATCCTGACGCCGCCCGCCTCGATGGTTGAACAAGGCGTTACAACCTGGTATTACCTCACGCATCCATTGGATGCTATCGCAATCTGGCGGGGCGGGTTAGGGATACCCGGTGCGGTTGCTGGCGGTGCACTGGCACTTTATCTCTATACCAGGAAGCATGAAATCAGTTTCCTGTTATGGGTTGATATTATTGCCCCCGGTTTGGCGCTGGCGCAAGCAATTGGCCGCTGGGGTAATTTCATAAACCAGGAAGTTTATGGGCGCCCGTCTAATCTTCCCTGGGCAATTACGATTGACCCCCGGTACAGGTTGCCTGAATACAGAGATATTGCCACTTATCATCCATTATTTTTATATGAATCTATTTTTAATTTATTAAATATGGGCTTCTTGCTGTGGCTCACCCGAAAAATGGCACATAAACTTAAACAAGGTGATGTTTTCTTATCCTATTTGGTGACCTACCCGATATTCAGGTTCTTCTTAGAATTTCTCAGACTGGATGCCAGTCTTGTGGGTGGCGTGAACGCAAACCAAACATTAATGTTGTTGATCGCAATGGCAGCGGCAGGGTTGATTGTTTGGCGACACCGCGAGACGATTTTCCCCCACCAGGCTAATGAAAAACCAAAACAAAAAGATATCGAAAATCTAGAAGGCACGGGCGAAAAAAACGAAGAATAATTTTTGCTGGCAATCTTAAGGTTGGACGATTAATAAAATGGCAACCATCACTTTCCTGGGAACGGCCAATGCGGTACCGAATAAAGACCGTGAAAGCACTCATTTCCTGGTTGAATCAGGTGAGCAATAAATCCTTGTTGATTGTGCCGGTAATCCAATCAGTCGGTTTGACCAGGCTGGACTTGGCCCGTGTTTCATCACAGATATTATTCTGACGCATTTTCACCCCGATCATGTGGCTGGATTGCCTATCTTGTTATTAGATTTATTAATCATGGGGCGTAAGGATCCGTTAAATATCTATGGCTTAGATAAGGTCATTGATCAGGCAGAGGGAATGCTGGAATTGTTCGAATGGCAGGACTGGGGTGATTTTTTCCCGGTTCAATTTCATCGAATCCCCGATCAAGTGCTATGGAATGTGTTGAACACTGAGTCCGTGCGAATTTGGACATCTCCGGTGCATCATCTGATCCCCACAATTGGGGTAAGGATGCAATTCCCAGGCGGCTCTATGTGTTACTCATCGGATACAGAGCCTTGTGATAACGTGGTTGAATTGGCAAGAGGGGTCGATATCCTGATCCATGAAGCAACAGGTGGAGAAATTGGTCACTCTTTACCTGAGCAGGCTGGTGAAATTGCTCAGAGGGCAAGTGCAAGCCAATTATTATTAATTCATTATCCCTCAAAGGTTGATACTGAAGAATGGGTGAATAGAGCCAGGAGCCGTTACTCTGGGCAGGTTCAAGCAGCCAAGGATTGGATGAGAATTAACATCTGATTGATTCCATAAACAAAGACGAAAACCAATTACCAGCCTGAGAGGAAGTTCTCCCAATCATTATGATGATGCAAGTGCTTTCCAAACAGGTATGTGGCTGTATTTGGCGGACATTTCGGTGGTCTTATTGGAAACATTCCTGATTGCTCCGGCGTTAAACCACCTTTGAGGTGGTTGCAGCGTGGGCAAGCGGAAACGACATTTTCCCACTGGGTTTTGCCCCCTAAATGGCGAGGAATGACATGGTCAATGGTCAAATCGTTGATCTGCCGACCACAATACTGGCAGGTGAAGCGATCTCTGCGGAAAATTTCTTTTCGGGTCAGCTTAACTACCGGTCTGGGACGTTTAACCATGTGATTTAGGCGAATTACGGATGGCATTAAAAATATTTGTGAAACCGTTCGGATCACTCCCCTGCCGTTTAATATCAGGGTTGCTTTATCCGACAGCACCAGGTTGATGGCGCGGTACATCGATGTGACATTGATGGGTTGGAAGTTCGCATTCAGGACAAGCACTGGGTCTTTCATAACATCACCAATATAATTATAACAGCAATGCAATTTGATAGATATTCCCCTACACGGTAGTAAATCACTGCGCCATGATTTCCGGCAACAATCAGAATAAATTATGATCTTAAGTCACTCGCTGTTGGTTTGTAATATCGGTTAAAACGGTATTGATAGAAAGGATGGCTATGAAACGCAGCCAGATTATGATTGGGATAGTGCTCATCGTTTTTGGATTAATCTCATTACTCAATGTGTTATTCCCAGGCATACACATTGGTCGCTTTATTGGCCCCTTGTTTTTAATCGGTTTGGGACTGCTAATAATCCTTCATCCCTGGGTGGTTGGACCCGGCGTAAAGGTGCAGACCCCTTTTTTGGGTGATTTGCGGAGGGGCGGTGTTTGAGAAGTCACACGTCATGAAATATGGCGGTTTGTCGGATCGAATCGTTTAGATTTTACCCAAGCTGTTTTTCCGGAAGGGGATGGAGAAATAAAAATACTCGGTTTTGTGAACGATATCACCATTATATTGCCAGAAGATGTGGGACTGATGGTGGATTCCAAGGCATTTTTGAACGATTACCATGGATTAACTGATAAACAGGAACGGTTCTTCAGCAATTTGCATGATGAAACTGCAAATTATTCCAAGGTAGAAAAAAGAGTGCATCTGCGCTCAATTGCTTTTGTTGCCGAAATTAGGATCAGAAAAGGATTCTAGTTATCAAAATTGGTTTTTTTGATATAATCTCACTATGCAAAACCGCAGGAAATATTATTACGAAAGATGATGGTAAAAACTCCGTTCTGGGCCGATGGCGTGCCTGGTGAGACGGGCGCGTTTTATTTTGCTTGAAATAAGGTTGAGATTTACTTTACTGCAAGGAGAAGAGCATGAACATTAACCAACAGGTCACATACTTAATGCGCGGTGTTGATTATGGAGATCCGGCAACATTTGAGGTGATGAAAAACGAATTGCGAGCCAGCTTAATCGAGGCTGATCGGACTGGAAAACCATTGCGGGTGTATTGCGGTTATGATCCGCGTACCTCTGATTTACACATCGGGCATACGGTGACCTTGAGAAAGCTGAGCCAATTTCAAGAGTTGGGGCACCAGGTGATCTTTTTGATTGGCACTTACACAGCTTTGATCGGCGATCCCTCGGATAAGGATAAACTTCGCCCACAGTTAACCTCCGAGGAAGCAAAAATAAATGCGGAAACCTATGCTGAACAAGCTTTTCGGATCCTGGACAAAGAAAAGACAGAAATTCGCTACAACGCTGAATGGCTTTCCAAGCTGAATTTTGGGGAATTAATTCACCTTGCCTCAAATTTCACCTTACAACAATTTCTGTCTCGTGAAAACTTTCGCAAGCGTTGGGATGGTGAAGAACCGATTTATTTCCATGAATTTTTCTATGCCCTGATGCAGGGTTATGATGCCTATGCATTAGAAGCAGATGTCCAGGTCGGCGGTACCGATCAGGTTTTCAACATTATTACTGCTGCACGCAAAATTATGACCTATCTTAAGGCTAAGCCCAACATTGGCATCATTTTGCCCATCCTTCCGGGAACAGACGGCGTATTGAAGATGAGCAAATCCTTGGGTAACCATATTCCCCTGAACACGACGCCCGAGGATATGTTTGGCAAGGTGATGAGCATTCCGGATACTGCAATGCCCAGCTATTCACGCCTGGTCACCCGCTGGTCGGTGGAGAAAATTGAACACTTTGAGCATGGCATTGACTTAGGCGAGATTCACCCGCGAGATGCAAAGATGGAACTCGCTGAAGAGATCACCGCTGCATTTTTCGATGAAGAAAAGGCACAGCATGCCCGGCAAGAATTTATCAACATGTTTCAAAAAGGGGATCTGCCAGAATATATCCCTGATTTTAAACCGCGTGGCGAACCGCTTTTGTTAGAGATCCTGGTGGATAGCGGATTGGCGACCAGTAAGAGCCAGGCGCGCCGGCTGATTGAGCAAAATGGTGTAAAAATTGACAGCAAGGCTGTTGGCGATCCCTATTTACAGGTTAACCCTGACGCAATTATCCAGGTTGGGAAACGCCACTTCATTCGGATAAAAAATTAGCGATTATTTTTAGGATATTCCGGGAAGGTGATGGTCAGGGTCTCTACTCTTCAAAGCGGATTGCTTCTGTGATTAACGCCCTGCCAATGTTCCTTGCCAGGATAGGTTCATCATGCTCTAACACGACAACAACCGCTAAAGGTTGTCCCTGCCAATCGGAAGATGTACCGGCGATGAACCATGTGATCGTTTGCTGGTCTTCTGCTGAGACCGTTGATAGGACCTGCCAATAGGGGTAATTTGGAAGCCTGAGCAAATCATTGACTTGATTGGCTGAAACAGGATTAAGTGCTTCGCTGTTGGGCTGCAATTTCGGTAAGGTGCTCCAACCTTCGATGGGGTCATTGAAAGCATTAACGATCCTTGGTCCGGGCAACATGCCCTGGCTGGAAATGGTACTGGCTGCCATCGCCATTTGTAGCGGACTGACCTTAAAGTTTCCCTCTCCCATGAAAAAGGCATTTAAATCACTCAAATCCGCTGCAACAGCGTCAACAACGGGGAGATGTAAACGGGGACTGGTGAAGAAACCCAGGTTGGAATAAAGATCGAGCAGTGTTTCGCTTCCGATATCTGCGGCGATTACCCCTTGAACTCCCAGGCACCCATTTGTTATGCTCCCATGCCAGGTGAGAGGCTCATCAGGGTTGAGGGCGCAGTTAAGCTGGGCAACCCTGTTCTCAATTTCCTCCTGGGGTTCCTGTTCTTGCCAGAGGATGTCTGGATTGATGGCAGCGATAAAGGGAAAAAGGGTCGCTGCCGGAGGGTAAAGACCCTGGGTAGCCCGATTGAGCAAAGGGGCGCGTTCATCCAGGAGTAATTCATCCCAGTTTTCATGCAAATCAGCGGCATCAAAAAATGGATGCGAAGCCATGGCCAGAATTTCCCCGGAGCTGGCGTTTATGATCACAATTGCACCAGAATGCCCCGCTAAAAGGGTATCCGCTGATTGCTGAAGGTTAAGATCGAGTGTAAGGCGTGTATCCAATCCTGCAGGAGGCTGATTGTAAAGTACTCGTTGCCAGTACAGGGTTGAATACGGGTAGCCGGAGTTCCCCCGGAGATAGTCGAACATGGAGGCTTCAATTCCAGTTTGACCAAAAAGGGGGTTGGTATAACCGATCACCGGGTAGAGGGGGGTGTGGTAGCTTGTGCGGTTGAAACTGCCTGTTTGTCCGCTATTGGTGATGATGACCTGATTGTTTCGATCAACGATCTCGCCCCGCTCAACGAAACGATCATCGATGATCCAGCGTGGGTTTTCCGGTCTGTTGACCAGTGAAGGAGAAAACCAAAATCCCAGCAAGCTTGCTGCAATGATTTCAACAATTAGAACAGCAATCAGAATTGATCCGATCAAAGCATAACGTGGGAATTTAATAGTTGAAAATTCTTCTTTCGGTACCGTTTGATGGCTGATTGTCAGCAGGATCAGCACGCCCATAAACGATACCAGCAAAGAGGAGCCCCCATAGGATAGAAATGGCAATGTAACGCCTGTGAGGGGCAGCAGGCCGATATTTCCACCGATAATGAGAATGCCCTGGGCTCCAAAAAGGAAGGTTAAACCCAGGGATAAATAGCGATGGAACGAGTTGTTGGTGGTGATGGCGATGCGCAAACTTCGATAAATTAAGATAATGTATAGAAGAATAATGACAGTGATCCCCAGCAGACCAATTTCTTCAGCCAAAGCTGAAAAAATAAAATCCGAGACGGCAACCGGGATCAAACCCGGGCTGCCCAGACCCTGGCCTGTTCCAAACAGGCCCCCTTCTGCGATGGCAATCATCGATTGGATAACCTGATAGGAAGCACCGGTTGGATCGCTAAAGGGTTTTACCCAGGTATTTATTCTCAGTTTAACAACATCGGAGAAGAAGTAACCTGCTACTCCTGCAAGGAGCATCAACACAGGCGTCAACCAAAGAAGCCAACGCCTGCCTCCGGAGGTGAACAACATAGCCAGGTAAACCAGCAAGAATATGGACGCAGTTCCTAAATCACCCTGGAAAACTAATAAAAGCAATGCAATGCCGGTGATCATCACCGTTGGCAGGAATGACTCGAAATTCTTCGTAGATATGGTTATCTGGTCTGTAAAATACCCTGCAAGATAGACGATCAATAAAATTTTTAATGGTTCGGATGGTTGAAAGTGGATTCCAAACAAAGACAACCATCGGGCTGACCCTTCACCCTGGGGGTTCGTTCCCAGGAAAATGGTCAAACCGGTGAGTAACAAACCAGCCATCAACCAGATGTGTTTGTAACGGCGTAAATATTGTAGAAAAGCTGGGAAGTAGAAACCGATCAATGTCAGCAAGCAGGCAATACTCAGCCAAACGGTCTGGCGCAGCCCAAGGCTGGGAAAAAGTCGCCAAATGGTGAGCAAGCCTATTCCGCTCAGAAGTGCGACGACTGGCAATATGAAAGGGTCGCTATGGGGTAATTTCCGGTTCGTTTGATGATTTAGAATTGAAAACAACAGGCACCAAACGACCACGCCTATCCAATGTTGGAACTGGTATCGTTCGGACCCGGCGTGGTAACGGACAGCCGGTGTCAGCGTCAGGATCAGGGCCAGGGTTATGATCACCAAACTTGCTATGACCATCAACCGGTTTTGAAGCTGTTTGTGATTAACGTTTCGATCCCTGCTTGAGAATAATCTTTGCACAATTATCCCAGGTATTTTTTAACCAGTAGTGATCTTTTCTCGACTGCTGCGGGATCGATAGAATCGGGGTTGGTGATAAGTGAATTTTTCAAACCATCTTCGCAATCGCAACGAGAATCCGGGTCAATTAAAGAAACCATATTTTTAATTCCTGCCTGAGCAATGCCGATGTTTTTGAAGAGAGTTTGAGTGACCATCTCCACTGTTACCGGCTCTTGTGCTGTATGCCAGACATCATAATCGGTAACGTGTGCCATGGTGGCATAGCACATTTCTGCTTCACGCGCGAGAAACACTTCGGGAGAAGCTGTCATTCCGATAATATCCATACCCCAAGACCGATATAGATTGGATTCGCCCTTTGTAGAAAAGCGCGGGCCCTCAATGGTGATGTAGGTTGCACCCCGGTGATAAGCGGCACCTGTTGCTTTGGTTGCTTCTTCAAGAACATCTGACAGCGATTCGCAAAACGGATCAGCAACGCTGACATGGGCGACCAACCCCGTTTCAAAAAAGCTACGCTGGCGCAGATGGGTAAAATCAAAGATCTGGTTGGGGATGACAATGTGTCCGGGAGCAAAGGATTCGCGCAGTGATCCACATGCGCTGACACTGACAACCCGGCGGACACCCAGGGATTTAAGGGCGTAAATATTGGCACGATATGGGACTTCGCTGGGTGGGAAAACATGACCGATGCCATGGCGAGCGAGAAATGCTACCGGTTTGCCGGATAATTCCCCAATTGTAATCGGTGAGCTGGGTCGACCAAATGGGGTATCCACTTCAATTGTCTGGATATCACGAAGCTCTTTGAAATTGTACAATCCAGACCCGCCGATAACAGCTAATACAGGTGTTTCGTACATGGTTGCCATCCTATCTTTTTTGTTGATTGATTTGAATGTGGATTGTGACTTTACCTAATCTCAATTCATCGCCTTCTGTAACAACGATTGGGGCGTCGATCAGTGTATTGTTAATAAAAGAGCCGTTGGTTGAATTCAGATCTACTGCCCACCATTGTTTGAGATGATAGTAAAGTCTACAATGTCTGAGGGAAATGGTTTCATCGGAAATGGTAAAGTCACTGCTCGGGTCGCGCCCGATGATGATTTCGGTTTTTGTGAACTGCTTTTCAACCGGTTCCTGGTTGATGACAACCTGCAGGGTGAGCGGCGAAACCTGCGTGTTTTTCTGGTGAAAATGCGATTGCAAGTCTTTATAAATGGTAAAACCAATCCAACCAACGAAAAGATAGGTTAAGAGCAAAAATAGAATTCGCAGCGTCAGCGCAAGGATGGCATTCATTGGCCTGCAACTCCAGGGTTTTCTTCAAAATCATCTACACGCAGTACTGAGGTTTCAAAGGTCAATGTTGGTTCCTGGTTGTAGATGAGGCTGATCGTCCCAACGCGTATGACATCGCCGGCGTGTAAGGTTGCCCGGGAGATCCGTTGTCCATTTAGAAATAAACCGCCTGTCGAGCCGACATCAAAGATCGCAAAGTGATTTTTTATCGCCCTGAGCTGGGCGTGATGGCGCGATACATGGGGGTCTGTAAGAATTAGATCGTTGTTCGAATGTCGACCAATATTGATGACGGGTTTGTCTAACGGGTAGGTGGTTTTTCCGTCGATGATCAGCATCGCGTTTTCTGGCAAGGCGGGTTGCTCGTTGCCTTCTTTATCTTGAGCCATTACGGCTGTATCCGAAAGTTGTTGATCAGCAGCAGAAAAATGAGCGGTGATTTCATAAGCGCCAATGGCAATTTCGGACTGCGGAACCAGCTCAATTCCTGGAGGTCTTGTGAAAAATACACCCACCGATGCTCCCATATCCAGGATCGATCCGGCAATTTCATCGAGGATATCCTGGTGCAATTGCCATTCGATCAATTTTTCGGGTGAGACTTTCATCAAATACAGGTCCGGCGCGTGAAGGCTTCCAGTCTCATCGCTGATTGCATTGGCGCGCATCAGGCGAATTATTTGTTCTACCAATGATTGGTGAGGTTGGTGCCCGGTGAAGAGTTTGGGCAGGTTTTTCTCAAAAAGGGCGCGTAGATGCGCTTCCAAGCGGTCAAAGCTCGTGTTCATAATATCATTTCCGGTATAATTATACTCAAGGAAGGCTATGAA
>Ga0265293_10013801_pt1 | contig 10403 bp, 10 predicted proteins | sample Munlanlewell138R_FD_192505 | JGI IMG/M metagenome (GOLD analysis project Ga0265293, IMG submission 192505) | Leachate microbial communities from a municipal landfill in Southern Ontario, Canada - Leachate well 138R | ecosystem: Engineered > Solid waste > Landfill > Unclassified | place: Canada...
AAAGAGCATCAGGATGACAGGCAGGGTGATGCAAAGCGCCAGGCTGATCGCACCCGAGCATTTGATCCGCTGCCTTTTCTTCATGGCACTAACTCCCCTTCCGGGTGTATGACGCCCCCGATCGTCACCACCAGATCGTGGACCAAAGAAAGGGTCTCGACCACCGTCTGAGGGCTCGTCTCCACCATGGGGATGGTTAAATGCTCTTTTTCTAAGCTGTAGTGGCGGCAGGCCGACCCGTTACTTTTTGTTTCGGATGCCGCGTAAGCCGCCATGACCGCGGACGATTTCACCCCACGGGCGACCGGAGCGGCTAAGCTGGTCGAATGCCCCAAAAGGGACAGGCATAAGGGGATGGCGATCATTGCCTCGATTGAAAATGCCATGGTGCTGCCTCCTTGCGAAATCTGTTTGACTTGATCTCAGCATGGAGGAAATTTTAGTTTTGACAGGCAAAATTCCACGGCAACGCATGACATGCCGTGTCGATTTGGCTAAGTGATTCGATTAGCGCGCTTGTGAAAAGCCCGACATCGCAAGAAAGCGGCAGGCTTCAGAGGCGGTCGTGATCGCGGAATGACCGGGGCACACGGGAAGCTCAGGGGGCAGTTTAGATAAAAGCCGATAAAGACCTTCCAGCGAACGGCGCATTAGGGCGTCGTCGCCTGTGACAAAGTCAGTGCGCCCCCAGGCGCGATCAAACAAGGTGTCGCCCGTGATAAGGGCCACGGGGTGGCGCGTACCGTTCTCTTTTCGCTCAATCAGAAAACAAGAAGAACCCATCGTATGGCCGGGGGTGTGGATCACGGTCAGATCGTATTCATGGTCGATGGAGAGGACCTCCCCGTCCGTCAATGGTTGGTCGGGATGGGCGAAGGTGGCGCTTCGGCCAAAAAACACAGACGCGTTGACCGCCGGGTCGTCCAGCATGGGGATGTCACCTTCATGCATCAGGAAGGGGCGTTCGGGCATCTCCTCTTTCCAGGCGTTCACCGCGCCGACATGGTCATAATGCGCGTGGGTGGCCAAGACCATCGTCACGGGACGATCGGATTCAATGGCCTCCGGTGAAAGCGAGGGATCAAAGAGGATCGCTCGGTCAAAACAGCGCAATAAATAGACATTGCAGCTTCTGAAACGCTCGGGATAGTAGGATAATTCCCCTGTAATCTGAACCGGCCTCATTGAGCGCGCACCAGATCGCGCCAGTCAAGGTCACCGCGGTTGATGGCAAGCACCAGGATTTCGGCCGTCGCCGTATTCGTCGCAAAGGGGATGCTGTTCACATCGCAGGACTGAAACAGACGCTGCTGCGACTCAGGCGCGGGGTTGGCCGGATCGCGGATGCAGATCACGGCGTCAATCTCGTTATACAGGGCAAGCGCCGACAGGCGGCTGTAGATGCTGTCCAAATCAGAAGAAAACATCTCGGGCTGAAGGGAGGTCGCCTCTTTAATCAGTCGCGCGATATTATGCGGCGCGACCAGATCGTGCCTTGCCAGAATCTGTTTATAGGCGATACAGAAATTGACGAGCAATTCGTTTTTAGATGGGTCTGATAAAAGTACAATTTTCATATCACAGACGGATGGCAACAGGCAGTCAGTGCAATCTTTTCCTCTCTTCAAAGTGAAACGACGAAAATTCGCCAGAGGTCATTATAGACGATGTTGTATTTTTCTACAACCGAACGACCCTTAGCGCCCGCGATACTCGTCGTAATTACCCATGCGGGCGTGGGTGGGCTCGACTCCAAAGTACTCGCACATGATGCGATAGGAGATATCCGCCGAGTATTCGCCAAAGGGACCGTCTGAGATCGCGTGCGCGATGACAATCTCCGGATCGTCGGCCGGCGCGTAGCAGACAAACACCGAGTTTGAAATCGGCTCCATCTTTTCGTTGTAGGCCTCCGCCGTCCCGGTCTTACAGGCCACGCGGATGGGGAAGTCGTGAAACAGGACGCCCGTGCGGTTTGTGCGTTCTTTTGACAGCGCGACCATGCCTTCTCTTAACGCCGCCATATTTTGCGGCGACAAGCCGAGGGGCGTATTTTCAATGCGTTCGGGGATGAGAACAGAGCCGTCCTGCGCGACGATTTCCTTGATGAAATGGGGAGTCGGCAGTTCATTGGTCGCGTAGCCTGCCACCGCCCGCGCCATCTGGATCATGCTGTAACTATTATAAAACTGACCGATGGAGGTCTGGCATGTGTCCGCGATAAACCAGGTCTGGTCCTCCGGCCGCGCGTTCAGCTGTTTTTTCACCTCGCGCGAGGGGCGGACGCCCGCCACCTCCCCTCCTATGTCAAGGCCAGGCATCTCGCCTAATCCCAGTCTTTCGCCCATCTCGCTGATTTTGTCAATGCCCGTTTCCACCGCGATCTGGAAAAAATACAAGTTACAGGAAGTCACCACCGCGCGTGAGAAATCGATCTCGCCATGGTAGGCGTAGCAGCGCCATAAAAAGCCGCCGATTTCCTGCGCGCCGTGACAGGTCAACACATTATTAAACGGTGAAATCGCGCCGGCTTCCAAAGCCGCGATCCCCGTGATCGGCTTGAAGGTCGAACCCGGGGTGTAGGTTTCCGCAATGCCTCGGTTCAACAAAGGCCGGGACTCCACATCCTGGAGCATGGCCGACACGCGGGCCGCCGCATCGGGATTTACATCCTGTGTCACAAAGTCAGCCGGATCAAAGTTGGGGTAGTTGGCGTTCGCCAAGACGGCGCCCGTCTTGGCGTCAAGGACGATCACACAGCCGCCCGGTGCCTCCAGGATCCTTTCGCGGTGGCGACTGCCGCGGTACTCCATGATTTTCGTCTCAAGCTCCTCGACTGCCACCTTTTGCAGATCCATGTCAATGGTCATCTTGACTTCATTGCCACCCATGGGGAGCACCCCGATATCCCCGGGATAGGTCACGGGGTCCGAGGCCCCCTCCCCGTACCAGGAGTTTAAGGTCATCCGCCCGCTCTCACCGCGCAGGTAGCGCTCAGCCGCCTGTTCGACGCCTGTCTTGCCCACCACGTCATTGATCCCGTAGCCGTCATTTTTCAGCCGGTTGTATTCGTTTGAGGAAATAAGGCCGACATAGCCTAAGGCATGGCCCACATACCGCGCATCGTCGGTGTAGCGACGCTTGTAGTGGCGCGTCACGACAATGCCCGGGAAGCGGTAGTTTTGCTCAACCAGTCGGGCTGACAGCGATTCAGGGACCTCGTCCGCTAGGACGATCGGCTGCCCGCTCACAAACAGCCAGTTGTTTTCCAAAAGCAGGTAGCGCAACTGCATGATCGTAAAGGCTTCCCCGTCCGTGTAAAGTCTACTGCCCGAACTGCGATCAGGCTCGATGACAAAGAAGTCATACAGGAGGTATTCAAAAAAATCGTCCGGGTCCTCGCGCACCATCCGCCGTCTCAGGCGCTCCGTGGTCGCTTTTTCAGGATCCGTCAGGTTAAACAGGTCTCTGTCCGTCTGCCATAAAAAGATCTCGTCATAGCTTTGACGAAAGACAAAGGGCAGTGATTCGGGCGTTTCCAAAAGCTTCAGACTGCGGTACTCAGAGGGTACGTCAAACCATTTTAGAAGCGGACTGTTAAAGGGGCATCCGTACTCGTCAAACAGCCGCGCGATGTCAAGCAGGTAGCGGTTCAACTGTTCGTTCGTCATGCGGGTCGACACCATTTCAACGCGGTTCACCGCGTCGGACACCGCCAAAGGCACGCCGTTTCGGTCGACGATGTCACCGCGCGGGGCGTCCAACTTGATCTCGCTCATCTGTCCGACCGTCTCCGGGATGGCGACATCGTGATCCCCGAATAGTTGCAAGGAACCCGTGCGAAACAGCACCACCAACAGGATCATGCTGATCAGGCCGGCCAAAAGCGCAAAGCGGCGGCTGCCGGAAAAGAACTCGCGGTCCTTTAATTTCCCGGCCTTTTGGATCGACGCCTTATCGGCCATGCTGCACCTCGGAAAGCGTGGGTGTTTGTTTTTGTTTTTTCAATTTGCTTTTCCAGTCATGGAGACAAAGGCTGAAATAGCCGGTCAGAATCAGGGCGCCTACCATATTCGACAACAAGAGCCTTGGCATCCTTGAAAAAGATACGCGGAGCACTTGTAAAAAGCGTGTCTCAGTGGGCAAAAAGGGTAATATCCAGGAAAAAAGAGATAAAAGCAATTCATGGAACACCGTTGACACCACCACCAGCACACTACCCCGGATGGCGTATTGACGCCAGCCTGAACGGGCCACAGCATTCCCCAGAAGGCCCAATAAAAGCCCCGCGAGCATTCCGGGTCCGTAACCCCTCCCCGCCGCGTAATCGCGCAAGAAGCCTGCGGCAAGGCCGAGCGCGAAGCCGTCGTAGCCCGGTGTCCACATGGCCGCTAAAAGCGGGATCAAAAATAGAAAGTCAGGCAAAAGATAATAATCGCCCACGGTCATGGTCAATTGGACGAGCGAGAGTACGATAAATCCCGCGCCGTAGGCAAGGATGCGCCTTCTTGCACCAAGCTCAAGATTCATCCTGCTTCTCCGTCAAGATAAAGACATAGGATACGTCGACTAATTGGGCGGCAGGCTGTACGACACAGCTCAAGGTCCTCCCCTGGCTATCCCGGCGGATCTCAGTCACCGTACCGATGATGATCCCCTCCGGGTACACGCCGCTTTCACCGGAGGTCACGAGCCGGTCGCCGACCGCGACGGGCGTCCCTTCCGCAAAATGGTCAGCAAGGCACAGGCCCTGTTCACCGAGTTCAAGGTCGCCTCTGACGCGGAAAGAGGAGCGATGCGTCCCCTCCACACGCGCGCTGACCGCAAAGGCCTCATGGACGAGCGGCATCACCTTACTCGACGACAACTCCGTGGAATGGACGCGTCCTATAAGCGCCATGTCCTGATCGACCACGGGCAGTGTCTGCCCCGGTTCCACCATGATGCCGTGAAGGCGTCCGGCGCGGACGCGAAATAAATCAAATAGGGGCCCCATGTCGCGATTTAACACGGAGGCGCCCGTGATATAGCTCTTTTCAAAGGAGGTGACCAAATGGAGTGCGTCTTTCAGTTCGGCGTAGGCTTTCACCTTATCTTCATTTTCCATGATCTCTAGGTTCAGCCGCGCGATTTCTTCTTCTAACGCTGTTTTTTCAGCACGCAATTTTCGGTTCTCCGACACGGCGCCGAAGTAACCTGTGATCGTGTCACTTGTCTTTTGAAAAAACTGGAGCACGGGGTCAAAAACAGGGCCGAAGGCGTCGCCGATACGCGAGCGCGTCGTCCCGGGAAGCGCGGTCAAAATAGCGGCCGCCAGGAGCGCCACTGAGATGAGCACAATGATCATGATGCGAGGACCGCGTCGCTTCACAGGCTGTGATTTCCTTCCCCACTCCCGGAGTATTTAACCTCAGAAATGACGCCATCAGTTTAGCATAAGGGAGCAAGCGAGACGATTTAGCAAAGCCCCAGGCGGCTGAAGCTCGATGAGGACTCCGCGCCGACGATCACATGGTCCAGGACCGGAATGCCCATCATTTTGCCCAGTTCTGTAAATTGGCGAGTGGACTCGATATCGGCTCGAGAAGGCTTTGAATCTCCGCTCGGGTGATTGTGGACAAGCACGATAGAGGCGGCGTTCGCTTTTACCGCCTCTCGGAAGATATCTCGCGGATGGATGACGGCGGCGGCCAGTCCCCCCTGTGATATTTGTACCTGCTTGATGATCCGGTTTCGCGTGTCTAAAAGGAGCACATGGAACTCCTCTCTTGGCAGGTAGCGCATCGTCGCCTCCACATGACGGATGACGTCCTCGGGACCCTCAGCCGATTCGCGCACTTCAGCCTGACGCTCTGAGGCGGCGCGCTGTCCCAATTCCACGGCTGCAAGCGTGCGGATGGCTTTCACTCGGCCGACACCGGGGGTCTCTTGCAATTCTTCAAGACTTGCGTCAAACAACCCCTTGATGCCCCCCGTTTTTACCAGCAACTTTTGTGCGATCTGGATGGCGGTCTCCCCCGAGCGTCCTGAGGTCAGGATGATGGCCAACAGTTCGGCGTGGGAAAGGCGTCCGATGCCTTCTTTTTCCGCCTTTTCGTAAGGCCTTTCACTTTCTGGGAGTTCCTTCATCGTTAAGAGTTCTTTCTTTTTCATTTCAACCTCCATAAAATTGTTGTCACGAATTGAAATGAAATAAGAAAAACAAAAGCCTGAAGCTTACGCCTCGCAGGCCTTAATCACCAACAGGGAGAGCGCGTCCTCTCCATCGATTTTGCCTGTTTTCACCGCCCAGTCCGCCTGAAAGGCGTCCTCCAGCATGCGTTCTAATTGCTCGGTCTGAAAACGTCCGGCCTGTCCTGCCAGTTTACGGGCGAAAAAGCGGCTGGCCGTGAGCCCGCTCCCGATAATCCGATCGGCGGTCTTCAATTCCTTGGCCACGAGCAGGTCGCGGGTCTGCCGGGCCAGCATGGTCTGAATAAAAAGCGGGGCTTCACGCCTGGCCAAAAGGATGTCAAGGTGTATGAGCGCCTCATCGACGCGCTTTCTTGCGATCGCGTCCGTGAGATCGAAGATTTTACCCGTCATATCCTCGCGGCAGAGCAGGTCAATGTCCTCCAAGGTGATGTCTTCTTGGTGGGTGTAGGCGTAGTACAAGAAGATCACGGTCAGCTCATTCATAATGTCGGACATGGACAGTTCACAGCGCGCGATGAGGGAATCGGCCGCCTCCCGCGTGATGCGATAGCCTTCGCGATGGCAGAGCCCTGACACCCAGGCAAGCAGGTCTTGCTGGGACTGAATGTCAAGCTTCACCGACAGGGCGCCTTGTTGGCGCATCTTCTTTAACAGCGCGTTGTTGTGGGTGACTTTATCCTCGATGAAAATCAAAGAACAGCGGTCCGGGATGGATAAAAGCGCCTGCTCCAAGCGTTTCCATTCGTCACCGTCCATCTGCCATGCTTTTTCAAAAAAGCCGCTTCTTTCTACCACAATCACCTTGGTAACGGAGAAAAAAGGCGGTGTCTCAATTTCCGAAAGCAGACGACCGGCGTCAATTGACGCGACTTTTCCATTCCCCGTGATCTGGACAAGGTCCATGGATTCAGAACCCGGCGTTAAGAGGGTCGTTAAAAGCCGCGTCTTAATCTGCTTGAGAAGAAAGCGCTCCTCCCCTGTCAGAATATACGCGGGGCGATACGGGGCCTGTTCCAGCGCCTTGGCGGCCTCTTTATAGTTCAGCCATTGATCGATTATTTTTGTCATTATCGGATCCACGTGTTAATCGTACCTTTTTGCCGCCGTATGTTCAAGAATACACAGCCGCTCTCATCTGTCCTTACCGGCTCGATTGACCGACGCTCCAAACGCCGGATGACATCCGGGTGCGGATGACCGTAACGATTATGGGCACCTACCGAGATGACCGCTGTTTCTGGATCACAGGCCATAAGGAAAGCATCCGTCGTGGCGTAGCGTGACCCATGGTGCGCCACATGGAGAAGATCGGCGGAAAAGTCAAGATCCCTTCGAAGTAAATAGCGCTCCACCTCTTCGGTGAGATCGCCCGTCATGAGCACCCGTATTCCCTCCAAAGAAATAGACAGCACGAGCGAGCGCTCATTCAGATCGCCTCGCAGCTTGTCATCCGGGGACAACACCTCGATAGATACGCCGCGCCAGTCAATGACATCGCCCGCTTTCAAGTAATGAAGCGGGATGCCTTCGTCCGACGCGAGTGCTTCTATGGCGTCACTCATATCTTCTTCTTGGGAAGACGATCGGTTTTTTTCATCCGCACAAACAGGCATGCAAAGCGCCTTTACCATCCCTGCTTCCATGAGTTCCATGACACCCGAGGCGTGGTCACTATGCGCGTGGGTCAGGATGACAAGGTCGATGGCGCTTATAGCCTGCATACGAAGCGCCGGGATGACCGTATGGTAACCATGCCCCTTGTCACCCCCGTCCATCAATAGGGCGTGCCCCTTTCTCACAAGGAGGGTCGCGTCCCCCTGTCCCACGTCGAGAAACAGGAAGCTTGTTTTTGAAAAGGAGAAGAAAAAGAATAAAACAAATGCCAAACATAGTGTAAAAGAAAAAAGGATGATCCTTTGATACTTTAAAACAAAATTTCGGCGCTTAACAAATAGAATCGCAAGAACGAGCAGGGGCAGAAACAGCAGAACATATTTCAGCGGCACGAAGGCCAATCGCATGCGCGTGACGGTCCTTGCGATCCATTGGAATAAAGAGGAAAGTCCGTTTAAGAAGAATAAAAAGAACGCGCTCATGGCTTTATATATGATCGAGCTATTCGAAAAGGGTAAAAGGAGAAAAAGAAAAAGGTAACAAGTGGCCATAAGGGTTGAGGCCAAGGGCAGGGCGATGACATTGGCCAAGGGCGCCAACAGGTGAATCCCGGGTGAGGACATCATCTGGTAGGGCAAGATGGCGGTTTGCGCGGCGATGGAAAAGAGAAATGATGCGCGGCATGAAGAAACCCAACCGCCTTTTTTTTCTTGCCCTTCTTTCTTATCCTGCATCTCGGACATGAAGCTGACGGCCGCGGCCGTCATGAGGCTCATCCAAAAACCTGTGTCGTAAAGCGCAAAGGCGTTGAACAAAAGCAAAAGGCTCCCCACGAAGAAGAGTGTGTTATAGGCGTCCCGCCGCCGCATTAAAGGCCGATCCGCCATCCGAAACAAGCTGATAAGTGAAGCGCGGCAGATGCCGCTTTTCCAACCGCTTAGGATACCGGGAAGCAATAGGATAAAAATCATAAGGATTGTACGCATACGAGAAGACAGTCGAAGTTTTTTTAAAAAACGCTCCGAGGGTCCTGTAATAAACAACAGGTGCGTCCCCGACACGCTCGTCAGATGCGACAGGCCAGCCGTTTGCAGTTCATACTTCTCACGCTCCTCTAAAAGCCGGGTGTCCCCTAACGACAAAGATAACAAAAGGGGGCCTCCGGGCGATTGCCATACGCTGTCAAAGCGTGTGCGAAAGTAATCTCTCAGGCGGTCCGGCATACGCCGAACTGAGAGGAAAAATCCATTTTGAGATAATAGCCGCACAGAAAGGGCTCGCCCTTCCCAAAGAGCTCCTTTTGACAACAGGTAGTTTCGTTTGGAATAGCCGCCGGGGTTTCGGGTTCCCTCCCCGACCGTAAAGACCGCCGTCCCCGACACGCGGTCGCCCCTTCTTCCCGGTTGTTCCATCCATAAAAGCGCGCGGATACCGTTGTCAAGGCGTACGGTCTGTGTGCGCCCCCGACCCGGATCCTCTGACAGGATGACTCCGGGGTCCGTGATGACCCCTGAAAAATAGTGATTGCCTAGGGGGAGTTCACGCTCTGCTTTTAAAATGGCAAAGCGCGTGAAAACAAGTTGTACGATCAATAAAAGGAAAAATAATAGCGCGCCCGGGCGCGCTATTAGAAACGACTTAAAAAACCCTGTGTCAGATGGCGCGCCCATGGGGGCAGTATGCGCTTATCCGATATCTCATTTGGATGAATCAATGGCTAAAAAGCGCCCGTACTTGTCAATTCGAACGCGCTTTTTCAACAAAGTCCAAGATCTCCTCTTCCAAACGCTGCATGCGCAAGTCACGGGGGCTTTGTCCCGCGGACACGGATAGCGGGGGGCGCGCTGTTTTTTGGTAGCGCTCCGCGTAGTCCCGGATGACCTCCATCACTTCTCGTTCTGCTTTTAGAGCCGCCTGGCGCGACAGTTTATCGGCCTTGGTCAAAACGATCTGCCAGTCGATGTCAAAGTGGCACAGGTAGTCCAGCATCTCAAGGTCAAGCTTGCCAAAACCCCGCCGTATGTCTAAAAGTAAAAGCACGATGGCGATCGGACGATCATTTTCAAAATAGTCGTTCGTCACCTTCGAGAAGGCGTCCTGTTCACCGCGTGAGGTTTTTGCGTAACCGTAGCCGGGCAGGTCGACATAGTAATAGTCTTCGGACAGTTCATAGAAAAAGACAAGCCTTGTCTTCCCCGGGGTTTTGCTCGTACGCGCCAGACTTTTGCGGCGACTCAACGCATTGACAAGGGTTGATTTACCCACATTGGAGCGCCCCGCAAAGACCACTTCAGGGCGATGGGGCTTGGGAAATTGTTTAACAGACGCCGCCGCGACATAGGCGACGCCTGAGGCATCGTAGGATCGTTTTGCTCGCTCACTCATGTTCAAATAACCGCCTTTCATCTGCTATACTGGTGGCACCGGAGGGACGTCTATGCAAAAACTTGCTTTTCCGGCCGATCAGTCTGTCAAAAACCTTTTTGGCGATGACCCTGAGCTCGATTCATACGGTCCGATCGGTCTGATTAATGAACAACTGGATCCCGCGCTTGCCGAACGCGTCAATCATCAATTAAGTCTCAGACGACAGG
>Ga0265293_10013803_pt1 | contig 10401 bp, 8 predicted proteins | sample Munlanlewell138R_FD_192505 | JGI IMG/M metagenome (GOLD analysis project Ga0265293, IMG submission 192505) | Leachate microbial communities from a municipal landfill in Southern Ontario, Canada - Leachate well 138R | ecosystem: Engineered > Solid waste > Landfill > Unclassified | place: Canada...
CGAGGAGTCTGCCAGGGAAGTCAAGGAGCTTGGCGAGCGTGCTCGCGAGATCCAGAACTTCGTAGCCCAGATAGGCGGCATAGCCGACCAGACAAACCTGCTGGCGCTGAACGCCGCGATCGAGGCAGCCCGAGCCGGTGAGGCGGGGCGAGGCTTCGCGGTGGTCGCCGAAGAGGTGCGCAAGCTGGCAGAGGAGAGCAACGAGGCGGCGAAGAAGATAGCCGACCTGGCATCCATCATAACCAAGGATCTGGACAAGGCTGTGGCGTCCTCTGAGTCCAATATGAAGGACTCCCACGAGTCCAGCAAGCTGGCCGAAGAGACCCGGGAGCTGATAGGCCGGATGATGGACGCTCTCGCGAATATCGCCTCCGCTACGCAGGATATGGCCGCCGTATCTCAGGAGCAGGCCGCGTCGAGTGAGGAGATAGCGAGCGCCGTGCAGAACATCGCCTCCCGTGTCAACGCGTCGGCCTCCGCGGCGGACACGGTAAGGAACCAGATGGGCGAGGTGGGCACGTCCGCGGAGAGAGTTGCACAGGGCTCCGAGGAGCTTTCAGGACTCGCCGCCGACCTTCAGGCTCTGGTGGCCACTTTCAAGTATGACGCAGTGGATACGGATCAGGGTAACGGGCACAAGCATGAGTCGGGCCTAGCCCCCAAATCCGGCCTCGTCCCGCTCAAGGCTCCCGCAAAGCAGAAAAAGGCCGACAGGCGCTGACAGGCTACCCGCACGATGTGACGGGGACGGAACCTGCGTCGACAGGCGAATCGCCATCAAGAACCGCCCCGGGCTGGAGGACATCGGCCAGAGTTCGTAAGCTGAATAGTGAATAACCCCGGCAGTATAACAGCCGGGGTTATTTTTTACTTTGACTGGGATTTTTTTATCTCGTAACCCAGTCCCGTTATGGCCTTTTCGACGTCCTCCAGCGCAAGTTTCCCATCATCATAATCAAACTTGACCTTGCTGGAGTTGAACATTATTTTAAGTGTGTCTTTTTCCACTCCGTCGAAGGATTTGATCGCACCTTCGATCTTCTGTACACAGGATGGGCAGGCCAGGGCCTCAAGCTGAATTGTCGCTGTCTTCATTTTAGAACCTCCTGAGATATTGTTTTTTATTAGTATGATGCATAACCATTTATTTAGATGCTGTCCTATGGGGAACTCAGGAACTGTACCGGAGCAGCCTCATGCCGTTCAGTATAACCACCAGGATGCTGCCCTCGTGGACCAGCATTCCTATGGACATGTTCATCCACTCGCTGAAGAACACCGCCGCCAGCAGAAAGAATACCACTCCCACGGCGATGAAGATGTTCTGCCTCATGTTCCGGGCCGTGGCTTGTGTCAGCCCCAGGGCGTGGGGCAATCGGCCAAAGTCGGAGTTCATCAGAACCACGTCCGACGTCTCTATGGCCACGTCCGTTCCTCCGCCCATGGCTATGCCGATGTGGGCCAGGGCCAGGGAGGGGCTGTCGTTGACGCCGTCCCCCACGAAGGCTACTATCCGCCCCTCTTCCTCGATAAGCCTCTTAACGTAAGCAGCCTTGTCCTCGGGCAGCATGTTTCCGTGAGCCTCGGTAAGACCTAGCTCCCGGCTTACGGCATCCACCGTGCCCTGGTTATCCCCCGAAAGCATGACGAGGTTTTTGACTCCCAGTCTTTTAAGGCTTTGCAGGTGATCCTTCACGCCGCTGCGTATCCTGTCCCTTATGCCCATAAGGACTTTCAGTTCACCGTCAACGGCGGCAAGCACCAGGGAGTTGCCCTCTTCCTCAAGCCGGGCTATGTCCGATGCGGCCTCCTCGCTGATGTGGACGCCCTCTCGCTCCATCAGGGCGACGTTGCCCACGGCAATTCTGCTCCCTCTTACGGTTGCTGTGATCCCGCCTCCCTTTATGACCTCCGTGTTCTCCACGGGGTAGAGAGAGGTCTCGCCGATCTCCTTCAGAACTGCTTTTGCAAGGGGGTGACCCGACTCTCGTTCAACGCTGGCCAGGTATCCCAGGGCTCTATCCATGCCCTCCCCGTAGTAAATCTTTTCCGTGACTGAGGGGTTACCCTCGGTGAGGGTGCCTGTTTTATCGAAAATCATGGTGTCCAAGCGGCTGAAATCACCGATAACCTCGCTGCCCTTCAGCAGTACGCCGTGGCGAGCGCCGTTGCCTATCCCCGCTACGTTGGACACGGGCACGCCTATCACCAGCGCTCCCGGACAGCCAAGCACCAGAATGGTTATGGCCAGCTCGATGTTCCGGGAGATCAGCCAAACGATGGCGGCTATTACCAGGACCGCCGGCGTGTAGTATTTGGCGAAGCGGTCGATAAAGCGCTCCGCCTCGGACTTCGAGTCCTGGGCTTCCTCCACCAGCTCGATGATCCTGCCGAAGGTGGTGTCCTCCCCCACCCGGTCGGCTACGATCTGGAGGGTTCCGTTGTCCAGTATAGTGCCCGCAAAGACGTTCGAGCCCTTCTCCTTCTCAACAGGAAGGGACTCCCCGGTGATGCTCGCCTCGTTGATGGCACCCTCCCCCGTCAGGACCGTTCCGTCCACCGGTATTTTGTCGCCTGTTTTGACGAGAAGGATATCCCCCTCGTCCACCTCGTCCACGTCCACCTCTTCGAACTCCCCGTTTTCCATCTGCTTCAGGGCGCTCTCCGGGGCCATTTCGGTTAGCTCCTTGATGGCGGCCCGGGTCTTGTTAAGAGTGCGCTGCTCCAGGTAGGCACCGAAGAGGAAGAGGAACGTGACTATGGCGGACTCCTCGAAGTTCCTTATAAAGAAGGCACCTCCAACGGCGATGGTAACCAGCACATCGATGCTGACCACCTTGAACCTCAGGGCCTGAAAGGCCTGAATCGCGATAGGGGCGACCCCCAGCACTGAGGCCGTCACCAGAGCCCAAAGGGTTATCCGCTCGTTGCCGAAGCCCAAGTGAGCCGTGAAGCCAACGGCTATCAAGATGCCGCAGATCAGGGCAATCTGGTTTTTGCGGCTTAATATGAATCTCTGCACAGCGCTTGCCATCCAAACCTTACCTGATTAGCCGCGGTATGCCCGGTCCATCTCGGCCAGCATCTTGTAGACAGCCTCGTAGCTCTCGCAGACGTCGCCGGGAACGGTGTAGTCGTCCGTCGCCTTTCTGAGGCCCTCGAACTCCTCGGTCAGCTCGGGGCTTTCAGCCTCCATCTTCTTCTCTATGACGCCGAACAGCTTGTGGACTTCGTGAAACTCCGGGTGCTCCTTGCCGTGAACCCTGTCCACTATGGGAACGTACATTTTAAGAGTCTCCATGTGCTTTGCCGCCGCTTCAGTGAACGCCTGTTTTGTCATGATCATCCCGCCTCTCTCGTTTATTCAAAGCTATTCTATTCTAAAAGAGAGGGAAATGCTTTGCCCCGAGTCAAAAACAGAGAAACCTTCCCGGACACATCCATTATGCGATAATCATTCCCAAAGGGAGTAACGCTGTTGCACAGCGCGCGGGTACGTAACTGTTTTTCCGTTGAAGACGCATGATATAATAGTTTTCTGAAATAATATGCGTTTTTTATGGAGGCAAGCATGTTTACGAAAGATTTGGCGCGCTCTCGACACACTCCTGCAGGATATGCGGCTCTTATTGAGCGGTACGGGGTCGACGTCGTACCGAACTGGCATATTTCGCTGGTGGCGGAGGGGGGGTCGCGCCGGTTAACCTCTCACGACGGTGTCGTCGAAGAGACCTATCCATCCTCGTACTGGCCGGGAGAAACAGCATGCGATCATCTTGAATTCGCCCTCAAATACGATGGGACGAATCTGGCCCTTCTATACATTCTTTTCCGAACGATCGAAGAAAAAGACATACTCGAACACATCCGCTCCAGGCCCACCGGCAAGTACGCAAGGCGTCTGTGGTTCTTCTACGAATTTCTCACGGGCAGGGGGCTTCCTCTGGAGGACTTGAAACAGGGGAATTATATCGACCTCCTCGAACCCGAAAAGTATTATACGCGCCTCCCATCCGAACGGGTCCGGCGTCAGAGGGTGAACAACAACCTGCCCGGCGGCGTCCACTTTTGTCCGCTGGTTCGCCGTACAGAAGCCCTTGTCGGATACGAGAAAGCCAACCTTGCGGAACGATGCAGGAGAACGGTGGCGGCTTATCCCTCTGAACTGCTGCTTCGCGCGGCGGAAAAAGAGGATTTTTGCCGAAAATCCGGTCTGATAGAGCTTCAGAACCGGATCACAGACCCTCGTTTCCACGCCTCCGATTATCGTTCCGAACAGAATTATGTCGGCGAGACTGTCGTGTGGCAAGGAGAACGAATCCACTTCGTCGGCCCGAAACCGGAAGATCTGCCGGATCTCATGAACGGACTGACGGCAAAAAAAACCGTACGGGAGATAGTGGATATGCCTGATAGACAGATAGATCTTTTCATCCGCTTCTGCCTGCAGAATAACGGACGCCTGTCCGGGCGGAAACGCGCCGATCACTTCGATTTCCTTTCGGACCACGAGGTCGCTGCGCTTGAAGAGGCCGTTCAAACCTCCTTCGGGCGGAACGCGTGAATGGACACAAAACGGTATAAGCTGCGTTTCCTTCCACTCTACCCCCTCTGTCCGTAGGTGCGGAACTTCTCTGCCACAACCTTCATCTCGTCGTCGCTAAGTATTGCGGGGTCGCCTATGCTTTTAGCACGCCAGTAGAGCTCGCAGACGAACTCTATCTCCTCGGCTGCGTCGAAGGCGTACTGAATGTCGGGTCCGGCGGCTAGCAGGCCGTGGTTGCCAAGGAGGACCACAAATCGGCCTCTCATCCCATCACGGGCCACCTCGGCGAGCTCCCTGGTGCCGAAGGGGACATACGGAGTGCATCTGACGCTGCTTCCTCCAGCGTACCCTATGAGGTAGTGGACGGCGGGCAGCTCCTGGTGCAGGCAGGCCAGCGTGGCGGCGAAGGTTGAGTGGGTGTGGACCACCGCGTTGATCTCCTGCCTGTCAACGTAGATCAGCCGGTGCATCTCCGTCTCGGACGAGGGCTTTCTGATGCCGTCGACCCTGTTGCCGTCAATGTCCATAACCACGATGTCCTCCGGCTGCATCTTGAAGTAGTCCATCCCGCTGGGGCTGACGGCGAAGAGCCCGGCCTCTCTGTCCAAAACGCTGATGTTCCCTCCGGTCCCCCTGGTTAGGCCGCTCTCGCTCAGTTTTCTGCAGTACTCCACCACCAGTTCGCGCTCGTGTTCCAACAGCATTGATTAACCCTCCCGAAAAAAAAGGCCGGGAGTTATTCCCCCGGCCCTGATGTTTGAGATGCCCCTACTAGGCGGCCTCCCGTCTGAACGCGACATACAGCAAGGGTATCAACAGCAGGAGCGCGAACGGTGCGGCTCCGGTGTCGCAACCGCCCCCTCCCCCGCCGGTCCGTGTGGCCCGAGGGGTGATGATGAAGCTGAGCTCCGTCCCTGGGACAGCGTTGCCGTACACGTCGAAGGCCTGGACGTTAACGGTCCACGATTTGGCGAACTCCTCCGGGATGATAAGGTCGTGCCTGAACTCGTAGATCGACGGCCTGGAGCTGGTCTCGGGGCGGGTGAGCTCCACAGTTTTGCCGTCGAACACCGCCTTCTCCTCGGTCCCCTCAAGCAGGGTGTACCGGACGGTCTCGATTCTGTTTCTCATCGTGTAACTCCCGTCCTCGGAGGGGATTACGTCGCTTGCCGAGGGCTGAAGGGGTTTAACAACGCCGAACAGGCTGAGCATCTGCTTGGCCTTGACGGTCACTCCGTCGGCGACGTTCCAGTCAACGGTCTTGTCGGCCAGCTCCGGGTTATAGACGTTGTCCGAAGGAGCAGGCTCGGTCAGGCCGTCCCCTCTGACCTCGGCCCGAACCACGGCAAGTTTCTTGCCCTCCGGGAAGGGGACTATCGCGCCGGCCTTCGTCGCCACCTGACCGTTGCCGGCGTCGTAGCTCAGGGAGACCTCTCCCGTGTCGTACATGTACCAGAGGATAGAGTTGGAGTCCAGCCTCCCGGCGTGCGCCAGTCCGCCCAGCTCAACCATGTTGGTGGCGGAGGTCGGCGCTACGTTGTAGAGAACGGCGCGAATCGTGCCGCCCATATATTCGAGCAGGTCGTTGGGGCGCCAGCGACGCGTGATCTCGTAGAACAGAGTCCCTGGCACTCCGCCGTGAGGCAGGCCGGAGGCGTCCCAGTAACCGGGGAAGGGGTCGGAGTAGATGTGCGAGTTGTTCGCCTTCGCGAAGGCGGTGACGTTCTCCATGTGCCTCTCCGGGGAGAATCGCGATATGATCTTGTCGGGGACTATCCCGAAGGTGATAGGGACGCTGACCGAGTGTAGCTCCGAGCCGCCCCCTCCCACCGCAGTCGCCTTCAGAGTATAGACCCCTTCATCCAGATCGCGGGTATAGATGGTCGCGTAGTTGGTGTCAAAGCTTTTGGTACGACCTCCCTGGATCAGCGCGGCAGCGTAGTGACGAGTGACGACTGCCTTCCTCGCCACGTCGTAGAACGTCACCGGTGCAGCGGGGTCGTAGATAAGGTCGGGCGGCGGAGAGGCAAGTATATCGACGCCCTCTCCAGGGGTGTAGCCGTGCTGATAGTCGATCTTTATAGCGCTCATCGGGGTGAGGCCGGTGGCGTCGCTCACCAGGCTGGTCACTGTGCGAAGGGGGGCGAGCACTCCGTCGCGATACAGTTCGAAGCGGACGTTGAACGGCTCCTGCTCGGGGTTCTTCCCCTCCCGGTCTATCGCGACTATGGCGTAGAAGTCGCGCGTGGGTGCTAGGATTCGGGAGCCCTCCGACGGTACGGCGACGGAGAGTTTTACCGCTTCGGCGTCGGAAAGCCCGAAGAGCAGCGAGGCGAAGGCGAGGCAGAAAAGAACGAAGCGTCTCATTTACAGAACACATCCTTTCAATAAACGGTTTTCCTGTTTGGTAAAATCATACCATCATAAGGGCGAGTTGCGCACGGCCAGTGCGCATTTTTCACCATCTTTCGAGGAGGAGAGCGCTTGGACGACAGACACGGCCCGTCAGTCGGGAATCGGGAGGAGCGAGTTTTCGATGCGGCCTGCGACATCGGCACTACCACCGTCGCATGCTATCTGACGGACGTATCAGGCGAGGTGATGGGCGCGGGCGCGGCGAGCAATCCTCAGGCGATGTGGGGCTCGGACGTCATCTCGCGCATTGTGCGCGCAGACGAGGGGCAGGCGGCGCTTGACGGGCTTTCTGACGCCGTCAGGCGCAGCGTGGATCGCCTGATCTCCGGGCTCGCGGGAGGGCTCGGGCTTGAGGCGAAAGACTGCCGTTCGCTTACCGTGGCGGGCAACAGCGTTATGGAGCTGTTATTCATGGGCGTCTCGCCCTCTCCTCTTGGGAGAGCCCCTTTCGCGCTGCCGCAGAGGAGCTTCGAGCCTCGCCGCGCGGAGGAGCTGGGACTCTCCTCCCTGCCGGAGGATGCGCTCGTCTACGCCCTCCCTCTGATGGACGCGTTCGTCGGCGGGGATACTGCGGCGGTCCTCTACGAGGTTACGGAGGATGCCGCCTTGCGCGGCAACTCGGACGCGACGCGGCTGGTCATCGACCTGGGAACAAACGGGGAGATCGCTCTGTTGAGCGGAGGGAGGGCGACCGTCTGCTCCACCGCAGCCGGACCGGCCTTCGAGGGAGTGGGCATAAAGTGCGGAATGCCCGCCATCCCGGGTGCCGTGACCGCATTAGTCGCGGATGCAGGGTCGGTCTACTGCCGCACTGTGGGGGGCGAACCGGCGCGAGGGGTGTGCGGCAGCGGTCTGGTCGACGCGGTTGCGCTGCTGCTGCGCGAGGGGGTTCTGGATGGGGACGGACGCATGGACGGAAGCGCCCCATCCTTCCTGGCGCGACGCGTACGGGGCGAGGGAGCAGACAGACGATGCGCTCTTTGCGAGTCCGCTTCGGGCGAGGTCGCTATCTACCAGAGCGACGTTAGGAAGTTCCAGCTTGCCAAGGGAGCGGTCCAGGCCGGAGTGGAGGTGCTGCTGGCCCACTGCGGTGTACAGAATACTGATATCGACGAATGCGTCCTCGCGGGAGCGTTCGGCAGCGCCATAAGGCACGAGTCACTGATCGAGACGGGACTGCTCCCCTCAAGCCTCGGAGGCAGGGTGCGCTCTATTGGCAACGGGGCCGGCCATGGAACGGTGCGCATGATACGCGACGGCGACGAGGGGCGCATAAGGCTGGAGCGACTGACCGGCGAGGCTCACCACATCCGGCTGGAGACCGCCCCGCGCTTTCAATCCCTCTTCCTCGATGCAATGCGCCTCGCGCCAAGATAGCATACGGAACAAGAGCTTATTCACCCCTGCCGACCTGCTAAAAAACACCGGAGGCGAAGGACTCTTCACAGGCAACAGTCAACTCAAGCGACCATTCGGTGTTTCTCAACCACCCGATAATCCTTTTCCACGTCGTCGGGATATCAGCTGCCGGGAAACCCTGCGATTTCCCTCGGAATAGGATGACACAATATGCCATTTTCGTGTTACTATTGCCTGCAGCGCGGCTCTATTGCGATGCTCGGCGTCGTCAAATGGGCACGTACATACCCACACGAAGGAGTGGTTCTCTTGTTCCGCAGCAGATTTCTCTTGTTCTCAGCAGCGCTTCTGGCACTTTTCGCCCTCCCGGCCCTTGCCGGAGAGATCGCCGTCGTCGACTCCTTGGGGCGTTCCGTAACTGTTCCCGAGTCGCCGGAGCGCATTATCGCCTCCGGGTCCGGCTGTCTGCGCATGGTGGTATATCTTCAGGCGCAGGACAGGGTTGTGGCCGTCGACTCCGCAGAGAAGCGGACTGCGGACCTAGGGGCAACGGCTACATCTCGCCCCTACTCCATCGCCAATCCGCAGTTCATGGATATGCCCCTGTTCGGCGAGTTCCGCGGGCTGGACAGCCCGGAGCTCATCGCGGGATTGTCGCCCCAGCCCCAGGTGATTCTGAAGCTGTCGCCGCTGGCAGGACCACACCCGGACGTCCTGACCGAGAAGACGGGGATCCCGGTGATCGGTCTAGACGCAGGCAATCTGACCGACAAGAAGGACGACTTTTACACCACGCTGCGCCTGATGGGGCGTATTCTGGGCAAAGCCGAACGGGCGGAGGAGATCGTCTCCTTCTTCGAGGACCACCTGGCCGACCTCTCACGTCGCACGGAGGACGTGCCCGAGAGCGACCGCCCGACCTGCTACATAGGGGGAGTGTCCTCGCGCGGCGCTCACGGCTTCACCTCAACAGAACCGGGCTACCCTCCGTTCGTCTACACTAACGCGAACAACGCGGCGGCAGAACCTGGCGAAAAGGGGTCGCAGGTCGCCCAGATCGCCAAGGAGAAGCTGCTGGAGTGGGACCCGGAGGTACTGTTCATCGACCTGGGCACTGTGAACGCAGGCGAACAGGCGAACTCACTCTATCAGCTGCGGGAGGACCCGGCCCTGTCGTCTCTGACGGCGGTGCGCGAGGGGCGGATCTACGGGGTGCTGCCGTACAACTCTTACTCGCTCAACTTCGGCTCTGTGCTGGCCGACGCCTACTTCGTCGGCAAGACTCTCTACCCGGATCGATTCGCGGACGTAGACCCGGCGGCGATGGCGGACGAGATCTACTCCTTCCTCGTCGGAGAGCCTGTCTTCCATAGGATGAACGAGGGCCTCGGAGGGCTGGCCTTCTCGAAGATCGAAGTCGGAGAGTAGAGCCTTGCACCTGGAGGGAGGCCGGGTCTCACCCGGTTATGAACAGCACATCCGTCGCAAGAGGTTCGTGCTCCTGGTTTTGACGGGACTCTGCGCTCTGATGATGGTGCTGTCGATATCGAGGGGGGCCGTCCCGATCCCCCCCCTCGAGGTGTTGCGCGCGCTCACGGGCGGCGGCGAAGCACGCTGGCGAATGATCATACTGGGAATTCGACTGCCGCAGGCGTTCGCCGCGATGCTCGCGGGCGGGGCGTTGTCGCTGGCGGGAGTGGCTATGCAGTCGGTGCTGCGCAACCCGCTAGGCTCGCCGTTCACCCTCGGCATCTCCAACGCGGCGGCCTTCGGCGCGGCATTCTCGATCATCGTGCTGGGGACGGGGAGTATGCAGAGCAGCGCGGTCAACGCAGTCACTATCGTCAACCCGTGGCTGACTACCGGGGCCGCCTTCGCCGCCGCGCTGGCCTGCATGACTGTGGTTCTGGCAATAGCATCGGTGACGAAGGGAACGCCTGACGTGATGGTGCTCGCCGGGGTGGCACTAAGCTCTCTATTCACCGCCGGGACGATGTTCCTTCAGTACTTCGCGGATGACAGTCAGCTCGCCGCCACGGTCTTCTGGACGTTCGGAGACGTGTCGCGCGCGTCGTGGCGCG
>Ga0265293_10013805_pt1 | contig 10401 bp, 5 predicted proteins | sample Munlanlewell138R_FD_192505 | JGI IMG/M metagenome (GOLD analysis project Ga0265293, IMG submission 192505) | Leachate microbial communities from a municipal landfill in Southern Ontario, Canada - Leachate well 138R | ecosystem: Engineered > Solid waste > Landfill > Unclassified | place: Canada...
CCCGTTGGTTTGCTAATGCCAAATAAATTACAGCCTGCAAACATAAAAGAAAGTGCTAGCACAATAACTAAGCACAAAAGTAAGTTTGTCTTTTTCATTTTCTTTACCTCCAATTTTTTTGTATTCTACTATATAAACAATCGAGCCAGGCTTTTTGTTGGAGTTTTTGAAAAATAAATTAAAAAAATGGCAATATCATATTGATTCTTTCATTTTTACCAATTATTTGATATAAATATTCATTATCTGGTAGTATTACAGTACAAAGTAAGCTATTATAAGATAGACTTTTGGATTAATTAAAATTAAGAGGTGACAAATGAGAAGCAAAACAAAAGCTATTTTAACTAATGAAACTATTGTTAAATTATTTGCTAAAGCTAATATCCTTGGCGTAACAGAGATAAAACCTTTAGGTGCAGGTGAGTTTAATGCTGTCTATGCTGTTGTTGCAGAGGGAAAGGAATATGCCCTAAAAGTAGCCCCTTTTACTACCGCTGATGTTTTGCCTTATGAAAAGGGGATGATGGCAGCTGAAGTTTATTGGTATAAGCGTATGAGAGAGGATACCACAATAAATGTTCCAAAAATATATTTTTATGATGATAGTAAAAAGTTAATACCTGCTGACTACTTTATAATGGATAAAATAGATGGGATGCAGCTTAATAAGCTAGCCCTTTCAAAAGAGGAAAGAGCTGTTGCAAATGCTGAAATGTGTAAAATGGCGGCAAGTATGCATAAGGTTAAAAATGATAAATTTGGTTATATTCAGCAGCAACTATATGCGGATTGGTATCAATCAATTCGCTCAATGGTGATATCCTTAATTGATAGCTGTATTGCAAAAGGCAAAAAAACCAAACGGGGCGAAAAGCTACTATCATATATAGATAAACATAAAAATGTTTTAGAAAAAGTAGATTGCTGTATGGTCAATTATGATATTTGGATGCCAAATATTATGGCAAAACGCCTTGAAGACAATAGCATAAAGTATTGGTGGATAGACCCTGAGCGTTGCTTTTGGGGAGATAGGATGGCAGACTTTGTTTGCTTACAAATGACACAACCTAACCTATATAAAAAGAGTGCTGCATTTGCTGCTTATAACTCAGCAGCTGATGCAAAACTTGAAGCTAATAAACAAACTAATATTCGCTATGCAATAATGATGGCATATATGGGATTGCTTATGGAAACTGAAAAGTATTACCGTTACACGCCATTGCATTTTGGATGGTGGCGTAATGTAATAGCAGGCGCTTTGTTATACTATAAGACGGGGTTTGGGATACTAAAAGGCAAGTAATTGTGAAAATAGACGATATGGTGCAATCACACTCTACTAAAATGTTTCCTAAGAAAGAAACGCAATCAAAAGCTGAAAGAATGGCGCATGATAATATTGCTAAGTTAGTTTTGCGCTTTGCCGCAACTACTCTTGTTGCCCTAATTTTTAATTCTATTTACAATTTAACAGATGCTCTTTTTGTTAGTTGGGGAGTGGGGGATAACGCTATGGGCGGCGTTTCTATTGTTTTTCCATTTGTTATACTCCAAAGTGGAATTGCAACAGCATTGGGCGGGGGCGCTGCCTCTTTAGTTTCTCGAAAATTAGGAGAGGGCAAAGCAAGGGAAGCAGGAGAAATTACGCTTAATGCAATGTTGATATTTTATGCAACAGCAATAACTATGAGTGTGCTGGGCTTTGTTTTTATGCATCCGCTTTTGCGCCTTTTTGGTGCAACAGATGAGATTTATCATTACGCAAAAGAATATTTTGTAATAATACTTGCCGGCAATATATTTTCTACCGGATTTTCATCTATTATTCGAGCTGAAGGCAAAATGCTTTATAGCCTTTTGATTTGGATTATTCCTATCTCAATTAATATAATATTAGATGCTATCTTTATATTAATACTTGGATGGGGTGTAAGGGGCTCTGCGCTTGCTACTGTAATATGCCAATTTACAAGTTTTTTAATGAGTATCTTATTTTTCACCAAATTTTCTACTCAATCATTTAAGAGAGCCAAGCTAAAAGTTCGTAATATTAAAGATATTGTTGGTATAGGTGTACCTTCCCTTGTACAAATGGGTGGCTTGTCAATTATATTTTTTATACTTAACAACACTTTGAAAAATATTAGTGGCACTTTAGGGATAGTAACCTTTAGCTATATGAGCAAAGTAATAACTTATGCTATAGTCCCTTTTACCGCAGTAACCCAGGCGCTTATGCCAATTGTAGGCTATAATTTTGGGGCGGGAAATGGGCAAAGGGTAAGAAAAACAATATCTTTTTGTACTTTGATTAGCTTTATATATGCTGTTGTCGCTCTAATCCTTTTTGAGTTAGTTCCTAATTATATGTTAATGGTTTTTACAAACGATATATCTATTATAAAAACAGGTGCAAAAGGCCTGCAAGTAGTTGGCTTAGTTTTATTATTCTTTCCCTTACCAATGATTGTTGGTAGCACATTACAAGCAATAGGCAAGAAACTGCTGTCTTTGGTGCTTTATGTATCTACCCTTATATTTCTTGCAATGTCAATAGGTTTTGCCAAAACTAAACTCAACCTAATAGGGATATGGTGGACTTATGTTATAGCCAATTTTTTATCCACATTGCTATCATTAATTATTTTATTTACCAATAAGCCTGCTAGTCGCTTAAATTTTTCTCATTAAAGGACTTATGCCGTATATCAGCAGATGCTGATATGCGGCGCTTATTTTATTTGCCAGCCCTTCTTATTTTTATTTCTTTAATTGTTACAAATATGCCTGCTACAAGGACGGTGAGGGCCTTAGCGGTGTATAACAGAATACTTGACTCTGTAGGTAAGCCATTTTACTTTATTAGGGCTTAGGGCACATTGTACAATTAAAGCATTATTTTATTGTGAGGTACAAAAGATGTTCAAACAAGCAATCACATTTGCAGAGTATTTAGATTTATGGCTGGAAAAGATAGTTAAAGAAAGTGTACGATATAACACTTATACTTCCTATAAAGGATATATTAACAACCATATTAAAAAGTTTTTAGGGAGTTACAGTCTAGTTCTGCTAAAACCTGCTAATATTCAGGAGTTTGTAAGCCAATTAGTAGATAGCACAGCAATCTGTGCCAGAACAATTGGTCTAATTGTTGGTATGATAGGCAATGCTCTTAGTTACGCTGAGGATTATGAATTAATAATAAAAAATCCATGTCGCCGAATAAGATTGCCTAAAGTGGAGGCAAGTGAGGTTGCAATCTTTAACAATGATGAGCAAACTTTAATTGAAAGAGCAGTATTAGCTTCTCAGGATAAGCGTGCCTATGCAATACTTCTTGCTTTATATACAGGTCTTCGTATAGGCGAAGTGTGCGCCCTAAGGTGGGAAAATGTAGACTTTGCTAATTATTGTATTTATATTAAAAAATCTATTAACCGCATTGCTCAAAACAAAGATTGCAAAACAAAAACTATCTGGGCAGAATGCGAACCAAAAACAAAAAAATCTAATCGGACAATTCAACTGCCTAAATTTATCTTAAAAATACTGCAACAGCTAAAAGCTACAAGCTCAAGCCCTTATGTGTTTTCTATGAAAAATGGGAGTTTTGTGCAGCCTCGCACAATGCAGGCAATACATAAAAGAGTGCTTAAAAAAGCAGGTGTAGATTATAAAAACTTTCATGTACTACGCCATACTTTTGCTACAAGAGCAGGAGCTAACGGCGATGTAAAAACAGTAAGCGACACATTGGGGCATAGCAATGTTATGATAACGCTCAATCGTTATATGCATTCACAGCAAGAGCAAAAACAGCGTATGATGGAGGGTCTTAATAAATATTTTAAAGATAAAAAATTAATGATTTAAAAAATATAAACTTTCGTCCATTTACATAATGGACAACTTTTTAATGTTAGCATTATAGCATACTTTTTTAAAAAATACAATAGTCAATTAATTTTTTATACTAAAAATTCTATTTTTGCAATAAAAGCCTAATGGATCAAGTATTTTTATATATTTTCACAATGCTATAAGCAAGTTTTTTAGCAAAAGTGTCAAGTGGCATCTTTTTTTTCGCCCATTATGTAAATGGACGAATAATTTACGGGAGGATATACTATGAAAAAAAGGATTTTCACGACAACTGTAGTTTTACTTATTTGCTTTTGCACTATCTCTCTTCTTGCGGCATGCGGGGGGCGAAGGGATGATAATGGCAACCCTAAAGAGTATGTTATTCAATATACAGATGATAGCGGGACGCATCAACTAACTGTAACAGAAGGCATGCCATACTCAATAGATACCATTCCTGCAAGGCGAGGCTATACTTTTATGGGCTTATATGATGCAGAAGTAGGTGGTACCCAATATGTGTCTTCAAGCGGCGCATCTGTTTCGCCATATAATGAGGATAAAAATATTGTATTATTTCCACAGTTTAAGGGGATTGATTTTACCATAATCTTAGATTATCAAGGTGCAACAGTCACAGGAGCTCGCCAGCTTACTGTAGCTTACGGAAAGAGCTTGCCTGAGTTGCCTAAAAACTTAGATCTAGAACATAAAGAGTTTATGGGCTGGTATACAGCTCCAGAGTGTGAGGGTGTACAGATAGCGGATGCGCACGGTCTTATTCCACTTGTTTCTGTTATCAACGAAGACAATTTTGATATAAACCATACAACAATTACATTATATGCAGGTTTTGAGCTTGAAAAATATGCTGTTACTTTTTGTTACGAAGCAGGTATGGATACTGAAGAAATGCAGATAGCTTATGGTACTCCAATCAAAAATGTAGTGCCAAATACAAGAGTGGACGGCAATGCCGTGCTAACTTGGTCTAAAACTCAAGGCGGAGATGTATGGAACGGTAATGTGGTAGGCGAAATGGTGCTGTATGCAGTGGAGTATGCACCTGTTATTGAGCTAGACCTAGATGGGGGCAAGGATGCTATCCCTGTTGTTGCCCGTGCGGGCTCTGTTATTACTTTGCCTACACCTAGCAAGGATTTGGCTGAGTTTACTCATTGGGTTAATGAACAAGGTAGCAAATATACTTCTACTACTATGCCCTCACAAAGTATTACCTTAAAAGCTATTTGGCAACCAAAAATTGTATTTAATTCAAACGGTGGTTCGCAAGTAAATAATATCTCAAAAAGCGAGGGAGCGAGTATCACTCTCCCCACCCCTGAAAGAGAAGGATATATTTTTGCAGGCTGGTATACAACTGATAAAGAAGAATATACCGCAAATAAAATGCCTGCTAAAGGTCTACTGCTAAAGGCGGGATGGTATAAGCCGGCAACTAAAATATTAACTCTGGTTAAGCTAGATGAGTATAGAGTCACATCTAAGACAGCACCAAGTATGGAAAACTCAATTGTCGTTGATTTAAGCGACTTATATGCTATGGGAGTTAAATCTATAGATGTAAAGATGAATTTTTTAGTTGCTGCAGAAATCGTAGGGGTTGTAGGTCATATGACTTTTTATAGTAGCCCTACGGCTAGTAGCGCTTACTTAGTTTGGCAAACACAAAGAACTCCTATTAAAAAGATGATTTATGAAGGACATGAGGAATATACCACTATGACATTAGATTTCGAAAAGCTATACTTCTGTCGCCATGCATCTAATAATAGTGGGATGTTTACTGATTATAGTGTGTACTTTTCAGATGTATATCTAACTATTACTTATCCAGATACAAGTAATCTTATTTTATAGTAAAGAGTACATAAAAAACTATAGGCTAAACTTATTTAGCATTTGGATAGCTTAGATAATGAAATTATAAGGAGGACATTAGGGAAAATGAAAAAAAGAAAAGTAATAATATTACTTATAGCAGCTTTATTAACTATTTTAGCTTTATCAGCTTGTAATCAAGTAGAAGAAATCCTTTACAGGGTAGAAAGTATTACATACGATGGTCAATATATAACTTGGAGCAAGGTGGAGTTGGCGGATTACTATTTTGTGTCTATCAATGGCGGAGAAAGGGTGCGTTGCAACTCCACAACATATACCTATGCCAGTGAGGATACCTTTGAGGTCACTGTTACTGCAGTAGCAGGCGGACAGGATAAAGCATCAGGGACTGTAACATTCAAGCCTCTTGCAAAGATAGAAAATATTGCCATATCTGAGAATGGTGAATTGAGTTGGAGTGCTATTGCTGGCGCCAATGCCTATTCGCTTACTATCAATGGCAGTATATCTTCAACAACAGAGAACCGTTACTCTAAGCTATCTACAGGTGACAATCGTGTTAAGGTAAGAGCTATCGTATCAGGGGATGGTAGCTATTATTCCAAATGGAGTGAGGAGATAAGTGCTTATATCTATGAGGAGCCTGTTTCGGTAAAATATGATGGAGTGAATTTGACTTGGGCAGGCAATGCTACAGAATATACTGTTACAATCAACGGAGTAGCAACAAATGTAAAAGGCAATGCTTTGATATTTGATTCTGAAAACAGAGATTTTACTGTAGATGTAAAAGCAATAGGCAACCATTTAAGCACTTATGATTCAAAAGTTGTATCAGAAGATTTCCATTACCTTGATGCAGTAACAGAGATATTTGTAGAAAACGGTATAGTTAAATGGAATGCTATAGACAGCGCCAATGCTTATAAGTTAAAGGTAGACGGTGTAGTACAAAAGACAACAATGCCCTCATCACAATATGACAGTCTGGCATCAGGCAAATCGCAAGATGTAAGCGTTATGCCTTGCAATGATACAGGCAATTATTTTTCATCTTGGTCTGCAGAAAAAACTATATACATATTAAATACCCCTACTGTAGCATGGAATAATGATTTGGAGCTTGATGGAGAGGCAAATAATAACTTAACTTGGGATGCAGTAAATGCTGCAGACGGCTATACAGCTAGACTAATAAAGGATGAAGGGACACCGCAAATTACTACATATTCTAGTATACAGCGGGCTTTTTCCCATGCTTATACTGATGTGGGTGTATATACTATTGAAATCAAGACCAATGCATCAAGTGCAAGTGCGGATTACTATGACAGTAAATATTCTGCTCCAATTACCGTACAACGCCTTGCTGCACCAAAGGCAGTAACTGATAACTTTATTGTAAGTGATAAGGATAACCTTGCCAGAGGCTTTACCGTAAACTATATACAGGTAAATGGAGCAAGCGGATACCAGCTTTATAAAGATGGAGTTGTCTTGAGCGGAAAATACACCACTTCAGCGGCTCTTAGTGATAACAATGTTGTAGATGCTACTAATATACTACAGCAGGAAATAACTTATTTGGTACGGAGCATGGGCGGAGTAAAGACTGTATCAGGCAAAAAATATGTGACCTTGCCATGCTTAACAGAAAAAGCTTTATCATTTAATATTACCGTACAGGCAGTACCGCAGAATCCTACAATGAGCGGATACAATGTTGCTTGGGATAAGGTAGTTGGTAGCAATGGTTATTCAATAGCTTACTCAGGTACAACGGGTACAGCACAAACGGAACATTATGACCTGTCTATTATTAAAGCAGGTACTTACTCAGTTACGGTAGCAGCAAGAGGAAATGGCGGCGCAACACTGGCATCAAATCCATCTAAGCCTGTTGCTGTTCAGCGTTTAGAAGCACCTACAAATATTAAAATTAGTGCAAATGGCAATGGCACCTTGCAGTGGAATGATGTCTCCAATGCTACAAGTTACGAAGTTTATCTTGATTTGTCAAGCACACCGCTCAACAGCAGTGCTTATGGCAATATGTATCAATTCATTGAAACTAATGGCACAAGCTTAAGTATGATTGCTGTAGCCAATTACTATAACGATTTAGCCACTCTTTATTATATGAGTAGCGAAACCTCACCCACACAGCAATTTATTCGCCTTGCTGCACCAACTTTCCCTGAAGGCGCTTTGTCTAACAGTATAGAATTGTTATGGAATGCTCCTGCTAATATAAACCCATCAGAATATACACCTACTTATAGAGTATACTCAGCTATTGATGAACAAATAGGTGGGGGCGACCACAATGGCACTAAATTTAATATAGAGTATCTTGCAGGCGGTAGCCAAAATAATTTTTATATAAAAGCAATTGGTAACGATACAAAATATTTGAATAGCGATTACTCAGTTGTGATAAGCGCATATAAGTTAAACAGACCAACTTTTAGCATATCAGATGGGCAATATGTATGGGATGGTGTAACAAATGCAAGTTCATACTATTTAGAAATAAATGGCAAAAAGGTCACTGAGGAATTCCATATTGCTAATAATCAGTATTTCTTTACGCCAAGATTCACTACAGAAGGGGACCATATTGTAAAGTTAAAAGCAGTGGGCGATGGGCACAACAATCTTGATAGTGCAGTATATACTTACACGCAAAAGGCAAATGTTTTGCAAGCACCTGTAATCAGCTATGCTTATTCTGCAAGTACATTTGTTCCTAATGGAAGCATAACTGTAAATATTACTACACCATCAGCAAATTGTAATGGCTATCAGTATGAAATAGCAGGGCAATCTGAAACTAGCACTCAACTTTCTTATACTAAGGTAATTCAAAGTCCCGGAAAATATGCAATAAGAGTAAAGGCGCTAGGCGGTTCTTTTGATGCAAATGATATATATTATATAGACTCGTTATATGCCGGCGGAGCAGCCACCGATGCAATTACATTGCTGGCAGCTCCATCTGAATCTTCATTTAGCATCACCTCTGATGGTGCAATAAAATGGGGTGCAATCTCAGGGTGTTTTGGATATAATTATCAAGTGTCTTATAACGGAGAAGGATTTGGACAGATAGAGGATATAGGGTTTAATACTTTTAATGTAAGCAATTACAAGTCTTACTTAAGCATTACCGTAAAGGTAAGAGCAAAAGGTGATGGCAACAAAACAATTACTTCCGAATGGGTAGAATGGACTTGGACAAATTCCAATCCAATATAATAGCATTATTAAATAGTTAAGTAGCAAAACAGCACCAAAAACGGTGCTGTTTTGCTTTGGATAAATTCTCTTGTTTTTACTGATACACTATTTTATTATCCTTTGCCTCAAAATGTAAAATGATAAGTAAAAGTTTTATTTTATTTTTATTTCTCTAACGGTAACAAACACACCTACCGCAAGTACAGTAACCACTATTGCGGCGGCTACAAGTATATTTGAAATAGCGGTGTAGGGGTTGAGTTCTTTTATGGTATCGGTGGCAAGGTCATATTCGTAACCTTGATAGTAAAGGTCTACTCCATCATAGTATAGTATCCCGAAAGTGGGGTTTTGGAGACCTTTACCATAGGCTATAGGAACATTGGGATTGTCCATATACTCGTAAAACTTATTGCCCAGCGTCCCTACATTAATATAAAGAGTGCCCTCTCCGCCCAGCTTTTTTCTGCCGGTAGCGGCTAAGTTAACAGGATTGCCTTCGGCATCTAAGTAATAGCTTTCGGTATAGGTGTGGTCATGACCTTGCAGCACTAATGCAACACCATATTTAGGAAATATGGGAGTAAGCTGCTCACGCAGGCCCTTTACATCGGCGTTAAAAGAGTGAGAGCCTCGGGTATACGGACCTTTATGCATTATTACTACTTTATGTACTTTATCAGTACTTTCCAAGTCATTGATTAGCCAATCATATTGCGCTTGTCCCAGTTTATTTTTAACTATATCATTGGTATCAAGTACAGTAAAATGCACCCCGCTATAATCAAAGGAGTAATACACGCCTGTTGAAGTGTTTTGAGCGGGATAGCTAAAGTTATGATGTGCTACCATATAGTTATAAGCATTCTTAACTACTGCAGAAGAGGACGGTACATAATCTTTTGTAGCTTCAAAAGTGGCTACCTCATGATTGCCTGTTGCGCATACCAGGGTAGTATTGCCCCAAATGGCTTGCGGTATATCTAAATAGTATTCGTACTGCTTAATATTGTTGGAGCTGTCCACAGAGTCGCCCATATCCAGCACAAAGTCATAGCCAAACTTAAATACGCTGTCTATATTATTTAAGATATGATTAACTTGCGTATATTCTGCGGCGGTATAACCTTGCAAATCCGCTATTATCAAGGCTTCAAAGGCAGAATTGTCAGACGGTGCAGTCTTAAAGGTATATGCCGGCGAAAGGAATCCTTTTTCCACACTGCCAATCCTATAATAGTAAGTAGCATTGGGGGAAAGCCCTTCAAGATTGATAGTATGGCGGGCCTTTTCTATGGTGGTCTTAGTGATAGCAATCAGCCCTATATCAATAAGCGGTCTTCCCATAGCATAAATTTGGGTTTCGCCCGATACAATTGTTGCCTTTTCAATATCAAAAGGCTTGCCGTCATAAGGATA
>Ga0265293_10013806_pt1 | contig 10401 bp, 8 predicted proteins | sample Munlanlewell138R_FD_192505 | JGI IMG/M metagenome (GOLD analysis project Ga0265293, IMG submission 192505) | Leachate microbial communities from a municipal landfill in Southern Ontario, Canada - Leachate well 138R | ecosystem: Engineered > Solid waste > Landfill > Unclassified | place: Canada...
ATTCAGCTTCAGCTGAATGTAATCGCTGATGTCTTCTTGAGCGTGCTCAGGCAATTCTGCCACGGCACTACGGGAAATGGAGGGCCAGGGCCACGGTTCCTCGAACATTTCCCCTTTGCCAGTGACCAACCATTCTGCGCGCACGTGCAATGCAGCAGCGATCCAAACGATATGCCGTGAGGATTCGCTGCGGCCGCCTTCAATGTGGGCGATAGCACCTTGAGTGAGGGGCGTCTGAACGAGGTTTGCCAGTGCTTCCTGTGTCAGACCGCGTGTGGTGCGTGCAATGCGTAGGCGTTCGCCAATACTCATGCTGTGTGTGAGTTGGAGGGGTTTTCAGTAGTTAGATACATTATGACAGGCTTCTGAGTCAAAGTATGACTGTAAATAAAAATAAATAACTAATAAATTTGAGGTGTAAAACGTCAGTTTTGCGACATTGTGGCAGGTATTGGATCATAGTGGAACGCACGTTTACCATGCTTTGCGCTTGCACAGCAGGATTCAGACCCGATGAAATTTAATCACGAGCGTGATGCTTGCAACAGCAGACAGAGCATCTACCCGTCAATCTGTGCGTCCCTGCTTCGCAGACCGCGCTGTTCCAGGTTCGCGGTTCGCTCATCCCTGACAGGACTGGCTCGCGCCAGCCTTTCGCATCGCTGACGCCTCCGGCCCGGCTTCCTGACCGGGCCTGCGCGCTTCGCTTGCCTGCTGGCGACACCAAAGACCTGGCTGTTGCCGGCGCAGCCATCTTTCCTGACCTCATCACCTGATCCGCGACTGTAGCCCGTGGCCGCGTGCCGTCAAGGCGCGCCAGGCCGTGTCCTCGGCTGCGCCTGCGGGCCGCACCCTCCTGGCGCTTCTTTCCTTGACGGCCCACGTTCGTGGGCTACTGGCCGTCGCGGGCGATGAACTCAGGAAAGACGGTGGCAACGAGGCCAACCGGGTTCTTCGTGCCGACCGCATATCAACAGCAAAAGCGGGCTCCGAATCTTGGAATCCGGTATGCGGTGAACAGCAAACCCTTCAACGTCAGGAGTATTTATCATGAATGCGATCAATCACAGCGAAGTCCAGGCCATTGAAACGGCGAACGAGGACGTAGTCATTCCCGAGCAGAGCAACATCGTGGTGCCGTTGTCGCAGTTGCGCGTGTCCAAGCGCAATGTGCGCAAGATTCGCAGCAGCGGCCCATCCATTGATGCCCTGGCCGCAAGTATTGCCAGAGTCGGGCTGTTGCAGAACCTGACCGTGGTGCAGGCCCGCGGCGGCAAGTATTACGACGTAGTGGCCGGGGGCCGGCGCCTTGCAGCTTTGAAGCAGTTAGCCAAGGCCAGGCGCATTCCCAAGGAATGGGCGGTGCCGTGCATGCTGGTCGCCAGTGCCGATGCCCGAACCGTTAGCCTGACGGAAAACGTGCAGCGTGAAGCCATGCACCCGGCAGATCAGTTTGAAGCCTTTGCTGCGCTGGTGGCAGAAGGCCAGCCCATCGAAGATATTGCAGCAGACTTTGGTGTCACGCCCCTGGTGGTGCAGCGGCGCCTGAAGCTGGCGAATGTGTCGCGGCGTCTGCTGGCCGACTACCGGGCCGACGCGGTGAGCCTTGAGCAGTTGATGGCGCTTGCCATCACAGATGACCATGCAGCCCAGGAAGCCGCCTTCTACGAAGCGCCCGAATGGCAGCGGCAACCCCATTCTTTGCGGGCCAGACTCACTGAACAGGACATTGACGCGGGCCATGCCCTGGTGCGCTTTATTGGGCTGGATGCTTATGAAGCGGCCGGTGGCGGTGTTCGTCGTGATCTGTTCGCGCAGGATGACAACGGCACCTATATCACCGATACAGCGCTATTGGACCGGCTGGTGAAGGAAAAGCTTGACAGCCATGCTGCCCAGGTCAAATCTGAGGGGTGGGCTTGGGTGGATGCCACGCCGTCCATGACCCATGCCGATCTTCACGCTTTTCAACGAGCGCCGCGTGAGCGCCGTACTCCGGGCAAGCGGGAAAGCGCACGGATAGAAAAGCTGGAAGCCAGGATGCAGGCCATCGGCGAGGAACTGGATGCCGCGCTGGACAGCGATGACGAAGAAACCGCAGATGCGCTGCAGGAAGAGGGTGACAGTCTGGCTGCGCAGTTGCAAGATTTGGAAGAGCGATTACTGGACTACAACCACACTATCAAGGCGGCGGCGGGTGCCGTTGTGACCATCGACTGGCAGGGGCAGGTGGTGATTCATCGCGGTCTACTGCGGGAAGCCGAAGCCAAGGCGTTGCGGACTTTGGAGCGGCTGCAGCAAGGGCTGACCGAAGAAGAAAGCAATGGTGGCGATAGTGGGAACGATGACCAGCCCAAGGCGGCTACTATTTCCGACAAACTGGCCCAGCGCCTGAGCGCACACCGTACCGCTGCGCTACAGATCGAACTGGCCCGCAACCCCCAAGCCGCCCTGGCTGCTGTGGTGCATGGCATGGTGCAGACTGTGCTGCGAGTGGGCCGCTATCCCCATTACAGCTTACCGTTAGACATGCGTTTGAACGTACAAAACCGGCTGGACAGCATGGCCCCGGACTGGCCGGAATCGCCCGCTGCGGTGGCTTTGCGCGAGTTGCAACAGGCAGCAGGTGCAGACTTGCCGCAGGATAGCGCCGATCTGTTTGCCGTATTGCTGGCAAAGCCGCAGGATGAACTGCTGCAATTGCTGGCAGTGTGCGCCGCCGCTACAGTAGATGCGGTGATTCACCGCGCCAGCGAGCACCAGCCAGGGGCAGAACTGGCGCAAGCGGTGGGCCTGAACATGGCTGCATGGTGGCAACCGACTGCCGAAGGCTATTTCCAGCATATTTCCAAGGCCATGATTCTGGCTGCCGTGGGTGAGTTCGCACCTGAGCAGGTGGCAAGGCTGGAAAAACTGAAGAAGGGTGATCTGGTTAGTGAGGCAGAGCGCCAGGTGGCAGGTACGGGGTGGATGCCTGCAATCTTCCGGGTGGATGCGTCGCAGGAATCTGACTGCGATTCAGGCACTGACGAAACCGCTAATTCCCTCGCTGCGTAAGCCTGACTATAGGCCCGCGCCCCGGTTCCGGCCGGGACGCTTCGCTGTCCAGTCAGCATCATCCCCAAAGCCTTGGCGTTTTTGGGGTCGATGGTCAGAATTCGGGCGTCGCATCGCCGCGCCCGGTCTTCCTCCAGGATATACCCGCTACGAGCGCGACACGGTCAAACTCGCCGGCATCGTGCATGACGAGATTGCTGCTTGGCAGATGCGCCAGGAGCGGATGTCGCCTTCCTATACGACGCGATGGGAAGATTTGGTACAGGTGTGGCGGTAGGCCGTCCTGTGAGCCTTCCGTAAGAAAACCAAAAGGATTCAGAGCCGCGCAAGTCGCGGCTATAGGCGCTCTCCGCGCTGGCGAGCGGCCTTGTCTAAACTACGCGTTTGGAACTTCAGTACTTCTACGCATATTTGTCTCTAAATTTTTGTAATATCTAGCGATGGTTGGAAAAACTAGGGCGGATTTTGATCTGGCGCGACAAAAGGAAGTAGATGCTCTAGCGTGCCGTGCTGACCAGTCACGGGATCACAGTTACGCCGCATGTAGTGGTAATGGAAAAAAGGAAAGTAATCGACATGCTTGGACTAACTCTACGAGATGAGTTTCGAGGCCGGCGCCTCAAAGGGACGGCTATTGAGCTTTCCAACGACTCCAATACGGGCGCGACACAAATCGCCGCACAGCAATTTTTGGGTATTACTTATCCAACTCATGACCTTTTGAAAGGCATTGAAGCTGTGGGTCCTGAGCAAGGGCGGCCAGTCGTCGTGATTGGCGAGCGCGGGCTAGGTAAGTCGCACTTGATGGCGGCGCTCTATCACGCCGTCAATGATGCTGCATCAACAGGTGATTGGCTGCGATCCTGGGCCTCAACCTTGGGCGATCCAAGTGTCTGGGTAGGTCACGCCGGGATTCGGTGCTATTACGCAGAAGAGATTCTTTGGAGGCATCAGCATTAAGATGCTTGACGGGTTTACGTATCCGTCTCCTACCTTTGTGGGTGGCGTTAGCGGCGCCAAGGGTATGGCTGCGGCGCAATGCGCGCCGATTTATCAGGACCTGTTCGTAAATTGAATTTGTTTCCGCGGGTATAGGGCCGCAGACCTTACGGACTATGAAGGTTCGAAAGTTGCAGGTCCGCGCTACTCAAAATGGAAAAAATGAGACAGAAAGACGCCGGTCCAGATCACGATGGTAAACGCAATTGCTAAGAATACTGCAGCACTGCCGAGGTCTTTGGCGCGTCCGATCATGGGATGATGGTCGAGGGTGATTGTGTCTGCGAGGGCTTCGATACTCGAGTTCAGTAATTCAACGATCAGTATCAGAAAAAGCGGGCCGAGGAGTAGAAATATTTCGGTAAGGCTGCGACCGAGCCAGCCGGCTATCGGTATCATCACAATTATCAGAAGCAGCTCTTGACGGAAAGCGGCTTCATGACGGAACGCAGCAGCGAAACCTCTGGTTGAGTAACGTATAGCGTTAAGCAGACGGGCGGGGCCACCTCTGCTCTTGTAAGGGGAAGTATCGGAACTCATTGATTTGTCATCCACTGGTCGGCACTCATTATACGGTCGCATAAGCGCTAAATCCGACGACGTACTTTCTCTTTATACGCGATGAAATCCGCACTGAAAATCTCTGGCAGGAGGCACTGTTCGAGAGGCACTGCGTGGTTGAAGGTGGCGACGCCCGAGAGGCTGATGCAGGAACGTGTTCAGCGACCGCCCTAATAACGACCGAAGTACCGCTCCTCGGGATGCTCTTCAAGGCAGATCGCGATAACGGTAGTGGGCATCGCAGACAGCTTCAGGTGGAGTTGGTATCAGCAACTGAAACGGGGGCTCTTGTTGTCACTGCCTGCTTTTCCGCTACGGCGGGCGTGTGCCTCCGACTGCCAAAGCTATGCTGCATGTGAATTGCAGCATCGTGCCTCGCCCAGCTGTTTTGATATTTATTTGATATTTCATTGATATATGCTTGTTGGTGGCTCCGATATGCTGCTGCACTTCATAACGCATGTCGTAAGATGCCATGAGCTTGCAACGTTACTCTGCTGGGCCATCCGCGATGAAGCGGGAGGGACGTTCGCCCACCGCCGAAACAAGGCAGGAGGGGAGCGTGGAGGTGTCTGTGGTTCTCCCGATGTTCAATGAGGAAGAAGTCGTTCTACGAATGTATCGACGGCTAAAGGCAGTTGCAGAGCAGCTCAATGCGAGGTATGAGCTACTGTTCGTAGATGACGGAAGCAGCGACAGCACTGCAGACACCATACTTGAGATTTCGCTAAACGATGAGTCCGTCACGGGCGTGTTCCTTTCTGGCCATTTCGGCAAAGAGGCGGCTTTACGTGCCGGGCTGGAGTACGCGGCTGGGCAAGCGATCGTCACCATGGACGGTGACCTGCAGGATCCGCCGGAGCTAATTCCCGAAATGGTCCGTGCTTGGCGTTCAGGGGTGGACGTGGTCCGTATGCGCCGACAGTCGCCTACGCCTGATCGCCACTTAGACTTCCTGTTGTACAGCCCAAGGGCAGCCACCGTGCTAAGCCTGGTGGTAAATCGCCAGCGCTACATGAAGGACGTCATCGAATGGGCCGGCCTTAGGGAGACTGTCATCACGTACGAGCGGCAGCCCCGAGTTGCGGGCAGATCCAAGTGGACCGTCGCACAGCTCCTTGGATACTCCCGAGACGGTACGAAGACGCTTTCGAGCGTATGCGCGCGTATCTTAATGCTGATGGGGTTCCTGGGTTTCTTTGCTGGCCTGACATATGCCTGCTACATCCTGATAGCTCCGATCGGTTGGAACGATCCCGCCTCCTTGGTTCCTCTGACGTCAGCCACCCCGCTGCTCTTCGGCGGCTGTGTGTTGTACTTTCTTGGCTGGTTAGCCGAGGGGATGGAGCAAAGAGCTCCGCCTATGAGGCATCCCAACTTCTCGATCCGAATGTTTGCGCGTAATGGTCGGATGTCGGCACCGTGACGGACGGCGCGGCTGTACTTGCACGGGCGTCCGCAGCCGTGCGCTGAGGTGAACTGGCTGAATGCGCCCTCATGAAGGGTACAGCGAAGAACTATTTTGGACGCAGGCGAGCAGGCAATTTGGAGAACAGGTCGAAATGAGTACTAAGCACACGATACGAATGCTTATTGTGGAAGATCACGCCGGGCTGGCGACGAACCTCTATGAGTTTTTTTGTGATGATCGTTATATCCTCGACTTTGCTTCCGATGGCCTGACCGCTCTGCATCTCATCGCCACGAACGACTATGACGTCATCGTTTTGGATGTAATGCTTCCGGGCCTTTCTGGCTTTGAAATATGTCGTCGCATCCGACATGATATCCATTCCTCCACGCCGGTCATCATCATGACCTCAAAGGACCAGCTGCAAGATAAGGAAGAGGGCTTTTCGGTAGGGGCAGACGACTATTTGGTTAAACCGTTCAATCTCCGTGAGCTTCAGTTGCGAGTGGACGCCCTCTACCGCCGCAAGGCGGGGTTCTCCAGGACGCCCGAGCTTCGTGTGCCTGGCATAAGTTTTGATCCTGGGAATCTGGTGGTGCGAACAGATAACGGCGAGCAGTTGGAGCTATCTGGAACGGGGGCAAGGATATTTGAGGAACTCATCAAGGCCTATCCCGATCTGCTTTCATATACACAGATTCAGGATGTGGTCTGGGGTGAACGCGAGGTAGATATGAACACATTGCGCACTCACGTGTACTCACTTCGCAAACTACTTCAGGATACTTTCCAGTATCCGATGATAAAAACCATACACGGTCGTGGATATCGGTTGCATCCACCAAGCAAAGTCGCCTGATGAAGCCGAGGTCTATCTCACGGCGTGTCTACCGCGCCATACTGGCCGTCAGTGTAGTTGCTACGCTTTCAATGGTAGTCACAGTGCTTCTAGTCAATGAAGATCTGGAGCACACGATGCTTGATGTCGAATTTGCACAGGAACGTGACTTCATACTGATGAATCACACCGGTGAAGAGGCCTTCATATGGGATACGCCGGAGCTCGCAGTCGTATTTGCTCCCTCTGACGATGTCCACCCCAATGTATTGCCGGAGGTGTTCCAGGGACTGCCCCAGAATTATTCAGCTGAAATAGAACGAGGCGATGAAACTTATCTGGTCGCCGTAGAGAGCGTCAGTGGTGGCGTGCTTTATATTGCGAAAAACATCACCCACTTTGAAAAGCGTGAGGCGCTTTTTGGACTTGCGCTAATAATCATCGCAGTAGTTATTCTAGCCTTCAGCTTGCTGCTCGCAGTGTTCAGCAGTCGGCGAATTGTCAGGCCGCTGAAACTTCTTTCAGAGCGGATCAGCAGAATTCCTGTGGGACCCAACATGCCTCGCATGGAGTCGGACTACAGCGATGTCGAGTTGCACTCCATCGCATTGACATTTAATAGATTCTTGGATGAACTCGAGTCGTACGTGCGCCGCGAGCAGTCTTTGTTGAACCTGGCCAGTCATGAGCTGAGAACGCCTATAGCCGTGATGTCAGGCGCGCTGGAAATCATCGAGTCGCGTAATCAACTAAGCGAAAAAGATCGCGCCACACTTTTGCGGGTGCGGAGATCTTGCGACGAGATGAGGGATAACGTCAATATTTTGCTCAAACTGGCGCGCCGAGAATCGGAAGAAAGAGTGCACGAGATCATCGAAGTAAGCCCCGTTGCGCGGCAAGTTATCAGTGATCTCAAGTTCAGCCTAAACGGCACCGACCGAGTAAACCTGACTACGGTCTCTGAGCTTCGTGTAAAAGCTGACCCTGCCATAGTGGGCATGCTCTTGCGCAATATTATCCAGAACGCAGTGCAGCATACCAAAGGCGAGATTGACGTAATGGTGTCGGAAACGTCCGTCGAGATAGAAGACAGCGGTACCGGTCTGTCGGCCGACCAGCAGGCGATTCTTATGCGCCAAAAGTCACTTTCGAACGACGGTACGGCTTTAAGCGGATTGGGCCTCTACATCGTCACCCTGATGGCCGAAAGACTCGACTGGCTGCTTGACATTACGCAAACGAACGAAAACGGCACAAAAATACGCCTGAGTCCCCAGCAATGCGTCAACAAACTCTAATATTTATTATTTCGAGCTTGGGGTTACTGACGCTGAGCCGTCTCTCGCTCGTTGCGTGGCAGTGGCAACGTGTGAGTGCGGGCGGAGGTCTGTGGCCGGTACTGAAAGGTGGACTGCGTATTGATGCGACGCTAGTGGCTATGTTGGCCGGGCTTCCCTTGTTGCTATCGCCTTGGTTGGGTCACTATGAATTAGCCAGCATTATCACCACTGCATGGCTTCTGGTCTCTTGGTTCTTGCTCGTGCTCTTAGAGGCATCTACCCCACAATTTATTGTTGAGTATGACACGCGGCCCAACCGATTGTACGTAGAGTATCTCAAGCACCCTAAGGAGGTATTCGGCATGCTGTGGAGGGGCTATAAGCTGGTGATCCTGGGCGCATTGGTTGTTATCGTCCTTCTGGTTTGGCTAGGATTTCAGCTCTTTGGAGACATGCGAACAGATACTCCGCTTCCTTGGTGGCAAGCACTTCTATACACCGTCGTGTACGTGCCGTTACTGTTCTTAGTTATTAGAGGGACGCTCAGCCATCGGCCGATTAATCCATCAACCGTCGCCTATTGTGGCGATGGCATGCTTAACACTTTACCGCTCAATTCGTTATACAGCGTGCTGTATGCGCTCTACAGCATAAAGAACGAGCGCTCCGCTTCAGACGTCTACGGAAAAATGGATGAGGAGGAAATTCGGGATGTCGTGAACCGGTGTGCCGGCATCACCCCAATGAGCACTGAAATACCCACTCTTCATCGTCACGAGCCGACTTGCAAGAGGGCGAAGCCGCTCAATATTGTGATCATAGTGGAAGAGAGCCTGGGGGCGCAGTACGTGAGCATCCTCGGTGGCGCTGATCTGGCGCCGAATATCGACAGGCTATCAGGACAGGGTTGGAATTTTACCCGAACCTACGCAACTGGAACGAGATCAGTGCGGGGCCTCGAGGCTATTGTTGCGGGATTTCCGCCGACTATTTCAGACGCTGTGCTGCGCCTATCTGGCGCGCAACGTAATTTTTTCACCTTGGCGCAGTTGCTTAAGCAGCATGGCTACCGCTCTCGATTCATCTACGGAGGCGAAGCCCACTTTGATAACATGAAAGGCTTTTTCCTCGGAAACGGTTTTGACGAACTTCACGATATCCATACCTTCGAGGCCCCTAACTTTGTTGGGACATGGGGAGCCTCTGACGAAGATATGTTCAACAAGCTCGACACGCTATTGAGAAGCGCGCCGGAACATCCTACATTCACCCTGGCATTTACGGTGAGCAATCACTCGCCATGGGAGTATCCCGCCGGGCGTATCGCGGTAGATGGTGATCCGGCCACCACAGAGAATACGGTCCGGTACGCTGACTGGGCTTTGGGGCAGTTTTTTGAAACGGCCAAATCCTCGTCGTATTGGCAGGATACCGTGTTTCTCGTGGTAGCTGACCACGACTCGAGGGTGCACGGCGCCAATCTCGTCCCGTTGCGGCATTTTCACATTCCGGCTCTCATCCTGGGCGCGGACATTCAGCCTCGACATGACGATCGGGTAATTAGCCAAATCGATCTGCCCACTACCTTGCTATCCCTAGCTGGAATTCAGGGGGATCATCCCATGATTGGACACGATCTCACGCAGGAGGGCGGCGGGCGGGCAATGATGCAGTACGGGGATAATTACGGGTATCTGAAAGGGGGCTCTTTATTGGTTCTCCAGCCGCATCGATCACCCACCCAGTATCGTTATGCGGCCCCGGATGCGTATACGCAAGAGGGCGTGGATCCTTATCTATTGAAGGAATCGCTGAGCCATGTTTTATGGCCGTCCTGGGTATATAAAAATAACTATTACACCCTGCCGGAACTGCAGAAATAAGGTCGGGTCTCTTTTGATAGATTCTTGATCTTTGGTTGACGAATTATTGTCGTTGGAACTCGTATTCTAGCCCTGTTGCTTTACTACAAGCCGGGCTAAGCGTTGTTATCTATTCCAGACCTTTTGCACTCCAGAACCCATCTTTTGAAGCATGGCCAGGCGTTCGTGTCGACCCATGGCAGGCAGGTTGTGCGGTTTTTGGTATTCGGCGGTGCGTCCACGGCCATCCATTGGGCTGTGATGTGGTCGCTTGTCACTATAGGCTTGACTCCGATTGTAGCCACCTCAATGGGGGCGGTGGTCGGTTCCGTCTTCAACTACGCCTTTCAGTTTTTTTGGACTTTCGATGGCGTGGGTCGCCATGACAAGGCG
>Ga0265293_10013807_pt1 | contig 10400 bp, 8 predicted proteins | sample Munlanlewell138R_FD_192505 | JGI IMG/M metagenome (GOLD analysis project Ga0265293, IMG submission 192505) | Leachate microbial communities from a municipal landfill in Southern Ontario, Canada - Leachate well 138R | ecosystem: Engineered > Solid waste > Landfill > Unclassified | place: Canada...
AACTCGGAAGTTAAGCCCTTCTGCGCCGATGGTACTGCAGGGGTAGCTCTGTGGGAGAGTAGGTCATCGCCGGAGATTTCTTTGTTCGAAGCCCTGATCGAGTCAAACCGGTCAGGGCTTTTTTTTAACTTTTTTGAGAAGAACAGGTAAAACAAATCGATTAACCCTTGGTTTAGGCCCTAGAACATTGCAACCGATGTGCCATTGCAGGTATAAAACTTTCCAATGAAGAATAGATATTCAAACCCACTATTTATGAGCGCGCTGTTGGCGGTGTTGTTGGCTTTGGTCGGCAATGCGGCATTGGCGCAAGTGTTGAGCGACACTGTTTACAATCCCGTTCCGGAGGCGACCGACGCGTCTCCGTTACCAGCGGCACCTTCGCGCAGCGCATCCGTCCAAACCGCCGCGCCTTCATCGGACCTTGTGCCCACGCCCTTTGCGGCCAATCTGTTTACCGGAAATTTCTTACGCACCCGGGAAATTGGCATGAACCCCGACTACGTCGTGATGAGCGGCGACAAAGTGGCCGTGTACACTTGGGGGACGGTGCAAATCAACAATGTCTTTGTCGTGGATGGCCAGGGCAATATTTTCATTCCGGAGATTGGGCCGGTGCGTCTGGCGGGCGTTCGCAATGCCGATTTAACGCGCGCCGTCGAGGCGGCGGTTAAAAAAATCTACATTCAGCATGTCCGCGTTTACACGAATTTGCTCACGGCGAATCCCGTGGGTGTTTTCGTGACAGGCGGGGTGAAAAATCCCGGACGCTATGCGGGAATCCCCTCGGACAGCGTGCTTTTTTTCATCGACCAGGCGGGCGGCATTGACCCGCTGTTTGGCAGTTATCGCTCGGTGTTTATTTTGCGCGATGGCGCGCAGCTCGCTGAAATCGATTTGTACGAATTCGTCTTGAGCGGCACCCTGCAGGTCCCGCAGTTGAAGGATAACGACACAATTTTGGTGGGGCGACGAGGGCCGCAGATCACCCTGATGGGAGATGTGCTGCAACCCTCCCTGGTCGAGTTTTTGGGGGACCAAAACACAGGCGAAGATGCGCTGCGCATCGTTCCATCGATGGCGTCGGCTACGGCGGTGACCATTGAAGGCTTGCGCGAGGGTTTGCCCTATGCGCGAACGGCCACTCTGGGCGAGTTTCGCCTCGAAAAGCTCATGGATGGCGACACGGTCACGCTGCGCGACGACGGCCGAACCGATACGATCATTGTCAGATTCGAAGGCGAATTTGACGGACCTTCCATGATGACTGTGCGCCGGGGCGCGAGATTGTTGGATGTGTTGAACTTGGTGCCGGTCAATCCCGACATTGCCGCGACGCGCGCGGTGCACATCCGCAGACCTTCGGTGGCCAAGGCGCAAAAAGAAGCCATTTCCGACAGCCTGTTTCGCTTGGAGCGCAGTTCGCTGTTGGCCTTGTCGGCCTCGCGCGGAGAAGCCGAAATTCGGGTGCGCGAAGCGGAGTTGACCGCGCGTTTTGTCGAACGCGCCCGCGACATTGATCCCTTGGGCCGGGTGGTGACCAGCCAAAACGGAGAGCAGCTCAACGTTATTTTGGAGCACGGCGACACCATTGTGATTCCGCAGCGCACCAACGTCGTGCGCGTGGGGGGCGAGGTGATGATGGCCCAGGCGGTGATCCACAAACCGGGCTTGACGGCGCGCGATTACATTTTGATGGCGGGCGGTTTTTCGGATCGCGCCGACAACAACGCGGTCATTGTGCTGCACGCAGACGCCTCGGTGTCGGTTGAAAAGCCGCGGGTGCACATCCAGCCCGGCGATCAAATTTTGGTGCCGCCGCGCATCGACACCAAGGTGCTGCAAAACGCTACCGACGTCATGCAGATCATCTACCAAGTCGCAATGTCTGCGGCCGTCATCCTCGCCCTGTAATGATTGTGCCGAAAAATCTGGGGACGTCCTTCGCCTTTATCGGCTGGAATCCCTTTCAGTTGAAGCACGCACTGTCCATCGCGCAACGTTTGCCCAATGCGACGATTCTCATCGAGAAACGCAAGCAACACATTTACCAATTTGATGAGGCGCTGTTGACCGAAACCGGGTTGCCCACGGTGATTTGGAGACGAGATAACGTGCGTGAACTCGACGGCGCATTCGATGTCTTTGTGTGTCAGACGCCGTTTTCACAGATGGACGACATTCGCCGCAGCGCCGTTGCCATGGTGCAGTACGGTTATGCCAAGTCGCCGCACAATTATGGCGCGTGGCGTGCCAAGGCCGCACTGTGCTTGGTGTACGGTCCCCACGCGGATGCGCAGATCCGCCCGTGGTGCCCCACTGCCATCGTGGGTCCTCCCCACATGGATGCATGGTATGACAGCGCCTTTCACGAACGTGCGCGCCAAAAGATTGGTCCGCTGCTGGATGCCAACAAACCGACGATTTTGTACGCGCCCACTTGGGGAGAACTGTCGACGCTGCCGCAGTACATCGATGCCGTGTTGTCGTTGTCCGACGCGTACAATGTGCTGCTCAAGATGCACCACAATACCGATCTATTGAGCCAGACATGGCGCGCCAAATTGTTGAAAGAGACCACACATTTGTTCGGTGCCAACGATGATTTGCTCTCCTTGTTTTCGGTTTGCGATGCGGTGCTCTCGGATTACAGCGGCGCGATATTTGACGCGTTGTATTGCGAGCGTCCCGTGGTGCTGCTGCACGATCAAACGACAAGCCGCATGGGAGCGAAGTTGGATGTCAATAGCCTGGAATACGCCGAGCGACACCGCATTGGGCCTGTCTTGGAATCTCCCGCATTGCTGCGCCAAACCCTCGGCGATGTGTTGAACGGGACGGTGGATTTTCAACGCGACAACCGAGCGTTTGTCGACGAATTGTACCTGCGGGAACCGGGAGCGGCACAGCGCGCGGCGGATGTGCTGCAGCAGTATTTTGGTGAGTGAGGCATGCGTTTTTTGCAAAGAATTTGGTCGAGCCCCAAGCGCTCATCGCGATTGCGTACATGGATGACACGGCGGTTTAACACTTTGTTTGCCGCGTTGGCGCGCAATGCCGTTGGGTTGCGGCTGCTGCATTTTCTCTTCGGGCGGAAACGATGGTTTGTCTTGATGTACGCCCAGCATTTGCGCACCGCAGGCGATCATGTGGCGGCGCACCGCGTGTTGATGCTGGGGCAGCGTACCTTTACCCGGAGCACCACGCTGCACTTGCACTTGGCCGCGCTGTACAACGACAACGCGGATTTCGCTGCCGCCCACACCCACTTTCGCATCGCCAGCATTACCTCGCCGGGGTACGGCATGCTGCGCCGCTTATCGTTTGAGAGCGATCGCGGACTGTTCGCTGAGGGCACGCGCTCTTTTGCGGGGTTGTTGGAGAAATCCGATGCGTTTTTTCGCGTGCGGTTGCCGATGTTGCTGCGCGTCTCTGTCCATTATCCCGAACACCATCAGGCGCTCTTTGCTTTGCAGCAGCGCCTCCGGGCCCATTGGTTGGGCGCTTTGGAGGAGAGCAGCAAAGAAATCGCAACGCCCATTCGCCAATCACTGCTGGCGCGTTTGCCCGATGTGACCTTCCAACTGACGCAACGGGCGCGCGAACGCCGTATTTCGTTGCCCGCCAATTGGGATGCGTTGGTGCGGCGCGTCGAACGGGATTTGGGATGGCATCCGCGGCTCGCGGAGCTGCTGTGGCGCAACGAAGCGGGCGATGATTTTGGGGCGTTGTGGCAAGGGGAGGTGGTGTCGGTGAGCCAGTTGCCATCCGATAAAACCCCGGTGGTGGAGCTCTTTTTGCCCTCGGCGTTTTGGGCCCTTCCGTGGCAAGAAAAAGCGACCCACGCCACGGTGCGGGTTGTCTTTGTCAACGCGATGCGCGCGTTGTTTTCGCGCGAAGATGTCGCCGTGGTGCCGCGGATTCAGCACAACTGGCGTTATTGTGAGCCCTGCATTCCCGAGGCGTACGTGATTTCCTATCACACGGTGTCGTCGCCCAGCTCGCGCAGGTTGCACATTCAGGAGTCGACATTGCAGGGGCGCTGCTCCTTCGATGGCGCGGGCTTTGCGGGGTTTGCCTCCATCGCCAATGACGCGTCTTTGATCGACGACTTTTCCGCGCATGTCACACCGGAGGTGTGTGCCGCTACGTGCCAAGACCTGTACCGCCAGTATGTGGAGCGGAATGTTTCCAAGTACGCGCAACACCGCGACACAACACCGCTGCCGGAGCGCTACGTGTTTGTCCCCTTGCAGGTCCAGACCGACGTCGTGGCGCAATTGGCCCACATGGATGCCCTGGAACTGCTACACGCCGTGGTGCAGCATTACCGCGAAACCGCCACCCGCGTTGTCGTGAAGCGCCACCCCTATTGCGCCAGCATGCGCGTGCAGCGCGCGTTGACGTCCTTGGCAGAGCAGGACGACATCGTTCTTTCCAATGCCTCGGTGCACCAGCTCATTCAAAATGCCGAGGCGGTCCTCACGGTGAATTCGGGCACGGGGCTGGAGGCGCTCATACACGGGCGACCAGTGGTGGTGGTGGGAAAATGCGATTATGCATATGCCGCCCACGAGGTGCGCAGCGCTGACGAATTGCACGAGCTGCTGGCGCAAGGCGTCGCCCCGGACATGGCGCGAATACAGCGGTTGCTGCACTACTACTACGCGCAGTACACCCTCGCCGCAGATGATCAAACGGCGATTGCGCAGCGCCTGTCCGCATGGCTCGGGCTCGATGCGGGGGACCACACAGCGGATTGACGGGGCTTACTTTTCCCAGATCAGCTTCCAGGGATGGCGTTTGATGTCGCGGACGAGTTCTTTGAGGTCGTCGTAGATTTCATCGTCTTTGAGCAAGCGCCCCATCGTGCCTTTTCCTTGATCCATGCGGACAATCATGTCGTCGACACGCGCGATGGTGTGGTTGGCGCGCTGGGCGATTTCGTTGAGGCGCAGCAGGGATTCGCGCAGGGCCTTTTGCTCTTCGGGGCCCAGGGCGTCGCCCAAGTTGGTGAGGGTTTGGAGGGACGCGCGCACGTCGGCCAGCAGCGGGTCGATGTCGCGGTTGAGCTTGCCGGTCAGCGCCGACATATTTTGGATGGTGCGCTGCAAGGCCGGGTCGTCGATGTATTTCTCTTGGGTTTTTTGCACCAGTTGCTGCACGTCGCCGGTGAGGTTTTCGACATTTTCGAGGATGCGCATGATGCGGTTTTTGCCCTCGGCGCTCTCCGGGGTGGCGATGAATGCGTCGAGTGTGGTGAGCACGTTGGCGCCGCCGCGGATGAGGCTGTCGAAGCTGTCGGCGTTGCTGATCAAGAGGCGGTTGAGGGCTTGGATGAGCTCGGCCGCATCGGCCAACAGGAGATCGAGCCGCGGGGGGTCGGTGCCGAACAAGGGCTTGCTGGCATCGATGGGCGTCGGAGATGTGCCGGGATCGATTTCGAGGAAGGGATCGCCGAGCACGCCCTTGGTGGTGATGTAAAATTTGGCATCGGCGCGCAGGGACTGAAAGGCCGTATCGTTGACTTCGAGCTTGGTGCGAACCAGCGCTGGCCGGCCGCTGACTGGGTGCTGCGGACCGCTCTGCCCGAGGTAGGTCATCTCGCTGATGCGCCCCACGTCCCGGCCCGCCACCTTCACCGAGACGCCCGCGGAGAGGCCACCGGGGTTTTGAAAGTACACGTGCAGGGCGTGGCGCTTTCCGAAGGACCAATCGCCGAGGATGAGGATGAAGGCGACCAAAATGGTTAAGGCGATCAAAATCATCGCGCCGACTTTGAGTTCTAAGTGCTTTTCGTCTCTCACGTTGAGACCTCGGTTTCTGGCATGAGATCTGGCCTGCCTTCGATAAAACTTTTGAGCACCGGATCGCGGCTCTGCAGCAGTTGTTGCGGCGTACCAATAAAACGAATTTTCCCCTCGTGCAACATGGCCAAGCGCGTGGCCACATCGAACACCGAGCGCACGTCGTGAGAGACCAAGACTTGGGTGATGCCGGATTGCGCCAAGGGGCCTTTGACGAGGCGATCAAATTTTCGCGCCGCTAGCGGGTCGAGGCCCGTTGTGGGTTCGTCAAACAAAATGGCGTGGGGCTGCATGGTCAAGGTTCGGGCGATGGCGACCAGCTTGCGGAGTCCGGGACCCAGCGTGGCCGGATCGCGTTCTGCCAGGTGGGCGACGCCGGCTTGCGCCATGAATTGCAGGGCCTTTTCGCGCGCCGGGGCCCCGCGGAGTCCCTGGTGTTTTCGGATGGGCAACACGACGTTTTCAATGCAGGAGATGGAGTCGAACAGGGTCGCGTGTTGAAAGACCATGCCGCATTTCCGGCGCAGTTCAATGCGTTCGCTCTCTTTCATTGTGGTGACTTCCTGTCCTTCAAATTGAATGCTGCCTTCGTTGGGATGCAAGAGCCCGACGAGTTGCTTGATCATGACGCTTTTGCCAGCGCCGGAGCGCCCGATGATGCAGAATATCTCTCCCTTTTTGATGTCGAGTGAGACGCCGTTTAATACGTTTCGGTTGCCCAGTGTAATCGCAACATTTCGGAAGGCGATCATAGGCCCTCCAAAATATGCGCTGCCATCGATATTAGCGAATCGAGCAGCACAATGGCAAAAGAAGAGCCGACAACGGCTGCTGTGGTGGCCTCGCCAACGCCGCGCGCACCGCCTCGCGCAAACAGGCCAAAGGCACCGGAGATGATCGGAACGGCCACGCCATAGCTGAAGGATTTCGCGATGCCCTGCACGACGTCGAAGGGTTGGATCATGCTGAAGTTGAAATAGGTGCCGGGTGCCATGCCGTACATGAGGCGGCTGGTGGCGAGCCCCGCGAGGGCGGCAGAGAAAGACCCGATGATGACCAGGGCGAGAGAGGCGATGAGGCCACCTCGGAGGCGCGGTACCATCAGTGTTTCGATGGGGTCGGCTGCGGACATGCGCATGGCATCCAATTGGTCGGTGACCGCCATGGCGCCGATCTCTGCGGCAATGCCAGCACCCACGCGGCAGGCGAGCAGCATGCCGATGACCGTGGGGCCCAGCACCCGGACGAGCAATTTGAGGAACGAGGCGCCCACCAAGGTGGTGTCGCCCACAGCGCGCGCGAGCTGCTCGGTGGATTGGTAGACCATAATCATGCCGACAAAGGCCATGGAGACGACGATGAATGCGAGAGAGCCATTGGTAAACCGGTGCGCCATGCGCCAGGACTCTCGCTTGTCGCAGTGGGCGGTGAAGAAGAGGCGGAAGGTGCGGGCAAAGACCAGTCCCAGGCGGCCCAAGAGACGCAGCGCGGCGGTGGTTCGTTTTTCGGTTCCGTGGACTTCTGGCGCGATGCTGTCGGTGTCGAGCGGGGCAAGGGGCCCTTGTATGTCGTTTCGCTTTGTCATTTCTTATGTACGCGCGTGAAAGTGTGCCGCAATTCGCGGGAAACAACAAAGAAAAGGCATGGGGTGTCGGTGCGGGCACCGGGGCTTGGTCGCGTTGGCGGGTTATTGGGGCGCGTCTGCGGGGGATGCCTTGGGGCTGTCCTGGCTTGGGGCTGGGTTGGTTTTGGCAGCGGAAGTATTTGTATCGGTCGCCTCACGGACCTCGGTATCGGTTTTGTCAGCGGGTTCGGCGGTGGCCTCGGCGTCGGCATTTTCGGCCTTGGGCGGTGCGAGAGATTCCATCTTTTTAAAGCAAGCGTCCGTGGTCATGGTGGCGCTCAAGATGTCGCCCTCCATGAGCATGTAGATGGGATCCCAGCGTTCGACGCCAAAGGCGTTGCGCCATTTGTGTTTTCCGCGCCAGGCGCCAAAGTCGTTGGCGACGAGATCGGTAAAGATGACTTCTCCGGCCTCGTAACCCAAAATTTCGGCCTTGCCGGGTTCGACGATTTTGCCCGTGGCGGTTTTGTCGTCGGAGACAGTGAAGGCGACGGTAAGGCCTTTTTTTTGTCGGCAGCCCGTCACCTCCCAGGGGCCGTTGTCGGCGATGGGGGCCGGCGGTTTTCGCCAGGCGAAGGGCTCGGTGACCGGGGGCGGGGCTGAAGAGAGGCCCAGGTCGTCCTCCTCAAAGAGGTCGGCGCGGGTCGTGGGCGCGGTAGGCGTCGCGGCACAGGCAGCGGCGAACAGGGATGCGCCCAACAAAAGTGCGAGCAGATGGTTGCCGGGTTTCATGGGTGCCTCCTGGTGATGGGTGGTGACGCACACAATGGGTTCGTTTGGTTATATATGATGCGGCCGTTGGGCGACATAGCAAATGTTGCCGTGCTAGGCGGCATCTCCCGCAAAAAAAAGACAGGCGCTACAGCACCCGGCGAAGGCATGTGAAGTGAATGGCCAGCTCTTTCAGTTGCCCCTCCATTTGCGCGAGGAGCATCCAGGCCACGTCCTCTCGGTCGTCAAACGTGTCCGACGTCCAGCCCGTGGGTGTGTGGGTCCAATCCGGTGCGTCGTGAAACAATGCGGCACAGCGGGTCTCGACGTCGCCGAAGCACTTGTCGCAGCGGCCGATTTGCATTTGCCGCACGTGGTCATCGCAGCCCCCCAGTAGGTTGACAAAGTCTTGGCGGGTGGGCAGCGTCCAATCGCCATGACCGCCGAGCGTTAGGTCGTCGCAGATCGCCAGCGCCTGATGCCAATTGCCCAATCGGCCCGCGCCTTTTTTCCAGCACACACCGAACCCGGCGTCGTAGACCCCCCAGTCGGGATGGCACAGGGAGTCGATGTCCTCGGGAATGGGCGGTGCGCTGTCGGTCGCGACATGGCTGTTTGCGCTTGGCGTCGCGGCGGAGTCGGTGTCGGCGCGTAGGTCGGTGTCATCGTCGAAGGCCCCGTCTTGTTGGAGGAGCGACTCGTCTTGACAGGCGGTGAAGAGGGCGGCAAATCCAAGGGCCGCAATAAATGGAAAACGCACTTTCATTTTCTTTCTCTTTCCTTCTCCTTGTGGCCGCATCGCCTAGGGAGGGGCCATCACGGACATTGCTTGGGATAATGCCCGCACGGCATCTGTGTCAAACGATAGGCCCCCAAATGGTCATTTGGGCCACGCATAAGACGCGAAATGTCCATCGGTGACGCGTTCCAACCCCTCGCTAGAATGAGCAGAACCTGTTCGAATGCTGTTCGAATGACTCTGAACGCCTCAATTTTACCCACCCCAAAACGGGACAATATCTGTCTCACGACGGGACAAGTTTTGGCCAAAACTCAAAAGTGTAAAATAAAGTGCAATGATTTCAGTGGGTTATACAGTGCACATATGTGCACTGTTGTTTTCTCCTGCGCATCGAAGTGCGCCCCGGGCGGGTTTTCGTGCATGAAAATGCGTGAACGCCGCTGGAGAAGAGAACCGCATATCAGCATATTCCGGTGTCTTTGTCCACATCCGCGCCTTTGTGGCCGCCACAAACCTTTGCAGGCCCTACCAGCCTTTGATAAAATCCGTTTGTTTTTGTTGTGAAATCCAAACCCCGTGTAGGTGAAATAAAAATGAAAATTGTCAATGTCACAATACTTTTCCTCATGCTTTCCCTGTCCATGCTTTCCCTGTCCTGTTCAACAAAATCCCAGGAATCTCCCGCGCAAAATAACGACGAAACCGATTCCCACGACGTCACCGAAACAGATGCCCACAATGTCATTTGCCTAGATCTCCAGACAGGAAAAGTGATGGAGGGATGGTGTTTTATCGATGGGGAATGCGTCGAGGTCGAACAGCGAAGCGAAGAGGGGGGGTGCGGTGTATGCGATCCCAGCGATGCAAAATATGCATGGACACCCGTACCCGACGGAACCGAATGCACCACCGAGCAGGGAAACGCCACCGGATACTGCCAAAGTGGCAACTGTGTTGTGACAACCTGCGAATGTGACGGAGAGTCGCTGTGCTGCGATGGTTGTCATCCCATAAATATCGGTGATCCCTGTGGCGATGGAGCAGAATGCGCATCCCATACCTGCACAGAAACAGGCGAGTGTCACCTTTCCATTTTGGACGGATGGTGCCTGGAAGGAACGGGCACCGAATCGGATCCCTACACGTGTTTTGATGCACGTACAGACCTGGATAACTGTGGTTCCTGTGGTCATAAGTGCCTGGAAGAACAAAGTTGTATTTCAGGGCAGTGTGTCGTCCTCGTAACGGGCGTATCGGTTTCTCCCAAAACCCTCATTCTGTCACCGGGAGGTTCTGGAACACTGACAGCCGCCATTGCCCCGCCAGCAGCGCACAACCAAGACATCACCTGGAAAAGCGCCGACACGTCGATCGCCACCGTGAACAAGAGCGGGCAAGTACAGGCCCACCGAGTTGGCGAAACAACCATCACGGCCACCGCGGAAGAGGGAAATTTCTCCGATACGGCAATCGTAAAAGTCCACGACACCTATGGGCCATGCGAAAACGAAGGGGA
>Ga0265293_10013808_pt1 | contig 10399 bp, 11 predicted proteins | sample Munlanlewell138R_FD_192505 | JGI IMG/M metagenome (GOLD analysis project Ga0265293, IMG submission 192505) | Leachate microbial communities from a municipal landfill in Southern Ontario, Canada - Leachate well 138R | ecosystem: Engineered > Solid waste > Landfill > Unclassified | place: Canada...
TTATTTTGTCAAATACAACCTAGTGATTTTGTCGTTATTTTTATTTTGTTTCTATTAAAGTCACTTTCATTAATAGTATAAAGAAAAATGCCACACCAAAGTGTAGCATTTTAAAATTCAATCGTGTGTTAGTGTGACCGAAATGCTACACTTTTTGAGACATAATGCGAGCAAGTACTACACTTTTTCTTAACATGTTGTGAACCATGTACTACGAAACGGGGTATCATGTTGTGAAGCAAATACACCATTTTACTAAAATTAAGTAAACGAAATGGCGCCTTTACTAAGCCAACAACTAAAACAATTACATTATTTGATTTATTTAAAAACATTAATATTTTATGAGTTAGGAGGCTATTCGAGCTATCACATAATTGCGTTAGGAGGCTACTCAAGTTCCTTGTTTTTCGCAATGCAGGAGGGATTCGAAACCTCGCATATTTGTGTTAGAAGGCTATTCGAAACACATAAGTCTTTATTTTTTCACTATTTCTAAAACTTTAAACTCTTGATCAAAAAACTTTTTATCATGGCTTATTACAATTACAAGTTTATTCTTCTTTTTTAGTTCTTCTATTATTTCAAAAATTTCAATGCTCTTTTGTTCATCAATGAAGTTAGTCGGTTCATCAAATATATATACTGTTTTATCAGTTTTAATAAATAAGTCAGTTTGTGTGAACTTTTGTTGTCCACTTGAACCTTTTTTGAAACTTTCACTATAAAATGAGCTTATATATGAATTCGATGATATATATACCATATCATTAGAAAGTATATTTTTATTGTTAATGTAAAACTCACCGATAAACCTGTTGTTATAACCCATAATTGCTTCAATTAAGGTTGTTTTACCAGAACCGTTATCTCCAATAATTAAATAACTATTCCCTACTTTAAATGAATAGTTAATAGGTTCACATATTGAGTTTCCTTCATTATTAAGTGCTTCAAAATTAACAAGTTTTATTTCTTCTATGATTTCGTTATCATAGTTTAATGTTTCTATATTAAGAAGTTTCTTTAGTTCTTCAAGTGCTGGTTTTGCTTGCTGATAATCTGCAGTGTAAGAAATCAAAGTTTCTCCAGGACTCCACAACTGTGATGTATAATTTTGAAAAGCAAATAAAACTCCTATAGTTAAAGATCCTTCATAAGTTAAATAACCTGACAAAAGGATAACTATTAAGATTGCTAAATTTAAAAACATGTAAGTAAAAAAGAATAGGTAAGTTGCCCTAGTTTTATTATTTCTATGATGAACTGTTCTGTAGTTAGATAGCAAAACGTCCATTGGACTTAATTGTTTTTTATTTAAGAATCGTTCTTCTTTAGATAATAAATATTGATCTGTTGTATATTCTTTAATAGTTTTCATGTTTTTTAAATTTTCTTCAGCGTTATAATACATTCTTTTTTCAAAAAACTTTGATATTAAAAAAGATGTCGGAACTAAAACTAATAAAATTAAGCTTATTTTCCAATTAATAAAAAACATTATTGTAAAAATAACAACTGTATTAATAATTGCAAATGCAAGTTCAACGGGCTTAAGAAAAAAGTAATCACTAGCAATCTCATAATTTTGTCCTATTTGCTGGTTTAATTCATCAATAGTTAATTCTGTCTTTCTAGGATCATATTTCCTTAGCACATTATTTAACCTTAAATAAAAGTTTGCATAATTATTTGACTCAACTTTTGCACCAATCATATAAAATAGGTAACCAAATATTTGAACTAAAAGAAAAGTTCCAAAATAAAGTGCAGCATATAAAATCATATTATGTATGTTTTTGTCAATAACCGAGTCTATAAATCGCATAATAAAAATTGGAGTTAATACAAATAAGATTAAATATATTGAATTAAGTACAATATATAAAATTTTATTTTTTCTTGATGTTAAGTTTGAAGTGTTAAACATTTTAACCCACCTCCATTTATATTGATTTTATCATTAATTAGGACTAATGCTAATAATTTATTATTGTTATATCATCATTGAATCTCTCAACCAAAGTCGCATGATATATAGGCTAAAGTTAAATAAAACTCATTAAAAATCAGCTTTCTTTATTAATTCAAATAATTTGTTGTTTAAATAAATCTTTTCTCTACCTTCCATTTTTGAAGTTAAAAACCCTGCCTCTTCCAACTGTATTAGATATGTTGAAGCTGTTCTTCTTGATACATTTAACTTTTCTTGAACATAAACAATTTTAGTGTAAAACTCATAAAATAAAACTTCAATTAATTCTTTCGAATAAATTTTTGGTAGTTTTTCTTTTATTTCATTTGCAGCTTCATCTATTAAGCTATTTATTTGTTTTAATAAGTTTAATGTGGAGACAGAAGTCTCTTCTATTGCTTTTAATTTAAATAACACTAAGCTTTCAAAATCATTTTTATCTCTTACATTTTGCAACACTTTATAATATACTTGCTTATGATTATTAATATACTTACTCATATATAAAATAGGTGAATCTAGCAAATCTTTTAATGTTAGATATAAAACATTAATTACTCTTCCAGTTCTTCCATTACCATCATAAAATGGGTCAATAGATTCAAATTGATAATGAATAATAGCAAGCTTAATTAAATCATCAATTTCATGATCATTATTTATATATTTTTCTAAGTTGTTCATTAAATCTATAATTTCACTATGACTTTGTGGTGGCATATAAACAACTTCTCCAGTTCTTTCATTTTTCAAAGTAGTGCCCGGTGTTGTTCTAATTCCTGCCTCGCTATTTTCAATAGCTTTTTGAATTTTAACAATCATATTAGTTGATAAAAAACCATTTTCTCTAATCAGCTCGTATCCCATCCATAATGCACTACGATAATTAATAACTTCTTTAGAAGCTAGTGTTCCTTTGTTAGTACTTAATGCCTTATATATTTCATCATGAGTCGTTACTATGTTTTCAATTTCAGAACTATTTTTAGCTTCATTAATCATTGCAGCATTAATTAAAATGTTTTTATTAGGAACAACCTCAGAATAGCCTTTTAATTCTGCTAATGCTTTATGACTTAAAGATAACTGTCTTAGTATTTCGATAGTATCAAAATTATAGTTAGGTGGCAGCTTTTTTAGTTTAAACATTTTTAACACCTTCCCTTCATTTTTAGTATATAGGAAAACACTTCCTATGTCAACCATATATAGGAAAAAAAGCGGCTTTTTTGCTCATGTTAAAAGACTATAGGAAATAGCTTCTCATTTTTAAAATTTATTTTTCAGCATTTAATCCAATAAAAAACTAAAAAATTAAAGTTATTAGTAACGAAGTACATATATTTTTACAATGATTTTAGGCCTCGTTCTTACTTGAACGGTAAGACTCCTAATGAACTTGAAGAAAATTATTATAAAAAAAATGATTGTTGACTTGATTAAGCCAATAATCCATTATTGTTATTAAAATAAAAAAGACCTTCTTGTCCGGTCAAACGACTCTAAACAGTTCGAAAGTCTTAGGTAATGCAATTCCCACTTATCACCATAGTAAAGCCAACTTTAGCACTCGAATAGCTAAATAATACTTTGTTTAACTATTCAACAAAACCATTTAAAAGGCTATTCGAATCAGTGGTTTTACAATTACTTAGAATTCATACTTTTGATTTAAGAGGCTATTCGAGATACAAAAAATAACATTATTATAAGTCTTCAGTCTTATATGTATCATAACCTTCATAAGTATAACTTGCATCAATACCTTTAATGTAAATCAATCTATTATTAATATCATCAGTTAAAGCTTCTTTAAGTAAATATTTAATTTCTATATCATTGATAGGACTTCTTTCCATAGCCTGGAGATATTTATTCTTATTAACTAAACTCCAATCAATGACTTTGCCAATATTTAATTTAAGTATTTGATCTAGCCATATTCTCATACTCCTCCCGTTTCCTTCCCTAAAAGGATGAGCAATATTCATTTCTATATATTTTTCAATAATCTCATCAAAAGTATTAACAGGCATTTGTTCAATTTCAGGTAATATTTTATCTAAGTATAAAGCTGATGCAAATCTAAATGTAGACTTGGAAATATTAACAGTTCTAACCTTACCAGCAAATTCATATATATCTTCAAATAAATATAAATGGATTTGTTGTAAGCCTTTAAAAGTTCCAACTTCAAAAGTATCAACAATATTTAAGTCAAATAATTCTAAGGCTTTTTTCTTAGTTATTTTCTCTTCTGCAATAGCAAGTTCCAACTTAGACTTTATATTTAATTTGTTTTTGATTGACATTAAATATTACCTCCTATTAATAGTGATATCGATTAATAAACCATCTTTTCAACTTCATTTATACTACTTATATTATACCATATTTATATCTTTTAAACACCAATATTTAAAATAAAAAAAGTCGTTTTTGCAGGGTTAAATGACCTAAGCAATTTTAAGGCCTTCATATTATTATAAGAAAAATTCTATGTTTATTCAAAACGTTGAGAAGCATTTATTCTTCAACTAAATAAAACAAATCTTCCACTTTTTTGTTTAACGCCAATGCTATTAACATTCCCAGTTTCATACTTGGATTAAATCTTTCATTCTCGATCGCTAATATTGTTTGTCTGCTAGCTCCTACCATATTAGCTAGCTCTTCTTGTGAAATGTTGTGTTCAGCCCTGGCTACTCTTAAGTTATTTTTTAATTTAACTACCATAGATTTAACCAAGTTTTTAGAATATAAATTGTTATTATAGTAACTAAACCTATAATTTCAAACCACATAAGATAAACTTGTCGTTTACTTGTTTTTTTAAATATTACGTTAATCACAGATTCAACGGTAATCAAAAATATACCAGGTATTATCATAATATATATAGCATTCTCATATCTAAATGATTCAACAAATCCTAATATTGCGAGTGCAAAAATAATTGATGTTTTACCAATCAATTGAGCCCTTTGATATCTCTTTTCTTTTAATTCATCATTGTTTTCTTTTTGCGCGATCTCTAAAATTCTATTTTTATCCATATAATAAACTCCTTTTTTATTTTATTGTATACTTTTATAAATAGAATGTCAAGCTTTATATACATTAAGACTATAAAACAATACATTATATATGGATTTGTTAAAAGATATAGCTATTTTCAAAATTTCGAATAGCCTCTTAATTGAAAAAGTTCTGCATTATGTTTACACATACCCAACCATTCAGAAGAGATTCAAAAATTATATAAAAAAAGAGGTTTTTAGCCAAACATTGACCAAAATAACCCCTAAAAATGAAAAAATGTCACGTTTTACCGTAGCATTTTCTTAACTTTAAAGTGTCTTGTTCGCAACGAAATGCTACCACATAAAATAGCCGTGTAATCAAAATGCACCCTATTTAAAATAGCATGTAAATGAAATGCACCCTATTTAAAATAGCATGTAAATGAAATGCACCCTACTAAAAGTGGCGTGTAATCAAAATGCACCATTACCAATACTATGACTATTGGTAATGAGTCCACATTCTAACTATGTAAACTACATCGCCTTCTATCTTATAAACTAGGCGGTGCTGTACATTAATTCTTCTCGAAAATAATCCTTCTAAGTCACCCACAAGTTTTTCAAATGTTGGTGGCGTTTGAAAAGGATCATTTTTTAAAACTTCTACTAAACTTTTTGCCTTTCTTAATAATGCAGGTTGTTGTTTTAAAAGTTCAATATCTTTTACTGCTCTCTTTGAAAAAACTATTTTGTACATAAATTACCACTTAACATCTTCTTCTTTTATTCCAACTGAAACATCTTCATTTAATCCTGCAATTAAAGATTCTTTATACTCTTTGTTTTGACTTAAATAAATCGTTTCCAATAAACCACGGTACTCATCTTCAGAAATTAGAACAACATTTCCTTTTTTAGTATTAATATTGACTTCTAATCCAGTTTCAATAGCAAGCTCTGCTAATTTGTATAGATCTTTTCTTGCATTAGTGATGTTTGTATTGTATGACATGATATCAACTCCTTTATTTATATAATAACATACGCTTTAACGTACGTCAACTGAATTATTTCAAAATATAGGTAGACCGATTATTTCATATAGTGGGGCGCACTATTAAAGCGCTCTACTATGACAATAAAAAAAGACCTTTGATTTCGGCCAAATTGACCAACGGGGTTCAAAAGTCTTAACTATTTCAAAAAAGGCAAAATTCTATTCCTTAATACTGCTTTTAACACCAAAATAAAGCAGCTTGATTCCTGTTGCTATTACTAAAACAATCGTTGAATTGATTTAAATATCTCTTCCTAGAGTAATAATTTTATATTTAATGTGTTATCCTATTCCTTTGTGCAAAAAGAAAGGAATTGATAATTATGAACACAAGAATATCTTTAAAGAAAAATATTATAAGAGAATTTAAGAAAGGAGAAACTACTAATGATTTAGTCAAAAAATATAATATACCTAAATCGACTGTTAATGACTGGCTTAGAAATGTTAGATTAAAAATTGAAGATGATACAATAAGAACACTTTCAAATAAGTATTCAAAACTACATTCTGAATATGAAAAAGTATCATTAGAATTAGAAATATATCAAAAATTAAATTGTTTACCATCAATGGATCGTATTACTAAACTTAATGCTATAGAACAACACCAAGATATCTTTCCATTAAAAACTATGTGTAGAATATTAAATGTTGATAGTTCTACTGCATTAAATCATATTAAGCGAAGAGTTAAGACTACGACATATGAAATTAATGATGAAATGTTGAAACCATTAATATTAGAAATATTTAATAAAAGTAAACAACGCTTTGGATCAACAAAAATTGCTCCGGTTTTAAAAAGAGAAGGTTATACAGCTTCTATTGCTAAAGTAAAAACATTAATGAATGAATTAGGTATTAAACCAGTTAATGCTAGAAGAAAAAGGTTTATACCAGTTGAAAACAAAAATAAGTTTTTAAAAAACAAACTTAAATCGGAATTTACTAGAGCAAATCCGAATGAAGTCTGGGTAAGTGATATAACTGAAATATACGTATTAGATACAACATTTTATTTATGCGTTATTATTGATTTGTATTCTAGGAAGGTAATTTCTTATAGAGTAGATTATAAAACTAATACTAACTTAGTTTCTAATGCATTAAAAGACGCCTTTAAAAGTAGAAATGAGCCAAAAGATTTAATGTTTCATTCTGATAGAGGCTCAGAGTATACTTCTATGAAATTTTCAAATCTATTAAAAATATTAGATATTAAAGCATCCTTTTCTAATACTGCTAATCCATATGATAATGCAGTTGTTGAATCATTTTTTTCTTATATTAAGAAAAGTGAAATTTATAGAAATCAATATAAAACTACTTTGGAATTAAAAGAATCGATAGATGAATACATTGATTTTTATAATGATTATAGGCCTCATGCTGCATTAAAAGGCAAAACACCAAATGAATTTGAAAATGATTATTTTAATAATAACCGCTAGACCGAAAGCTTAATGTAAACGTAAAATATTAGCACCTTCTGGATTAAAAGAAAAAAAATAACGGGCATTTCTTTATAATTTAATAAGAATATGTCCGTTTTTTTTATATGAAGGGATAGAATCCGGCAGTGGCGGAAATTGGCGGAATATTTTAAATTTTTAAGTATTTTGGTAGATTATCTGAATAAGGAGTTAAGTCTTCAATATTTAAAGAATTTATATTATTTAAAACATAAGTTAGATACTTTTCAGGATCTAAATGATTAATAAGAGCGGTTCTAATAATAGAAAACAATTTAGTAGTGTATCTAGCACCAGCATAAGAACCTGAAGTCATAAATACTTTTCTATTTATAACAAATGGTTTAATAGCTCTTTCAGCTAAGTTATTAGATATTTCTAAAAGGCCATCTTCAAAGTATGTTAAAAGTTCATCCCAATTGGATTTAAGATAGTTAATAGCACCTTCAACTGGTGAGTTTGGTTTATAGTTATCTTTAAAAACAAGACTCTTTAACTGATTAATGATGGGTCTATGTTCTAGTTCTCTTCTTATAAAGATTTCTGAAGAGGTTAAAGAAAGTTCTTTATATTTAGCTTCAAACTCAAATAATTTATCTATAAGAAGTAGAATTTCATAACTAATGGTCTTTTTTTGATCTTCAGGTGGGACATTTTTAAGAATATCAACAAAGCGCCTTCTAGCGTGAGCGAAGCATTTTTGGAGTTTAATGTTTTTATTATCTTTAGCAAGTTTATTATAGCCTATGTAATCATCAACAATTAGATATCCCTTATAATCCTTTAGCCAAGAAGCGGTATTAGAAATACTTCTAGACTCATGAAAATCATAAATATTAATTTGTTTATCATAATAGGAAGAAGCGTATAAATAGACATAACTTTTCTTTCTATTAACATCACTATTAGGCTTCTTACTAACAACAAGAGTCGTTTCATCACTATGGATAATACGGGCATTATTATTTTTAAGATCTAGTTTCATTTTGTCATAAAGAGGAGATAAGAGATCTGCGGTTTTTTCCATCCATTTAGCCATTAATTGTTTAGAAATATTTATATTAAGAGTTTTATTAAAATGTCTTTCAAGATGATGAAAAGGAATACCTAGTTCGTATTTATGATAAGCAATATATGAAGCAAAAGAAGGCGTTAAAAGAGAGCCAGGAAAAACACTATCACTAAGAGGGTAATAAAACTTGTTAGTAAGAGGATTTTTAAAAGCTCTTTTAATAATTTTAATAACTTTAATAGTCGCAGGAATCACTTCAACAACATAACGAGTTTTAGTGTTAGCTAAGACTAAGTCTTCAGTTTTTAAATCATCTGGTAAAAGAGGATCTTCATAAATAGTTTCAGTAACAGATTTTTCAAAGTCAATATTTTTAAAGTTTTTAGAGCCTTTTTTACGGCCACTCAATTTAGTTATTTTTTCTTCCTTTAAAACTTCTTCAACCTCATTAATAACAACTTTATTTAACACTTCAGTTTTAGGAATAAAGGGTTTAGTTAGCTCTATTAAATATTTCTCACTAATAATTTCTTTAGTTTTTAATAAATCATTAAGTTCAGATTGAAGTTTAAAAATAAGAGCAAGATGATATTCGTTTTCTTTTTTAAGTGCGTTAAAGGATTTTTCTTTATTTTTAAGGTTTTTAGAGATATCTAAAATAGTTCTATCTTTAAGTTTAAGGTCATTAGAAATACTTAAAATAGTTTCATCTTTAAGTTTAAGTTCATTTAATAAATTTTCAATTATTTCATCTTTATTTTTAAGATCGTTTTTTTCTTTCATGAGTGTATTATAACACATAAAAATAATTTAGTAAATATATATATTTACTAAAAATAAATTAAACAGCTATTAACTTCTTTCTTTCACTTAGAATAGCTACTCCTTTTAAAAGATACTCTAAATCTTTTTTAGTAATAACAACTTTTTTATCATAGGTTGGTATTTTAAAAGTGTTATAAGAGAGTTTATTAATTAAAAGCCATTTACCATATTCATCTTCATAATAAATTTTAATTTGTTTTTTACTCTTAGAAACAAAAATAAAGGCACTGTTAAGTATTTCTATGGGAGAAAAAGATAGAGCTAATAATAGTTCTATTCTAGTGATACCCATTCTCATATCTGTAGGATTTGAATATAAATATATTTCTTTAACTTTACTTAAATCGATCATAATATTTCTCCAAAATTTCTAGAGCCTGACTTAGGGAAGTAGTTACTTTTATTTTTTCAAACTCAATTACTACAATAGAGTGATCAAACCTAGAAAAATGACTTGATTTTTTAATAATATCTTCAGCACTTAAAAGCTTAACAACAGCATCATCACCGCTTAGTACTACACCATCATCATGTTCATTAATTTTTTTAGACAATCTTACAAATGATCCATCAATATTATCAAAAGCATTTATCCAATCTCTTAAAGTAGTTCTTGAAATACCTTTCATAAAAGCAAACTCTGATACTGATAACTTACTAACTTTAAACTCTTTGACTATTTCTAGTCTTTCATAATCTGTTTTTCTTTTATACATATAAAAAAACTCTCCTTTTTTAAGATGAGTTTAATTTATAATCCTTATTTTGGGTAGAGTGTTAATATTTGACGTTTACAGCTTAATACTTTCAATTTAATAACATAACTGCTTTGTTAAAGCATTAAAAAAAGACTTTCACCTTCGGCCAAATGAGCCTAAAGGGTTCGAAAGTCTTTGTTATTGCACAATGGCGATGCAGAAGGGATTCGAACCCCTGACCGACGGCTTAGAAGGCCGTTGCTCTATCCAGCTGAGCTACTGCACCATTTTGACAGCAAAATTATTATATCGCACTAAACTCTAAATGTAA
>Ga0265293_10013810_pt1 | contig 10398 bp, 7 predicted proteins | sample Munlanlewell138R_FD_192505 | JGI IMG/M metagenome (GOLD analysis project Ga0265293, IMG submission 192505) | Leachate microbial communities from a municipal landfill in Southern Ontario, Canada - Leachate well 138R | ecosystem: Engineered > Solid waste > Landfill > Unclassified | place: Canada...
TAAAAGAGCCTATCGACAGTTAGCGCGAAAGTATCACCCGGATGTCAGCAAGGAGCAGGGTGCTGAGGCACGCTTCCAAGAAGTTGGCGAAGTCTATGAAGTGTTACAAGACCCGGCAAAGCGCGCAGAGTACGATCAGTTGCGTCGATATCATACGGGCCGTGACGGCTCTTTCAGTCCACCTCCCGGCTGGCAGAGTGCCTCAGGGTTTGGTGGTGGCTATACCGAAGTGGATTCTCGTCATTTCAGTGAGTTTTTCGAGCAAATGTTTGGCGGTGGTTCCCGCAACACAGGTTTTGGCGGCTTCGACAACTTTAGTCAATCGGCTCGAAGTCGGGGAGAGGATGTCCACGCACGTTTGGCCCTGTTTCTGGAGTGTGCCGAACAAGGCCCAGCGCTTGCAGAGGGACTTAAAAACTCAACTTGCCGGGGTTGGCGATCACTCTTGACCTGCTTGCTGGATGAGGTCCACGCGATGCGGCGTGAAGTAGAGCGTCTTAATCACTTGCTGTCGCGGTTTATGGATGAAAAGCAACCGTAACTCCAAGGTGGTGTCGCAAGTGTGTTTGTTGCGAGCATCAGGCGCTGAAGCTGACAGTGCCTTGATCAGCTTCACTTCGCTGGTTAACATAGCTTTGTCTAAAGGAGGACGACCTCCCCCATCTCGGGAAGTAATGACCAGGACGACCTGGCCCCGTTATTTCGGAGCGGTCAATGCCTTGGGTCTATCTTATCGTTGCTGGTGTACTTGAGATTGTGTGGGCTTACACAATGAAGCAATCTCATGGCTTCAGTCGGCTCATACCATCAATCATTACGATTTCTGCAATGGTGGCCAGCTTTTGGTTGCTAGCCTTTGCCATGCGAACTATTCCTCTCGGGACAGCCTACCCAGTCTGGACGGGGATAGGAGCTGTAGGAGCCTTTCTTGTCGGAATTGCATTTTTGGGCGAATCGGTTAACGCAGCGAGAATCATTGCTGCGATCCTCATTGTTTCAGGGCTGGTTTTAATGAAGCTAGCCAGCCCCATCAGCCCTTAAATCCGTATACCCAATATGCCAGTTGGCAGGATCAGCAGGTAAACGCGGCGACAGGCGACATGACGATTCAAAACGAACTACAATGAATCAGACTGAATCACTGCACACTGAGGGTGTTATGGCGAAAACAGATTCAAGGGTGATGACTGCCCACTTGCCTGTGGCCATGGCCGACAAGGTCGAACAATTGGCGCAGCGTCTGGAGCGCTCCAAGGGCTGGATCGTCAAGCAGGCGCTGGCGGACTGGATTGCCCGGGAAGAGGAGCGAGATCGACTGACCCGCGAAGCGCTGGCGGATGTGGACGCGGGCCAAGTCATAGATCACCAGGCGGTTCAGGCCTGGGCAGACAGTCTGGACAGCGATCAACCCCTGCCGGCACCCCGTTGATGCAGTTGCAGTGGACGAGCAAGGCCATGTCCGATCTGGCCAGGCTTTTTCGACAAGATACACCTGTCCCCTATACTCTTCCCCGCTTTGCCGGCCCCAGGCCCAGTGAGCCCCATACCGCCCGATTTGCGGTAAAGTAGCCGCCGAAGATCTGCGTCTATCAGAGTTGCTGTTGATGAAAACCCCCAAAGAATACAAAGGACAGGAACACAAAGGTCGTGGCTGGCTGTGGCTGGCTTACGCGCTGTTGGTGGTGTTGCTGATATTGGTGATGGTGCAGGTGGACCGCCAGTGGCAGCGGCTGGGGGATATCAACCGCATCATGAGCGAGCAGGCGGAGGATATTCGCCGCACTCGCGGGCTGTTGCGGGATCTCGAACAGACCTTGCGCAGCGGTGAGCTGGCGCTGAATGTCGGCGCCGCGCCCGGTGCCAGTGCCACATCGGACGCCTTCGATCGCGCCCGCCAGGCAGCGGCGCGGGATGACTACGCCGCCGGTGACTGGCTGATGCTGGCTTTGGGTGCCAACCTCGCTACGCTGACGCCGCTGGTTTCCAGCGATGCCTATGCCAGTGAAGTGCAGGCCTATGTGTTTGAATCGCTGCTGACCCGCGACCCCGAATCCCTGGAGTGGCAGGGGTTGCTGGCTGAGGACTGGCAGGTGTCGGACGACGGGCTGACCATTACCTTTACCTTGCGCCGCGATGTCAATTTCTCCGATGGCGAGCGGCTGACTGCTCACGATGTCGCCTTCACTTTCGACTTCATCATGAATGAAGCCATCGCTGCTCCTCGCCATCGCGCTTATCTGGCCAAAATTGAGCGGGTTGTCGCCCTCGACGATCTTACGGTTGAGTTTCGCTACGCTGAGCCTTACTTCAACAGCCTTGCGCTGGCCGGGCAGCTGCAAGTGCTACCGGCTCATTTCTACCGTCGCTTCCTCGACGATCCGCGCACGTTCAACGAGAGCCGCGGCCTGTTGCTGGGCTCTGGCCCTTACCGGCTGAGTGATCCGGAGGGCTGGACGCCGGACCAGGGGCGTGTGGAGCTGGAGCGCAATCCGCGTTACTGGGGGCCGGTAGATGCTCCTTTCGAGCGCATTGTGTGGCGGGTAATCGAAAATGACAGTGCTCGCCTCACCACCTTTCGCAATGGCGATATCGACGTCTACACCGCGCGCCCACGGGAGTTCCAGCAGCTGTTGGACGACCAGGCATTGCAGAGCCGGGTGCAACATTTTGAATATATGAGCCCCATCGCCAGTTATAGCTATATCGCCTGGAATCAATGGCGCGACGACCAGTCAACGATTTTTGCTGATCGCCGGGTGCGATTGGCAATGTCTCATCTCACCGATGTGGAAAGGGTGCTCGACGAGGTGTTTCTCGGCTATGGTGAGCCAGCAGTGAGCCCCTTTAGCCCGCGCTCCGAACAGCATGACCCGGCGTTGCAACCGATTGCCTACAATCTGGAGCGCGCTACAGCCTTGCTGAAGGAGGCGGGTTTCGAGGATCGCAACGGGGACGGTATTCTGGAAGACGCCGACGGTCGCCGTTTCGAATTTGAGCTGACGTTCTTTCAGGACAGTGAAGATACGCGCCGCATGGTGCTCTTCCTCCGCGATTTATACGCTCGCGCCGGCATCATCATGCATCCGAAGCCCACCGAGTGGTCGGTGATGCTGGACAGCATCCGCCGCAAGGATTTTGATGCCATCACCCTGGCCTGGACCTCCGGGGTGGAAACGGACATTTTTCAGATGTTCCACTCCAGCCAGACCCTGGAAAACGGTGACAACTTTATCCACTACCAAAGTCCCGAACTGGATCTGTTGATCGACAGAGCGCGGGCCACGGTGGAAGAAGACGAGCGCATGCCCATCTGGCGCGAGGCGGAACATATCCTGTACGAAGATCAGCCCTACACATTCCTGTTTCGCCGCACCACCCTCGCTTTTGTGGATGGCCGCATCAAGAATCTGCACAACACGGCGCTGGGGCTGAACCTGATGGCGGTGCCGGTGGAAATCTATGTGCCGGCCTCAGCACAGCGCTATCGTTAGTCAGGCCAGCGCACATTTATGCTGAATTATCTGCTGCGGCGCACTCTGTTGATGATACCGACGTTGTTCGGTATCACCCTCGTGGTGTTCGCTGTCATGGCCGCCTCGCCGGGGGGGCTGACCGTCAGTACCCTCGTGGATGGCATGAACCTGGACCCGGAAGGGCGCCAGGCGCTGGAGGACTACTACAACCGGCGCTACGGCCTCGATCAGCCGGCACCGGTGCAGTACTTGCGCTGGCTCAACAACATTTCCCCGATCGGTTTCGAGCGCCAGGCAGACGGTACCCTGGGCGGGTTCTCACTGTGGAAAGGCGTAGACCTCGGCACCAGTTTTCGCTATGGGCGCCCGGTAACAGCCTTGATCGCCGAGCGCTTGCCCATCACTCTGTTGCTCAACTTGTTGTCTATCCCGCTTGTCTATGGCGCGGCGATAGCCATCGGGGTGCAGGCAGCGCGCAGCCATGGGGGGCGCTTTGATGTCGCTTCCAACCTGGTGCTGCTGGCTTTGTGGTCAGTGCCGACCATGCTGGCAGGGGTGTTGTTTATCGGCTTTTTTGCCTCCGAGCAGTATTGGCGCTGGTTCCCCACCGGGGGAGTAGGGCGGCGCGAAGCGCTTGATCAGACGTGGTTGCCCTGGTTTGCCGGTTTCAGCGATGTTTTATTGCTGATGGCTGCCGTCGCTCTGGTGCTGGGTGTCCTGGTGTGGGCCGCCGTACGCGCTCCGGACGCGGTGCGCTGTCCTGTCTTCTTGCTGCTGGGGGCGCTACTGGGGTACGGCATGGCGGCAGATTTGCAGGGGTTGGTGCCGGGTATTCTGCATGTCGTACTCGCGGTGATTGGCGCTACCTTGCTGGCCGGTATCGCCAGGCTGCCAGGCACTGCACTGCGCCTGGCGCTGGTGGTGCCGCTGGCCATTGGCGTCGGCACGGGATTGGCGCGCTGGGCAGGTGCTGAGTTTATTCAGGGTGGGTATCTGCTGGATCGCGTCTGGCACTTGGTGCTGCCGGTGATCGCGCTCTCCTACGGGGGGCTGGCTTTCCTTGCCAAATTGACCCGCACCTCGCTGCTGGAGAATCTGGCGGCGGACTATGCCCGCACCGCCCGCGCCAAAGGGGTCGACGAAGAGACGGTGCTGTGGCGCCATGTGTTTCGCAACTCGCTGCTGCCGTTGATCACTGTGTCAGCCACGCTGTTGCCGAGTTTGCTGGCGGGATCGGTGATTGTGGAAAGCATCTTCAGTATCAACGGCATGGGCAAACTGGCGGTGGAGGCCGTGCAGATGCGGGATCGCGAGTTGGTGTTGTCGATCACGCTGGTATCGGGGTTGCTGACTCTGGCGGGGTACCTGTTGGCGGATATCGCCTATGCCATGGCTGATCCGCGGGTGAGTTATGAGTGACGCAGGGTCGCAGCGGTTGTCGCGCTCCTGGTCCCGGGAAGTGGCGGCAGCGGTGCTGCGCCGCAGCGGTGCGCGCATCGGTCTGGTGTGGGTGACGCTATTGGTGGTGGTGGCTACTTTTGCTCCCTTTATCGCCAACACCCATCCGCTGTATATGGTTGTGGAGGGTCGCGCTTCCAGTCCGGCGCTGGCCAACCTGCAGGCCCTCGACTGGGTGTGGCTGGCGGGTTTTGTCCTGGGGGTGCTCGCCCTGTTGCTGAAGGGCAAGGTCTGGCTGCGCTTGGCGGGTTGGCTGGCAGGGGTCGGTATTGCGGCTGCGGTGGCCTACAGCAGTGTCTCGCCACCCTTGCTGACGGTATACGAACAGTACCGTGAAATGGAACGCGACGGTCGCATCGAAACGATTGTCCGCGCTCCCATCCCTTACTCAGCGAAGGATTATCTGCGCGACTACGGGGATACGGGCATGGAGCCCCCGGTGGCCGGCAATGAGCGCCACCACTGGTTCGGCACCGAAGAAAATGGTGCAGACGTGGCGTCGCGGATGATCCATGCTGCGCGCATCGCGCTGGGTATCGGCTTTATCGCCACTGGCATTGCGCTGCTGATCGGTACCCTGATCGGCGGGCTGATGGGCTATTTTTCGGGCGTTATCGATATTATCGGTATGCGTTTGGTGGAGATATTTGAGGCCATTCCCACCTTGTTTTTGCTGCTTACCTTCGTCGCCTTTTTCGGGCGCTCTATTTACATGATGATGGTGATTATCGGCATCACCTCGTGGTCTGGCTATGCGCGTTATGTGCGTGCTGAGTTTCTCAAACTGCGTGAGCAGGACTTTGTGCAGGCAGCGGTGGCCTGCGGTCTGCCGCTGCCATCAATTCTGTTCCGTCACATGCTTCCCAATGGCATGGCGCCGCTGTTGGTGGCGGCCAGCTTTGGGGTGGCTTCGGCGATCCTGGCGGAAGCGACCCTGAGCTTCCTGGGGCTGGGGCTGGTGGACGACCCCTCCTGGGGGCAGCTGCTCAACCAGGCAGTGCAATCGTCGTCGTTCAACTGGTGGTTGGCGGTGTTCCCGGGCGGTGCCATTTTCTGCACCGTGTTTGCCTATAACTTGATTGGCGAAGCCCTGCGGGATGCTGTCGATCCTCACACCCAGCGGCGTATGGACTCATGAAACTGCTCGAAGTGGATGGTCTGATCACCGAGTTGGCCGGCGGTGAGGGCTGGCTACGGGCTGTCGACAATGTCAGTTTTTCGGTAGCGCCGGGAGAGACTTTCTGCTTGGTAGGTGAGTCTGGCAGCGGCAAGTCGGTGACCTCTCTGTCCATTATGGGATTGTTGCCGCCAGGGCGCTTCCGTCATCCCGGCGGTGCCATTCGTTTGTATGACGGTGAGCAGAGTGTGGACTTGCTGAAGGCCGACAGCGCCGCTCTGACTGCTCTGCGCGGTGAGCGCATGGCAATGATTTTTCAGGAGCCGATGACTTCGTTGAATCCGGTCCTGACCATCGGCGACCAGCTGGATGAAGTGCTGCGTATCCACCAGCCAGGAATGGATATCAACGAGCGGGCAGAGCGGGTGCTGATGGCGCTGCACGAGGTGCAGATACCGCGGCCGACGGAGCGGGTCAATGACTTTCCCCACCGTTTGTCCGGCGGCCAGCGTCAGCGCGTTATGATCGCCATGGCGCTGATTTGCGAGCCTGCCTTGTTGATCGCCGACGAACCCACCACTGCGCTGGATGTGACGGTGCAGGCCGAGATCCTCAAGCTGATACGCGAGCTGCAGGCGAGCCGCGGCATGGGTGTGTTGTTTATCACCCATGATTTTGGTGTGGTGGCGCAGATTGCCGATCGGGTAGGGGTGATGCGACGTGGCGAGCTGGTTGAACAGGGTGCCGCCAGTGCGGTGTTGCGTCAACCGCAACACGTCTATACCCGCAGTTTGATTGCGGCCCTGCCGGAGCATCTGGAGCGCGGCGGGCGAAGTGCGGCAGAGCCTGAACTCGCGGCCAGTGAAGCGGAGGCGGTGCCACTGCTGTCTATTCGAGACCTGACGGTGCACTTCCCCATCCACCGCGGTGTCATGCGCCGGGTGGTGGACCATGTGCGCGCCGTCGATGGCGTGTCGCTGGATGTCCGCCCTGGAGAGGTGGTGGCGCTAGTGGGGGAGTCAGGTTGTGGCAAGAGCACCCTGGGGCGAGCCTTGCTACGGCTGCAGGACGTTACTGCTGGCACCGTCACTCTCGAGGGGCGGGACATCACTGCATTATCGCGGCGAGCGCTACAGCCGCTGCGACGCCGTATGCAGGTGGTGTTTCAGGATCCGGGCTCGAGCCTGAACCCGCGTCTGCCTATTCTCGGCACGCTGTTGGAGCCTATGCGCGTTCACGGTATCGGCGCCGACGACAGCGAACGTCGCCAGCGGGCCGAGCAGTTGCTGGAGCGCGTGGAGATGCCTGCCGACAGCCTGTGGCGCTATCCACACGAATTTTCCGGCGGCCAGCGCCAGCGGCTGGCTATCGCGAGGGCACTGGTGTTGGAGCCCCGCTTTATCCTCTGTGATGAAATCACCTCGGCGCTGGATGTGTCGGTGCAGGCGGGCATCCTGCGCTTGCTGCGCCGTTTGGTGGACGACGACCGGCTGGGAATGCTGTTTATCACCCACAATATGGGGGTGGTGGAGTTCTTGTCCGACCGTATGGCAGTGATGCGTCAGGGCCGGATCGTCGAGGAAGGGCTCACAAAACAGGTGCTGGAGGCACCTGCTGAAGAATATACCCGCACCTTGCTGGCCGCAGTGCCGAGAATGGACGGTGCGCTTTTGTCATCCTGACCGACATTTTCTGTCATCTCGACCAATTGTTTCCTGTCATTTAGACCACTCCCCCTGTCATCTCGACCAGCGGGAGAAATCCAACATTTTCTGTCATCTCGACCGTAGGGAGAGATCTGATACCTCGGTGGTGAAGATCCCTCCCGCTGGTCGGGATGACATGGCACTTATCAGATCCCTCCCGTTGGTCGGGATGACATAGTGCTGTTTCGGGATGAGATAGGGCTATCGGGATGACATGGCGCTGTTAGGGCTGACATGGCACTGTGCTGACATAGCGCTGGCCAGGATGACACGGCCACTATCAGGCGTTCGGACTGTCACCATAGCGGATATCCGTAATGATATAGCTGAGAGTTTCCGCACCGATGACAACATTGATTTCATCGTCGAGACGCTTGCCCACTGCCTGGCGGGCTACGGGGGAGTCGATGCTGATATAGCCCTTGGCGGCGTCGATCTCGTCGGCACCGACAATGCGCCAGGTTTTCTCCCCTCCGGTCTCATCTTCCAGTGTTATCCAGGCGCCGAAATATACCCGCGACAGATCTGTCGGTTGACGATCGACAATGGTCACGTCATCGAGACGCCTGCGCAGGTAGCGCACCCGCCGATCGATTTCGCGCAGCCGGCGCTTGCCGTAGATATAGTCGCCATTTTCGGAGCGGTCGCCATTTTTGGCCGCTTCATGGACGACGGCAGTGACCTGCGGGCGCTCGATCTTCCACAGCCGGTGGAGCTCGGCGCGGAGCATCTCGGCACCCGCGGCGGTGATATAGGGTGAACTTTTTGGTTGTGGTGCACGATAGCGGGACATGAAGTGTAAACGTATCCTTCCAGTTCAAGCTCAGAAATTGTCGATGGTCACAGCAGGTAGCTTTTCGCTGCTGGCAATCCCCAGAATGCGGCGGTAGAACAGCAGTTCGGCTTCCAGTGCTCGCTTGATGTTCGAGGCCTTGCGAAAGCCGTGGGCCTCGTCGTCAAAAGTGATGTAGGCCACCGGCACGCCTTTGTCGCGAAGCGCCGCCACCATGGCTTCGGCCTGAGCGGGGGGAACGACCTTGTCTTCCAGGCCCTGCATGAAAATCACCGGGCAGCGCAACTGTTCATCGTGGTGGATGGGAGAGCGCTGACGGTACAGATCCCGGCGCTCCGGGTAGGGGCCAACCAGGCGGTCCAGGTAGCGCGCCTCGAACTTGTGAGTATCCTGGGCGAGAGTCTCCAGGTCGCCGATCCCGTAGAGGCTGGCGCCAACACGAAAGCTGTCGCTGAAGGTCAGGGCGGCGAGGGCGGTGAAGCCGCCAGCGCTGCTGCCCCGAATGATGGCGCGCTGAGAGTCGACAAGCCTTTGCTCACCGAGATAGCGGACGCCAGCCACGGTGTCGGCGACATCTGCTTCGCCCCAGCGACCGTTGAGCTTTTCCCGGTAGGCCCGGCCGAAACCGGTGCTGCCGCGATAGTTCACATCCAGGACGGCAAAGCCCCGGGAGGTCCAGAACTGAATCTTCAGGTTGAGGGCGGTGCTCGTTGCACCAGTGGGGCCGCCGTGGCACATGACGATCAAAGGCGGCAGTTCACCTGCCTGGCCGATGAAGTCCGGGCTGTGGGGCGGGTAGTAAAAACCGTGCGCGATGTCGTCATCACTGGTGGCGAAGCGAATGGCCTGGGGCAAGCTCAAGTATTCATCGAAAGCAGGGTTGGCGGAGGATTTGATGGTTTCCAGGCTGCCCGTTGCGGCGTCCACGATCACAATATCGCCGGGCAGGCGGGCATTGCCCGCGCACAGTATGGCTTGTCCCGGCGCGGTAGACAGGGCGAAGAGCTGTGTATAGGGGTTGTTGAGGAGACTAAATGCACTGCTCTCGGTGTCGAGAATCCCCACCTGCCAGGATCCGTCGCGGGTAAGGAGGGCAGCGATGCGACGATCGTCGACAAAACCCCAGGTACTCATGCCCAGGCTCCACAGCGGTGTGGCAAAGTCCGCTTCCATGGCCAGCAGGCAGTGATTGTTTCCTGCCGCGTGGCGATAGAGGTTCCACCAGCCGCTGGTATCAGCGACGAACAGCAGCTCGCCCCGGGGCGACCAGCCGGGCTGGAAAATCGCCTCTTCCTCTCCACCAGCAGCATGGGTTGGAGCGCTGGGCAGGCCGTCACTGTTCAGAGCGGAATACCACAGCTCAGTACCGTCCCAGGGCATGTTGGGGTGGTTCCAGCTCAGCCAGCACAAGAATGCGCCATCCAGTGAAAGACGGGGATAGGCGTAGAAATCGGCACCTGACACCAGGGTTTGCACGCTGCCAGAGGGCGCTGTCCCGTCCCCAACCAGCGAGATGGCGATCAGGCTGTTGGTCGGCTCGCGGTTATCGGGGCCGTGCTCTTCCATGACCGCCAGCAAGCGCTGGCGGAGCGGATCAAATACCAGGTCGGCGAAGCGGGTGTCGCCCATCTCGGGGGTAAGAGGTGTGGCCTCTTCGTAGGCACTGGCAAGCGGCAGGGCGTAAAGGCGCTGGTCGTGCTGGCTGACGAAGTACAGGGTCTGCTGAGCCACTACCCAGGCGCGCCCGCCGTATTCATGCACCTTGCTGCGGGCGCTGAAGGGGTAGGGCAACAGGTCCCACTCATTGCCATCCGGATAGCGGGCGACAATGGTGACACGGCCATTTTCTTC
>Ga0265293_10013811_pt1 | contig 10398 bp, 5 predicted proteins | sample Munlanlewell138R_FD_192505 | JGI IMG/M metagenome (GOLD analysis project Ga0265293, IMG submission 192505) | Leachate microbial communities from a municipal landfill in Southern Ontario, Canada - Leachate well 138R | ecosystem: Engineered > Solid waste > Landfill > Unclassified | place: Canada...
AAAAAGCAGTGTTTTCGTTCTCCGCTGCCTGTAATTTCCAGGAACGCCTTGTGGTTGCGGCGGGGCGGAACATCCACTTCTCGTTCGCCGGGCAGCCACGCAATTTCGCGCCGCTCGACGAGGGCGGTGTTGTCACGGCCGCTTGCGGGTTCCGGTTGCGGCTGCCGATCGAAAGCAACAAGGTGGACGCGATCAAGTGGCTGTACGCCGCGACGAACGCACTTGCGATCGGCACAGACGACGGGATATACGTCGCGTTTCCGGTCGAAGGTGCCGTGTCAGCCACGAACCGGCCGCAAGTCTACAAGGTCAGCAACTTTGGTGCCGCGCCGATCCTGCCGGTCATGGTTGGCGGCGAACTGGTGTATGTCGGGCGCAACAAGCGCACGATGTACTCCATGCGCGCACACGAATGGGAACCGAACACGGCTGCTGATATCACGTTGAGTCGCCCGTACCTGTTCCCAAGCGGTGACGAAATCACGTCGTTGGTTTCTGCCAACATTCCGCATCCTGTTCTGATCGTGACCGGCAGCACCGGGCCGGTTCGCGTGGGCGTCTACACAGGCGAGGGGCGCTACGGGTGGCACACCTGGACGTTTGGCATGACGGGCTCCACCGGGCTTGCTCGCGCAGTGCTGTTGCGCACGGCCAACACAGATTTTGTTTACGGTCAGTTGCAGGGCGGGGGATTCCACCTGCTGCGTTTTCAGGCCTTTCAGGGCCTGGCCAGCGCCCACCGCCAGATGGTGCAACAGCTCGATTTTCTGAGGAGCAGGGCAGGTAACTCGTCGGCTGCGATCGACATCAGCGACACCTTATGGCCCCCAGGGGCAAACTTCTGTATCATCGGGACTAGCGCCAATGGTGAGGCGATCATGCCGATCGTCGATTCGTCGAACCCGGCCGCGATCACCTGGTCCCGCCCGCAGGGATGGGAAACACTGACGAACCTGTATTGGGGGTGGAAGTACGATTCTGAACTAATCGGCTTGCCGCTCGTGCAAGGGTCGCGCGACGGCACAGGCCAGGCCAAGAAAACATCGACCAGTGGCCTCGGGGTCGACGTGCTGGACACGGCGATGCTGGAAGTCAGCATTGAAGGGCAAGACATGCCGCGCCAGTTGAAGGCCGCCGGGCAGACGTTCGACCGGCGGGTCCCGTTGTTCTCGGGCATTCAGGTGTTCGAGGACATCAACGCCCGCAGGGAGTATCAGCAGGCGTGGAAGCTGGTTGCGCGCGGACCGTTTCCTGCTACAATCAGGGCGGTCTACCCCACGTATGACAAGGCGGGCGCATGATGCTCAACCTGCGGAGAGCGAGTTATGATGACGTACTGGTTGCTCTGGATCGACTTGCGCCTGACCAAGTTGTGCAAGGGTGTCCGTTCGATGCTCGGGCGATGGCGGACGCTCACACGAGCCTGGCGGTCGAAGTAAACGGTCAACTGGCCGGGGTGTTCGGTGCTGACCGGGTGACGCGCGACGAGTACGAGTTCTTCGGCATCACGGACCCGACCATGCTGCGCGGCATCGGACTCGAACTGATCGACCGCCTGAAGGAAATCGCATGGACGTTGCCCGAGATTCGCCGCGCGTACATGTGGACCCTGAACGTTCGCCGGTATCGAAAATTCGCGTGGGCGATGGGGTTCTCCGAAGTCCGCCGTAAAGGCGATCTCATCCTGCACGTTCGGGTGTTCTGATGTTCGCGCTATTTGTTGCCAGCATCGCGGCCAGCCTCATCACAGGGGCGGTGGCCGCGAAACAGCAAGCCAGCGAAGCGAAGCGGGTCGCCAACTACAACAAGGCGGTCGCCGAGCAGCGGGCACAGCAGCGTCTTGAGATCGGCGCTGGCCAGCAGATCCGACTTGCTCGCGAGGGCATCATGGCTCGCGGCGAGATGACTGCGCGCGCCGCGGCCGGCGGGCAGACCGAGACGGCCTACACGCTGTTCGCGCAGGCCGCCGCAGACAACGCGATGGACCAGCAACAGTCAAAGATGAACGCCTTGAACGAAGCATCCGGGTATGTCAACGAAGGCGACGAGCAGATGGCCCGTGGCCGGGCAGCCGCTAATCAGGCGTGGATGACGTTCGCCGGCCAGGCTGCGCAAACAGGATTCAACGCCTTCGCGGGCTATGGAAGGGCAAGCTGACATGGCGACGTTCCCCGGGTATCAACGGCAGGTCGGCCCTCAGATGGGCGGCCCCAGCTTCACGCAAGCGCGGGACGTGTCCAGCGGGCTGAATGCGATCTCGCGCGGTTTCGCGACGGCGGCTATGTGGGCTCGTCAGGAAGATGAGGCCGACGAAATCGCCAAGGCCAACGCGCTACTCGCGGACCAACGGCTCGCGATGACCGAGCGACTGCAACAGGAAATCACGTCAACAACCGGAACCGAACGCGCGTCCGGGCTCGCGAGCCGGTTCGATACGCAGATGAGCACCGAGCGGGACAAGCTGGCAGGGCAGTTCAAGACCAAGAAAGGCGCCGATGCCTTCCTCAACGGCATGAACTCGCTGCGCGGGCAGCTTGGCGCAGTTGCCATCACGGGAGAGCGCGACGGTCGCCTCGCGTACCGAATTGGCCAACACATCACCACGCTTCAGTCGTCGGCGATGTTCGTCGGCCAGAATCCGCTCTCGCTGCCGCAAGTGCAGGCGGACATGGACCGGGCGATCGATGCGTTTGACGAGTCGGAAGTCAGCGCGCCGAAACGAATGGAAATGCACCGCCAGGCGGCCCGCGCCCTGCGGGAAGCCGCCGCGCTCGGGTATCTCGAACAGGGCGGCGCGGTCAAAGTGCAGGACTACTACGATCCTGTCAAGGCCCGCAAGGCGAGCAACAAGGCTGTCATCGAGGGCCGCACGAAGGACGTGAAGCACGTCTACGCGGGTGGCGAGCAGGGGTTCGATCTCGCGATGCAGGTCGTCGCGAAGAACGAAGGCGGGTTCTACGAATGGGGCAAGGTGGCCGGCGGCGCCACCAACTACGGTGTCACGCAGGACACGCTTACCCGGCTCAACAAGATCCACCCCGGAAAGTACCCGTCAGATGTCAAATCGCTGACGAAAGAGCAGGCGCAGCAGATCGCCAAGACCGAGTATTACGACAAGAACGAAATCGCGCAGTATTCCCCCGGGGTGCAGATATACGCGCTCGACACGGTGTATCAGCATGGCCGCGGGCCGGACCTGCTGAAGGCGTCCGGCGGTGACCTGGACACGCTGCACAAGATGCGGCAGCAGTACATGCTGGAAGTGGTCCGCCCCGGGTGGGAGCGGGCCGCCGCGCGGGGGGACGAAGGGGCGGCCAAGGCGCTCAAGACGTGGCCGGCGCTCATGAAGCGGCTGGACACCACCTACGCCGAAGCCCGCCGGGTCGAAGAATCACAGGTCGGAGTGGTCGAGAAGATCGCCGACCAGCCTGAAGCAGCGATCCGCAGCGATCTGAAGGCTGCCGGGTTCCCGCCCGAGATCGCCGACGCGGTGGCGCAGATGATGCCCGACGAGCGGCTGGCGTTCATGAACCGCGCGAACGCGATGGCGAACGCGCAGCGAAATGTTGCGCGGGCGACACTTCAGGCCAACCACGCCGACAACGTGGCGCGCGCCGCCGCGGGCAACGACCCGATGTTCATGGCTGCCGAGTCGGACTACGAACTCGCGTACAGGGGCGAGGCCGATGTTGTCCGCCAGCAACACGAACGGGACATCCAGTTCGCGGAATACACCAACACCGCGATGAAGATCGGCGCCAGTGACCGTGCGGCATTCGAGCAACGGTACAAGTCGCAGGCCGCGGGCGGTGATGCCGACGCACAGAAAACCTGGTCCCAGGTGCAGCAGGTCAACGCTTCGGTGCAATCGAAATGGGATGCCGATCCGGTCGGTATGGCCGCAGCGACCGGCAAGATCGAGCCGTTGCAGATCGGCAACGGACCGGAAGGCGCGCTTCAGTTCGGGCGCGACCTGGCCGCCCGGGCAGCGACCATGCGCAACCTCAAGAGTGAACAAGGGTTCACGAAAGGCGATGTTCTGTCGAAAGAGGAAGCCCAAGGTGTCACGGATTATCTGTTCGGTCCGCGCAGCAACACGACCGACGCGGTGTTCGCGCTGAAAGGGGCGATGGAGCGCGACCGGGAAGGCACGATGGCGCTGATCCGGCAGGTCGGTGAGAATGACCCCGGGCTGCGGGGCATCGCCCGGCTGGCGGCCAGCATCGGCGACGAGGTAGTCCTGGAGCGCCAGGGGCTGTTCGCCAGGCTGGGCTGGACGGACCCCGAGGCGACCACCGGACAGAATGTGCTCGACCTGGCGATGACCGGGTACAAGATTTCGACCGCGCCCAAGGCCGACGGCACCGAGCCGCGCAAGCCGGCCTATGACAGCGAGACGGCCAAGATCCGGTTCGAGAAGGCGTACCCGCCCGAGGCGTGGCGTCAGATCAACGCAACAACGACGGTGGCCGACCAGCAGGCCGCGTTCAACATGGTCGAGCAGGTGTACGTTGGACTGCTTGCGCGCGAGGGGAAAGTCCTTTCGATGGACAAGAGCACCATCGACACGGACGTGTGGGACCAGGCGCAGCGGATGGTGCTCGGTGAGTCCCTGAAGATCGACGGGGCGGCCGTCCTGATGCCCCCGGGGATCGATCGCACCCGCGCCGAGACGCTACTGCAAGGCGAAGTGGACCGGCTCAAGCGGGCGAACGACTACGGCGGCACGGCGTTCCAACTCATACCGCAGGGGCTTGGCGTCTATGGGCTCTATGCGCAGAACGGCAGCGGCATCATGCGTGATCGCCAGGGCGCGCCGGTCGTCATCGACCTGGGTGAGATCAACGCGGACGCCTGGATGACCGAGTTGTCCGAACAGTCCGCCAAGCCGCTGCCCGATGCGACCGGCCGTACCGCGGGCTCCATGCTCATAGAAGCGGTGGGTGACTGGCTGACCGACAAGGACACCGGTTACGGGCGCTCGATGATCGGCGAGCAGTGGCCGCACCTTCGGAACCGCCAATGACGACGCTGTTCGGCAACGACCCGGAAAATGAGGCCGCGATCCGGCGTAACTATGCCGCCGCGCCGGCTGCCACGGTAGACACTGACGGCTGGCTGTTGCAGCCGGTCGTGGGCCTGGCTTCGGGCACCGGCCAGGCGCTCGGTACATGGTCCGCGTCGATCAACTACTCGCTCGCGGGTGCGTGGCAGACCGGAGCGGCGCTCACTGGTTCGGAGACGGCTTCTGACATTGCCGAGTCATTGCGCGAAGCGGGCGAGTCATCCCTGTCGTTCGTCGCCGATCGCAAGCGCGATGCGGCCCGCAGTGGTCTGGCAGCGCAGCTTGTTTCTGGCCTTTCCGCCCCGCTGTTGTCGGCCGCCCCGCTGGCCGTCACAGGTCCGACGAGTTTCGCGCTCGGCGCGGGCCTGTCCGCGGGGATCGGGATACAGGCCGAACTCGCCGCCGAAGGCGTGGACCCGACGACGGCGGTCAAGGCCGGATTGCTGTCGGCCGCGGTGAACACCGTCGGGTTTCGCATTCCGGCCGGCTTCTGGTCAACCGGCTACGCGCGCACCGCTGCCGGTGGCGCCGCAGCGAACATCGCAGCCGGGCAGACCGAACTCTACGGGCTGCACGAACTGCTGTTGGACAAAGGATACACCGAGGCGGCCAAGCAGTATGAGCCCCTGAATCCGTTGAACGCGGGCATCGACGGGGCGCTTGGTGCGGTGTTCGGTGCGTTCCACGTCCGGTTCAACTCTGGACTGTTGCGCGCGCGCCAGGAAGTTCGGCTGGACGCGATGAGCCGCGAGGCGGTGCCCGGGCTGCCTAAGACCGCCGAGGCGGTCGACGAGAGCACCCGGGCCGCCGATGTTGCGACAGAACAACTGATTCGCGGCGAACCCGTCGATGTTTCTGTCGACCCGGTAAATTTTGCCGATGAAATGCCGCTGCCCCGGCACACCGAAGTGGCGTTCGAGAGCGTTGTCCGTGAAGAAACCGGCCTGACGCTCGAAACGCTGGACCCGGACGTGCCGGTACTGCGCGCGGCCGAGTCGTCCGTGGCGGCGATCCAACGGCTCCCGGTCGAAGCACGGGACATGATGCCCCGGGGGACGCTGTACCACGGGAGTTCGCAGCAGGGCATGACCGTTGCGGCCGTCGGCGGCGAGGCGAACCTGGTCGGCCCGGGGGCATACCTGTCGGAGTCGCCTGACTACTCGTCGACCTACGCGGGCAAGACGGGTGAACTCTACGTGGCAAACCCGCCCGATGTCGAGTTGTTCCCATTCACTGGGACGATCGAGGCTGCCAAGGCGCGCAAGATGCTCGAAGATCTCGGCGCCGAAGTGGAGATCATCAAGGACAAGATCGGACGCAAACAGCGCGTGGGCGGGGACACGCTCTACGGCACGGCGGTCGACCGGCTCGGCAGCAAAGCCGCGGTAAATGCCTGGCTGAAGAAACAGGGCTACGGGGGGATTGCCTTCACCGACCGGGCGACGCAGGTCCGCAACAGGGCGTATTTCGACCCGGTGCCGCTGCGTCGGCTCGATGAAGCGGTCCTTGAGGCTCGCGCGAAAGCGATGGGCGTCGAGGAACCTTTGAGCGACTTCGAGAAGATTGTTGGACGATCGGTGCTCACTAAAGAACAGGAAGTCGCGATCGAGGAATACAACACAGCCAGGGGAGCCGAGGCTTTCCAGATGCCCCCTCGGGTCGCCGAGGCGCTGATGGCCGCCGCAGACGCCAACCGGACCACCGAGCCTGTCGTGTTGTACCGGGCGGACAGCATGATGGCGGAAGGTGACATGACTTCGCTCGGCCATCGTGCGTCCGGTAAAGGGCGCCCGCTCATCCCCACCACCACTGACAGGAACCACGCGGTGACGTTTGGTGAGTTTTCGTGGGGGAATTTCGAGTTTCAGCGCATCACCGTAGAGCCGGGGGTCGGAATCGTGCCCGTTCACAAGGGCAACACCGCCGAAGCCGAGATCCTGCTGCGATCGGACGACGTTGAAATTGTCAGGACGGGATTCAAGCGGCTGGATGAAGATGAAGCGTCCGCCATGTTTGGTCATAAGATGTATGACAACGTGGACGTGGCAGAGTACGTTGTCAGGCCGAAAGAGGGTACAAAACCTGTCGCCGCGCCCTATAAAACCGAACTCTCGCTGGTCGACAAGGTAGAAGAAGCCGCGGCGCAGCGCCAGAAGCTGTCGCCGGAGTCGCAGGCGAAGATGGACAAGCTCGACGAAGTGTTGCGCCGTAATCCGGCCGCGCTGGTCGACGGCGAGGATGCGGCCGTGCCGCTCAAGGCGATGATGAGCGACTTCCGCGAGATCATGAACGAGGCGGACCACGCCGACGAACTGTTCGCTGCGCTGGCGCAGTGTACCTTGGGAATCTGACATGGCACTCGCCCCCCACTGCAAGACCGCCGCGATGAACGTGCTCGGGCGCACCACCCTGAGCCAGCGCGCCGAGGACGACATTCAGCGTTTCCTCGGCGCGGCATTCAGGACGCTGAGTGAGAGTGATCCGAACTTCGCTTCGATGAACCCGGCAGCCCGCGCCGGCCTGGCAGCGAAGAAAGCTGCCGAGATGTACAAGAAGCAGGCCGACGCCCGGGCGACCAAAGTGATCGTCGACGCACAGAAACTCGATGACCTGCGGGCGTTTTCGGCGCAGACGGGTGACCAGGAAAAGGCGCTGAATGCGATCGCGTTCGCGCGATGGGGGATGCGCGAGGGGGTCAAGTCGGTCGAGGCGGTCAAGAACGCGCTCACGACGAAGTGGACCGCCCCGCTGGAAGCCGCGTTCGCGAAGTCGCAGCGCCTGTTCGGCCTCATGGGCAACCGGCAGTTCGATGATGCGGTCATTGACGCGATGTATGGCCGGGCGTCGACTGACCCCGATGTGACGGCCGCAGCCGCAGCGTTGCGCGCGGCCAACGAGGGCGTCATTCGTGATCTGGAAAGCTCGGGCGGCATCATCAACGAGCGGCCCGACTACATGCCGCTGGACTACAACGTCTCGCGCATCCTCAAGCAGCACGGATACAAGGAAGCGGACGCGAAACGCGCATGGACGAGCAAGATGCTCGACTGGACCGACGGGGCGATGTACAACTCCAACGGTACGGTCATGTCGCGAGCGCAGCGCCAGCGGTTCCTTGAAGAATCGTTCGACACAATCGTGTCCAACGGGCTCAACAAGAAAGCCGACGGGAAATACACCACACAGCGCATCGGCGACATGACCGGCAAGATCAAGCGGATCTACTTCAAGGACGCCGAGGCGCACAAGGCGTACCTGAAAGAGTACGACGATCGGTCGCTGCTCCAGATCCAGATGGCATACGTGAACAAGATGTCGCGTGAAGTGGCGTTCACCGATGTGGTGGGTTCGCGCGCCAACTGGGACCAGTTGAAGAACGACGGCATCGGCCAGCTTATTGCGCGAAACGATGCCAACAAGGCCAACAAGTTCGACACCTACGCCGATGAACTCGGTGACCACCTGACGGGACGTGTACCGCCAGTCAAGAGCCCCCGGGTGGCGCAAGCCTTCTCGAATGTCCGATCGCTGCTCACAGCGGCCCGGATGGGCAAAGCCGCGCTCATGACGCCGGCCGACCTGGTGAACTCGATGGCCGTGCAGATGGCGCTCAAGAACGGCATCGTCCCCTACGTCGGGAACCTGGCCCGCGCGGCTGTAGATTCCGACTTGCGCGCCCGCATGCGCACGAACGGCATCGCGCTCGACGGGGCGATCGGGGCGATCAACCGCTACGCCGAGGACACGGGCGTCACCGGCCTGCCGAACAAGCTGGCGCAGGCGCTGGTCAAGGTCAGCGGCCTGCAACTTCTGACGGAAATCAACAAGGCGGGGTTCGCCTCGACCGTCATGGAGTCGATGGGGCGCAAGCTCAAGCAGTACCAGACGTGGGATGAAATGGCGGCCAACGCGGACACGCCGTTCCTGCAACGCAAGGCGTTCGACGCGACCGACTGGAAGATATTCCAGACCGCGGGCACCCGGAAGTATCGCAACATGGACCTGTTCGAGGTCGACGCGATATACTCGCTGACCGACGCCCAGTTACAGAGCATCGGCGCCACGCGCCAGCAGGCCAACGCCGCGGCGCAGAAATACCACGCGCTGCTCGATGACCTGTCGAGTTTCGCCGTCATCACCCCGGGGGATCGGACTCGCTTCCAGGCTGCGCAGGTACTGCAAACCAACCGGCTGAAGAAAGGCACGGTGTCCGGCGAGTTGCTCGCGTCGATGACACAGTTCAAGAGCACACCGATCGCCATGATGATGAACCATTGGGAGAACCTGAAGGATCTTCCGCCGGTCGGCAAGGCGCTGTACGCGGCCCGGTTCATCGCGCTGACCTACGTCGGCGGCATCATGGCGGACATGGCCTACGCGGTGGCCGACGGGCGCGACCCGCAAGCGTTGTCGGACTATTTTACAGACCCCAAGGCCATGACCAGGGCGTTCACCCGCGCGGGGGCGGTGGGTTTTCTCGGGGACATGCTGCTCGCGGACGCCACCGGGTACGGTCAGAACTTCCTGTCGCAAGCGATGGGGCCGACCGCCGGCATGATTAACGATGCGTACAACGTGGTCGCCGACGCCCGGGGGCTGGATGCACAGAAAACAGGCTCGGGCCTGATCCGGCTGGCGAAAAACATGACGCCGTTTCAGAATCTGTGGTACACGAAGGCCGCGATGGACCAGTTGATTGTCCACGACCTTCAGGAATGGCTGTCCCCCGGGTATCGCAAACGGCTGGCGAAGCGAACCCGCGACATGTATAATGGGTCTGATATGTGGTCGGACCCGTATGGTGGCATGCGAATGCCTGATGTCGGTAAAATTTTCGAGTAAGGAAGCCCCATGACCGTCTCCGCTGCCTACACCCCGGCTGTCTACACCGCCAACGGCACCGCGAACCAGTTCAACTTCGGTTTCTCTGCGTTGCGCACTCAGGACGTGTGGCTGGTCGAGCACGACAAGGATACGGGAGCCGTCGTCCGCGAGTTTCAGGGCGGCTCCGGGCTTACCGTCAGCCTCGTCAGCGGGTTCGTCATCATCAACGACTACGACGAGCGCCCGCTTGCCGGTAACAAGGTGACGGTCTACCGCCGGACGCAGGCCACGCAGACGGTCGACCTGGATGATACCGTTCCGGTGTCCTCGAACGCGGTCGAGGGCATGAGCGACAAGCTCACGCTGCTCGCGCAGGAAGCGCAGGTGTTCGGCGACGACTATGTTGACATGCAGCAGTACGCCGCCTCAGCGGCGCAGTCGGCGGCCGACGCGCTGGCTTCGGAACAGAATGCCGCAGCCAGCGAGAGCAACGCATCGACAAGTGAAGG
>Ga0265293_10013812_pt1 | contig 10398 bp, 7 predicted proteins | sample Munlanlewell138R_FD_192505 | JGI IMG/M metagenome (GOLD analysis project Ga0265293, IMG submission 192505) | Leachate microbial communities from a municipal landfill in Southern Ontario, Canada - Leachate well 138R | ecosystem: Engineered > Solid waste > Landfill > Unclassified | place: Canada...
TCCACAACCTGCTGTGCCCACACGTTTTCAGCTTTTCGAGCACACCCAACCCAAGAATCCCCGTCCTACACGCGAACCACTTTTCAGGAAACCCCCGCTGTGCCCAATCCTTGTCGAACGCCAGTCATTGGTGGTGCCTCTGCCCCAAGAAACTGCTTGCCAACGGGCGCGGCTGCCGCCGCAAGACGCAAAGTAAGAATTCTGTAAGGCGTGGCTCGTAGGGTAGAGGCGTGGAACCGAGGTAAGCCTCCCATTACCTCCTCCCATCCTCTTCCGATCTGAACCCCGCGCCTCCCACGCGGGGTTCACCCTTTGTGCATCGCTCTGAACTCGGGCCGGGCGGCCGTTCCATCGCCCTAGCGGCGCTCGGAAAGTGTCGACTGGTGCTACAAACCGTGCGCGGCGTCCTTGCATTTCTGGCCCCTGACGTGGTCTAATGAACCCTTGTCGCATAGACACCACTTCAGGAGGAAACCCCTTACATGGATGAGAAAGTAAACCCCGCCGCGGGTAACCCTGCCCCAGGCACCGTCCCAGCCCCGGAAGAACGCCCGAACCAAGCCGCAGCCGCCGATGCCGAACAGGGTGTAGGCACGCCGGTTGACAACGAAGACACCACCTCCTTCACCCCGGCTTCCTCCGAAACGGCTGATAGCAACTCCCCTACCGAGGTCGCGGCAACGGCCGCCGGCCACGAGCCTGGTAGCGATGACGCGGCGCCCGCCGCGGACGCTAGCAGCGCAGATGTGCCACCCGCCGCGGACGCGACCAGCGAAGGCGCAGCACCCACCGTGGACGCGAGCAGCGAAGAAGACGTACCGCCTGCTCCAGCGGCAAGCAGCGCAGATGTGCCGTCCGCCCCCGAGGCAAGCAGCGCAGACGTGGCGCCCGCCCCCGAGGCAAGCAGCGCGGCCACGGCCACCGCCGGCGAGGACGACGTGGCAGCCACGGCGCCGTCAGCAGACAGCGCGCCCAGCGAGGCGTCGGCAGCTCCAAGCGCCGCCGACAACGAGATGAGCATGGAAGACGTGCTGGCCGCCAGCGACGAGATGCTGGCCCGCAAGCCCGTCCACCGCGGCATGATCACGACCGGCCAGGTCATCATGCTCGCGCAAGAAGGCATCGTCGTGGACGTCGGCGCCAAGATCGAGGGCATGCTGCCTTACAACCAGCTCTTCGAGCACGAGTCGAACCTCGAAGAAGCGGCCAAGTACTTCAAGGCCGGCGACGACATCCAGGTGTACGTCGTGCGGTCCGACATCCCGAACAGCACCATCACGCTGTCGAAGAAGCGCGCCGACCAGGAGCGCGCCTGGAACCTCCTCCAAGACATCCACGACAACGGCAAACCCGTCGAGGTCGAGATCGTGGAGAAGGTCCGCGGCGGCCTCGTGGCCAGCCTCGGCGTCCGCGCCTTCCTGCCGGCCAGCCAGGTCGACATCCGCCGCGTGAACGACCTGGCGCCCTACGTCGGGCGCCGCATGAAGGTCAAGATCATCGAGCTCAACCGGCGCCGCAACCGCGTGATCATCTCCCGCCGCGCCATCCTCGAAGACGAGATCTCGCACCTCAAGGAAGACACGCTCAAGAAGCTCGAGCCCGGCGCCCGCCTCGAAGGCGAGGTCGTCGAGATCACCGACTTCGGCGTCTTCGTCAACCTGGGCGGCGTCGACGGCCTCGTTCACCGCTCCGAGCTCACCCACGGCCGCTTCAGCCACCCGCGTGACGTGGTCAAGCTGGGCGACATGGTCAAGGTCGAGGTCCTCGACATGGACCTCGAGCGCGAGCGCATCAACCTCTCCATGAAGAAGCTCGTGGCCAACCCGTGGGACAACGTGCTGGCGCACTACAGCATCGGCCAGCGCATCACGGGCACCGTCACGAACCTCACGCCGTTCGGCGCCTTCGTCGAGATCGAGCCCGGCCTCGAGGGCCTCATCCACGTCAGCGAGATGAGCTGGACCAAGCGCATCCGCCACCCCAAGGAAGCCCTTACCGAGGGTGAGGAGGTGGAGGCGATGATCCTCAAGATCGATATCCAGCAGCAGCGGATATCGCTTGGCCTCCGCCAGACGCAGCCCGATCCTTGGAGCAGCCTGCCCGACCGTTACCCGCCCGGCACCGAGATCACCGGCCCCATCACGGGCATCACCGACTTCGGCGTGTTCATGGAGATCGAAGAGGGCATCGAGGGCCTGGTGCACATCTCCGAGCTCTCGCACGATCACATCGAGAACATCAACGAGCACTTCAAGAAGGGCGACGAGATCACCGCGGTCATCCTCAACATCGACCCGGTAGAGCAGCGCGCCAGCCTCTCGCGCAAGCGCATGCTGCCCTTCACGCCCGAGAACGCGGCGGAGTTCGGCGGCAACCAGCCCGCCGGCGGCCCCAGCCGTGGCGCCTACGCGCAACCGGCCGGCGCCGGAGCCAGCCGCGGCCGCCGTGGCCGCCGCAGCCGCGACATCGACTACGACTACAGCTACGTGGCCGACGCCGCCGGCAGCAAGACGACCACCAAGCTCGGTGACGTGTACGCCGACCTCTTCGCCCAGTTCGGCCTCGGAGACACGAAGGCCGACGCCGAAGCCGAAGCCGAAGGCGGGGAAGCCAAGGAGGCGGTCGCCGACGCGGAGACCACGGAGAAGGCCGACGAGCCCGCGCCCGTCGCCGAGTCCGCTGCCGCACCAGTCGCCGAACCCGCGCCTGCCCCGGCCGCCAAGCCCGCGCCCGCCCCGGTCGCCAAGGCCGAGCCCGAGGAACACGTCGATCCCGAGAACGCCATCGACGCCACCGAGGCCGCCGCCATGCTCACCGCTGCCTTCCGGCAGGGCAAGCGTCCTAGCGCGGCGGAAGCCGAGGCCACGGCCGACGCCGAAGCCCAGGCGGGCAGCGACGCCGCCCACGACGAGGCCGAAACGGGAGCAGCATCCGAGGCAACGGCTCAGGAAGAAGCCGAGGACGCCTACGACCACGCCACGGAGGCCGACTTCGGCTCCGACGACGAGGACCAACACGGGTAAGGCCGGCTAGGCCGCGTACCCCTCCAGGCACCTACCGTCCCGCGCCCTGCAAAGAGCGCGGGACGGTTCTCTTGCGCCACCCCAACTACGCGCGACTGCGCCGCGCGTTGGTAGCGTGCGCCCCATGCTGGCCGACGCGCGCGTTCCCCTCTCGATCCTCGACCTCGCGCACTTGGGCACCGGCGTCAGCTCGAGCAAGACCCTCGCCAACTCCGTGCGCCTTGCCCAGCGGGCCGAGGAACTTGGCTACGAGCGCGTGTGGTACGCCGAGCACCACGGCATGCGCAGCATCGCCAGCTCGGCGCCCGAGGTGCTCATCGCCAACACGGCCGCCGCCACGAGCACCATCCGCGTCGGTTCCGGCGGCATCATGCTCCCGAACCACGCGCCGTTGCGCATAGCCGAGGCGTTCCAGACCCTCGAGGCCCTGCACCCCGGGCGCATAGACCTGGGCATCGGAAGGGCACCCGGATCCGACCGCGCCGCCATGGCCGCCATGCGCCCCTTCGACGCCCAGCAGTTCCCGGCGCAGCTCCACGAGCTCTTCTCGCTCTCGAGAGGCGGCTTCCCGCCGGGCCACGCCTTCCACGGCGTGAGGGCGTCACCGGCCGACGTCGCCCTGCCGCCGGTCTGGCTGCTGGGCTCCAGCGGCGCCAGCGCCGCCTTCGCGGGGAGCCTCGGCCTCGGTTACGCCTTCGCCGGGCACTTCAGCGAAGCGCCCGCCGCCTCGGCCATCACGGCGTACCGCGAAGCGTTCGTTCCCTCGGACGCCTTCCCCACCCCGCACGCCATCCTCGCCCTGTCCGTCATCTGCGCGCCCAGCGACGAGGAGGCAGAGTTCCTCGCCGGCTCGCTCGACCTCGCGTGGCTCCGCATGCGGCGCAACGAGTTCGCGCCGGTGCCGACGCCCGAGGAGGCGGCCGCCTACGACTACGACGCTCAAGAGCGCGCGTTCATCATGGAGAATCGCCGCAAGCACGTGCTGGGTTCGCCCGCCACCGTGGCGGCGCGCTTGGCGGAACTGCAGGGGCAGGCCGGCGCGAACGAGCTCATGATCTCGACCATGGTCCATTCGCACGAGGCGCGCCTCAGGAGCTTGGAGCTGCTGGCGGCCGCCTGGTAACCGCCCGCCGGCCACTTTGCGGCGGCTTGTGGGCGCCCGAACGGCTGGGCCATCGCAACCGCTTGCCTCGGGCGCGAGCCCCTTGGGCATGGGTTGTGCCGACGGTCACCGCTCCAGCGCCCGCGTTGTCGTCATGCTTGGCGCAACACAGGCTCTTACATGGCCGGCCTCGTTTCACCCGAATCCGGCCCACTCGTGCTGCGTGCGCCTCGCCAACGGACCGCTCCTTGGAGGCACCATGTTCCGTTTCCGCAGCTTCCTGCCTTTCGCTTCCGCGCTTGCCATCTTCCTGGCCGCCTGCTCGCCGCCCCCGGTGGCGAAGCCGCCTTACATCGATCTCGCCACCAACCAGCCGGCATCCGTGGTGATCGGCCAGCCCGACTTCACGTCCACCTCCGAGACAGACATGACGCGCTCGTTCACCAGTACCTACGGCCGCCCGCTACTCTTGAACGGCGTGTTGTACCTGCCCGACTACGGCGCAGGCCGCGTGATGGGCTACCTCGGCGTGCCCACGGCCAACGACGCGGCTGCCGACTTCGTGCTCGGCCGCGACGGCTTCGACGACTTCGCCCCCGGACCGGCATCGGCCCGCCGGCTGGGTGGGCCCCAGTCACTGGCCACCGACGGCACGCGCGTGTTCCTGAGCGACTTCGGTTTCAACCGGATCCTGGCCTACGACACCGCCCCAACCACCACTCACGCGCTGGCCGACTACGCGATCGGGCAGCCGGACCTCACGTCGGGCGGTCCGGGCTGCTCGGCCACCTCGCTCGACGAGCCGGAGGGCATGTACGCGCATGGCGGCAAGCTCATGGTGGCCGATTCGACCAACAACCGCGTCCTGATCTGGAACACCATCCCCCTCGACGGCATGACGCCGCCGGACGTCGTGCTCGGCCAGGCCTCGTTCGCCACCTGTGCCCTGAACGACGACGCCCAGTCGGGCTTAGGCGGCGCCGCGCCCACCGCCCGCACCCTGTACTACCCCACGGGAGTGTGGACCAACGGTCAGCTCCTCGTGGTGGCCGACGCCGGCAACAACCGCGTGCTCATCTGGACCGGCTTCCCGACCGCTAGCTTCACTCCGGCCGACCTCGTCCTCGGGCAAGTCGACTTCGGCTCCGACGCCGCAAGCGCGGCGGCGAGCGGCCTCGACGCCCCTCAGTCCGTCCACGGCAACGGCACGCAACTCTTCGTTGCCGACACGTACAACAACCGCGTGTTGCTGTGGAACGCCATGCCGACGACCAACGGCCAACCCGCCGACGCCGTGCTCGGCCAGCCCGACCTGGTTTCGGCACTGCCCAACGGCGGCGCGCTGTCGGCCACGGCCCGCGGGTTCGACCACCCGACCGGCGTTTATGCCATCGGGAACAGGCTTCTGGTGGCCGACAACCATAACCACCGGTACCTGATCTTCGAGGGGGCAACCACGCCCTAGCCGGGCGGCTCGGCCGCGGTGCTCGCAGGCCCGTTCTCGGCCCTGCACAGCCGTGATGTGCGGAAGAACATTGCGAGCCGCCCGGCTCCAAAGGTATTGCTGCAATGCAAGCTGTGCGTCCGCAACGACGTCAACCAGGAACGCGGCGAAACTCCAAGGCAGCTTGCCACCGCCCTGGGAAACCATTCGGAGGTCAAATGCGCAAGCTTAGACGAGCCCCCGCACTTCTCGCCGTTCTCGCTCTCATCCTCGCCGCCTGTTCCACGCCGCCGGCGGAGAAGCCACCGTTCATAGACCTCACCAGCAACCAGGCCGCATCGGTGGTCATAGGGCAGCCGGACTTCACGTCGGCGTCCGAGGCCGACGTCACGCGCCTGTTCTCCAGCCCTTACGGCCGGCCGTTACTTCTGAACGACGTCCTCTATCTCCCCGATTACGGCAAGGACCGGGTCATGGGGTACCTCGGCGTTCCGACGACCAACGGCGCGGCCGCGGATTTCGTACTGGGCCGCGACGGCTTCAATGATTCGGCCAGCGCCCCGGTCTCGGCAAGCCGGATGGATGGGCCGCAGTCGCTGGCGACCGACGGCACCCGGCTGTTCCAACTCGAGTACAGCTCGAACCGCATTCTCGTCTACGACACCCCTCCCACCACGACCTACGCGCCGGCCGACCACGTGATCGGGCAGACGGACTTCGTGACTGACTCGAGCGACTGCACGGCCACCAAGTTCGATTCCCCCGAGGGCATGTACATCCAGGGCGACAAGCTCATCGTGGCCGACTCCAGCAACAACCGCGTCATGATCTGGAACCAGATCCCGGCCGACGGCACCACCCCCGCCGATATCGTGCTGGGCCAGAACGCGTTCGACACCTGCGCCGCGAACGACGACGCCCAAGTCGGAACGGACGGCCCTGCGTCCACCGCCCGGACCCTGGACTATCCCACCGAAGTCTGGACCGACGGCAAGATCCTGATCGTGGCGGACGCCGACAACAACCGGGTGCTCATCTGGAACACCTTCCCCACGTCCAACTTCGCTCAAGCCGATGTCGTTCTCGGCCAAGCCGGCTTCGGCACGAACGCTCCCGGCGTCGGGGCAAGCAAACTCGACTACCCACAGTCCCTCCACAGCAACGGCACCCAGCTTTTCGTGGCAGACGGAGACAACAACCGCGTACTCATCTGGGACGCCATACCGACCGCTAACGGCCAACCCGCAGACAAGGTGCTCGGCCAAGCCGACATGGACTCCGCCTTGACGGACGGAGGCTCGGTCACGCCGACGGCCATGGGGCTCGCTTACCCCTCGGGTGTCTACGCGTTCGGCAACAACCTCCTTGTGAGCGACAACGATAACGCTAGGTACCTGATCTTCGAGGGGGCGGTCGCGCCCTAACCCAGCGGCTCGGCCGCGGTGCTTGTCAGGTCGCTACTTGGCCCCACACGGCTTAGATGTGTGGGGCCGAGCCGGGCGCCCGGCGCTCGACGCAGAGATTGCAAAAAAGCTAGCTAGTTGCCGGCTAGTTGGTTGCCCGAGGGTTCCATGGTGGCCTCGAAGCTACCGGCGATTTCCAGCGCGTTAGCGGGGTCCGGATCCGCGAGGGCGTCCATGACGTAAGCGAGGGTTCCCTCGAAGTTACCGGCGATGGCGAACGTGGTCTCGTCAACCGGCCGGAATTCCGTGAGAGTCACTGGAACCTCGTCGTTCACGTAGGTGTCCTTCGTGATGGAGTCGCGGCTGTGGTAGGTGATGCTTGCGTCAACCGTGCAGGGGCAATCGGTCGGCAGGTCGCCGAAGACCGTGAAAGTCAACTCGAGGCGCCCCTCCATGGTCTGCACGTCGTCGAGCGTCACGTCCGTGCCCGGGTAAGCGCTGATACCGAAGGTGTAGAACTCGCTTCCGTAGTCGAAGTGGCTCCAGTCGGCGGTGTTGACCCGCACGCCTGGCCCTTCGGTGATGACCGAGTGCCATACGCGCTGCTCCCCGCCAAGGGTCGCATTTATCACGCCCGAGGTCTCGAGCGGCTCCTGAGCCGCGGCGGACCCGGCTAGAACGACGAACACGGACGCTATCAAGACCCTTGCTTTCATGCATCAACTCCCTGTTTGGGTGGCGTGGGGGGAGACGGTCCCCTCGGTGATAACGAAACGGGTTGGACCCTGTCAGGGGCATGAGTCACAACGCGTACATCCCCTGAGCCTCGCACCCTCTGCCGAGCCAGGGCGCGCCTCCTCACATGTTGCGCAGGCGCCTGATCCGCTCCTCGATGGGCGGGTGGGTGGAGAACAGGCCCCCCTCGCCGCCGAGTTGCATGGCGGGGTTCACGATGAACATGTGCCTCACGCCCTCGCTCACCTCGAGGCGAGGGCCCGGGTAGTTGCGCAGCTTCTCCAGCGCCAGCGCCAACCCCTCGGGGTTGCGCGTGATGTAGGCGCCGGTGGCGTCCGCGAGGAACTCGCGGCGGCGGCTGACCGCGAACCGCAGCAGCGCGCCGACCAGCGGGCCGATGACGAGCAACACCAGCAGGAGGACGAGCGCGAGGCCCTGGCCCTTGCCCCCGCCACCGTCGCCGGAGCGTCTGGAGCTGGAACGCCGCGAGCCGCCACTGCCGTACAGCCCGCCGTACATGCCCCAACGCATGACCATGTCGCGCAGCACCAGCAGCGCGCCGAGGGTGGCGACGAGCATCGACATGAAGCGGATGTCGTAGTTGCGCACGTGGGCCAGCTCGTGCGCCACGACGCCCTCCAGTTCCTGGCGCTCCAACAGCTGCAGCAGGCCGGTGGTTACCGCTATGGAGGCGTGTTGCGGGTCGCGGCCGGTGGCGAAGGCGTTGGGCGCCGGCGAGTCGATGACGTAGACCTTGGGCATGGGAACGCCGGCCCCTATGGCCACGGCCTCTGAAACGTTCAGCAGGTAGCGGTGCTCCTCCGCGGTGGCCACCCGGGCCCCGGAGGCGGCAAGGGCGATCTGGTCGGAGAAGTAGAACCCCACCGCCGCCTGACCGAAGCCGACGAGCACCGCAACCCCGATGAAGAAGAGCGCCGCGGTGGGTTCCACGGCCTGCGCCAACAGGTATGCGGCGGCGGCCAGCAACGCCATCGTGACGAGGGCCAGCAGCCACGTGCTGCGCTTGTTGGCCGCCTCGTAATCGAGCAGGTTGATCTTGCGGCCCGTCCCGGGAACGGTGAACTGGTCGCCCAACTTCTGCACGTGGCCGCTGAGCGCAGCGTGATCCACACCCGGGTCCGGGCGCGGGCCGACCACGTCGGGATCGAAGTGCTGCATAGGGCACACTTTACGTCACGAAGGCCGAACCCCCGGGGCCGCCGGCTGGCGGACTCCCGGGGGCGGCCCCTCGCGCTTATCGCGCCTGTCGCGCCTGTCGGCTCAAGCCCCGGCTTGGGGAGCGGCGCCGAAGGAAACCTGGGGCACCTCGCGGTCGCCCTCGGGGATCTGCAGGAAGACGGCGGCCTTCTTGTTCATGGGACCGGCGAGGAACACGGCCGGCACCGTCTCGATGAGGGTGTTGTATTGCATGACCGCGTCGTTGTAGAACTGCCGCGCGTAGGCGATCTTGTTCTCGACGCCCGAGAGTTCCTCTTGGAGCATCTTGAAGTTCTCGTTGGCCTTGAGGTCGGGGTAAGCCTCGGCGACCGCGAAGAGCTTACCGAGGGCGGCCGTCATGACGTTGGCGGCGTCGGCCGACTCGTTCACCGTCTTCGCGTTCATGAGCGAGGCGCGGGCGCGCGTTACTTCCTCGAACACTTGGCTCTCGTGAGCGGCGTAGCCCTTCACCGTCTCCACGAGGTTGGGGATGAGGTCGGACCTGCGCTTGAGTTGAACGTCGATCTGGCTCCAGGCGTTCTGATAGCGCTTCTCGTACGCCACTATTCTGTTGTAGATCGAGACCGCGTACACACCCAACGCGACCAAGACGATCAAGACGATGAGGCTTCCCATGGTTGAACCTCCTACCAGATTGTAGCGGAAAGCGCCGCCGGGTACGGGGTGGGGCCTGCGGGGCCCCGTCAGGCGTCGCGGCTTGCTATCACTCCGCCGCCAAGCAGCCGCTCGCCGTCATATATGACGGCGCTCTGGCCGGTGGCCACCGCGAACTGCGGCTCGTCGAACTCGAGGCGGAAACGGTCGCCCTCCAGCAACGTCAGGGTGGCATCTTCGGGCTGCTGGCGGTAACGCACCTGAGCCTGCACCCTGGTCGGCAACAGCTCCTCGGGGGTGAGGAAGTTGCGCAGGCCGGCTTCGAGCGTGCGCCAGTGGCACATCTCGCGCGTGCCGACGACCACCTCGTTGCTGTCGGCCCTCAGCTCGAGCACGTAGCGCTCGAGGTGCGACTTGTGAAGCCCGAGGCCGCGCTTCTGCCCGATGGTGTAGAAGGCCACGCCCCGGTGCTCGCCCACCACGGCGTAGCCCTCCGACGCGTCCACCACGTTGCCGGGAACGGCGCGTGAGGCCTCCTCGAGGTACGCCTTCACGGTGGTGGGCACGAAGCAGAGGCCGGACGAGCTCTTCTTCTCCGCCGTGCGTAGGCCGCGCTCGGCGGCCATGGCCCGCACCTCGGCCTTTGTGAGGTCTCCCAGCGGGAACAGCAGGTACTGGAGGATGTTGCGGGGCAGGGCCCACAGGAAGTAGGTCTGGTCCTTGTCGTCGTCGACGCCGCGGTGCAGTTCGGGGCCGTGCGGGCCGTCCACGCGGCGCACGAAGTGCCCGGACGCCATGTACTCGCACCCCAGGGCCTGGGCCCGCTTGACGAACGCCCCGAACTTGATGTGGCGGTTG
>Ga0265293_10013814_pt1 | contig 10398 bp, 8 predicted proteins | sample Munlanlewell138R_FD_192505 | JGI IMG/M metagenome (GOLD analysis project Ga0265293, IMG submission 192505) | Leachate microbial communities from a municipal landfill in Southern Ontario, Canada - Leachate well 138R | ecosystem: Engineered > Solid waste > Landfill > Unclassified | place: Canada...
CGGTTGGTACGACGGCGAGCCCGACAACCTGCTGCCAGCGCCACGCGCGGAGCAGGCCCGCGAGTGGGTCTCACTGGCTGGCGGCCTCGACCGGCTGCTCGAACGGGTGGCCGGGCTGCAACGTGAAGGGAACCTGCGGCTCGCCTGCCACCTCGTTGAGTTCGCAGTCCTCGCCGAGCCGGGCTCAAACGCCGCCCACTCCCTCCGCGCGGAGGTCTACGCGGCACGTTCCAAGCTCGAGGTGTCGTCGATGTCGCGCAATATCCTGAACCACGCCGCCCTGGCCAGCGCGCAGGGTAAGCGTGACCTGGCGGACGTCTACGAGTAACGCCGGTTACTCCTCGTCGTCTGCGCTTTCACCCGCCTGCTCCTCGGCCTGGAGGACCTGCTTCGCCTTGCGGACGGCGTGGGAGTCGACCACCACCGTCTTATAACGTGCGACCCACGCGCCTGTTTGCCGGGCCTCTTCATAGGCCGTCACGTAGGCCATGGCGCGCTCGATCCTGCTGGGGCCCGCACCAAAGGCAACATTCGCCTGCATCACCGTGCGAGTATCCGGCAGGACGATGCCGGCGAAGCCCCACTGGGCGGCGTTGGCAGCTTCGAGCCCGCTTGCTTCGACCAGCGGGAGCGCGTCGAAGGCTCGGGCCGCCGCGATGATGGCCCCCCGCGCGTAGCCAAGCCGCTCGCCGCGCTCTTCGCGCCGGGCGCCAATATCGTCGGCATAGTGATCGCTGGCGAACGCCAATCCGGCCACGCGCGGCACGGCGTGTACCACCTCGGCCGCGCGCAAGAGACCGCGCGCAGTATCGATGACCGGGAACGCGCGGACTGTCCCCGGTTCGATCCCGCGGTTGTATTCGAACTCCCGCAAGAGGACCGCAAGGTCCCGCACGTCCTGCGGCTCCACCGTGTGGGCCAGGAACACGGCCCCAAGGCCTGGCGTGACGACCGTCTCGAGATCTCCGCGGAGCAGTCGCGTGCGCGGGTGGTTCACCTCGACGATGGCGATCTTGCCCGCTTCGCGGATGCGCGGCAGCGCCTCGAGTGCCACCTGTCGCAGGTCGACGATGTCGTGGCGGGCATCCGTGAGCGATAGCAGGACAGCGTCGGCGGCCGAAGCCACGGCAGACTCGATCAGTGCACCGGGAGAAACTCGGACGACGCTCCGCAGCAGCATCCTATGAGACTCTCCCGCCGACCACGACACCGGACTGCGGCTGCAGAGCCATCAGGTTCAGGTCCTGTTTCAGCGCCATGATGTTCTGCAGGTGGTCCAGCACGTGGCGGTAGATCGCTTCGGCGATCCACTGGCAGGTGAGCGGGCCCCAGCGCGTATCGGTGCGCCAGCGCGTCCAGATGATGTCGTTCATCTCGCGAAAGATGAGGAGTTCCTCGTCGCGGATGCGTGCGAGGTCATCCAGCAGGTGCGTCAGGGACTCGCCCGGGTCGTAGCGCTTGTCGTGCCAATCGCGCCGGTTGTAATCCAACGGGTCGAGCATCTCGGGCACGGTGGCCCAGCGCAGCAGCGGCAGATACACCTGCTGTTCGGTGTCGCGCAGATGAGCGAGGTGTTCGTGAATCGACCACTCGTTGCCACCCGGGCGGTAGGCAAGCTGCTGCGCGGTGAGGCCGCGAACGGCCCACGAAAGGTCATCCGTTGCCGCCCGGAGGCGGGAGATAAGTTCAGTACGGTACGTAGACGTCTCGCTCACTACGGGAGCACCTCCCTGGCTGTATCGCGGGTGAATGAAGGCGCACCGGGGGGCACGGCGGGTTAGAGGGAGTATACGTTGCGCTTCCGCCGCTGGATACGCCTCTTGTCTTTCCCGTCCGCAGTTGAACTCCCCGCCCTCGGGTCTCTCGTCACGCTCCTTTGTGACGCTCTCGAAAGCCAGCCCGTGGAAGAGTTGAGTCGTGCCTCATCCGGTGGCGCCTATGTTGTGGGCGATGCATTCGCGGGCGCCCCGGCGCTCCAACAGGTTCTTAGGGGGAGGCGATGTTCCTCATTGGCTGGCCAGGCGGGTCCTGGCAGGCAACCGCCACGTTTGTCGCGGTTCTTATCGGAATCTACGTTGCTGCACTCTGGCTCACGATGGTGTTTTGGGCCGCGCGCGACATTCGCCAGCGCACGACATCGCCGGCTGCCTATATCGCGGCGCCAGTCCTCGTCCTCCTGACGTTTCTCCCCGGTGTCGCGCTCTACCTCGTATTACGCCCACGATATACTCGCTCGCAACTCTACGCGCGGATGCTCGAAGAGGAGGCCCTGCGCCTCGAGTTGGACCGGCAGGTCGCCTGCCCGTCCTGCGCCCGCCCTATTCGCGACGACTACCTTGTTTGCCCCGCCTGCGCAGTCGAACTCAAGTCCGCCTGCGCGTCGTGCTCGAAGCCGCTCGCGAACGCGTGGGTCATCTGTCCCTACTGCGGTGTAGAGCGGCCGGCACCCAGGCAGACCGGCAGGCGTGACCGGGGCGCGCGCGAGCCCGGTGCCCCGCCCGTGCTTCTTGGGCCCCCGGCCCCGGCAGTCGCGCAGGCCCAGGCCAACGGCGGTGGCAACGGTTCGAAGCCTGCGAAAGCAGCGCCGCCGCCTGCCCCGCAGCGCCGGACTGCGCTCTTCCCCGGCGCGAGCACGGGGCCTCGCCGCACGCCCCGGCCGGATCAACCCACGGCGGCCGTCGGCAAATAGGGGCGGGAGCCGGCTACGGTAACCGTTTTCGTCCTCTCGTGTCCCGGGCAACCCGGTACTACGGTGAGGGTCGTTTCCCGCGCGGAGCGGTGTGGTGTCCACGGCGGGGGACCTGCGATATCCTGACCGCTCCGCAGGGGAGGGTTCGCCACTAATGTCCAGCACCGCCGCATCGCTCGCGGCTGTCCGTGCCCAGTTCGGGCCGACCGCCGGAGCCTACGCCATCAGCCGCGTCCACGCCGGCGGCCCGGACCTCGAAGCGATGCTCGCCGCCGCCTCGCTGACCGGCACTGAGCGAGTCCTCGACCTTGGCACCGGGGCCGGCCACACCGCGTTGGCCTTCGCTCCCCACAGCGCGGAGGTCGTCGGTATCGACGTGACGCCCGAGATGATCGCGGTCGCGCAACAGGAGGCCACACGACGCGGGCTCGCGAACGTGCGCTACGAAGAGGCCGATGCGTCCAAGCTTCCGTTCTCCGGCGCCAGCTTCGACCTCGTGCTCAGTCGCCACTGCGCCCACCACTTGGCCGAGCCGCTCGCCGCCCTGCGAGAAGCGCGGCGTGTCCTCAAGCGCGGCGGCCGCTTTCTCCTGGTCGACGCCGTTGCCCCCGAGGATGCGGCGCTCGATACCTTCCTGAATACCGTCGAATTCCTGCGCGACTATTCCCACGTCCGCGATTGGCGCGCGTCCGAATGGGTGCGCATGTTCGGGCAGGCAGGGTTTGAAGCGCAGGTCCTGGACCGGATACCACTGCCGCTCGACGGCGACGACTGGGTCGCGCGCATGCGCACACCGGGTACCAAGGCAAAGCTTCTCCGCGAGCTTTTCCGGGAGGCGAACGCGGCACAGCGGGCAGTCTTCGATATCCGCGATGAGCCGTGGGGCTTCACCCTCGACGTGGCGCTGCTTGCTGCGACAGCCGTCTAGCCGGGGAACACCTGCAGGCCGACTTCGCCGCTTGAAAGCTGCCGTTCTTCGCCCGCCCGGAGGGGCGTACGCGAGACGGCCTCGCGCAGCTCCTCGACCGTGACGCCCTCGTCTGCCGTGTCGAGGATTAGCCACCCCTCGCCCTGGGCGGCCTGGAGCATCCAGTGCATGCGCCCGAGCACGGAAGGTACGAGCAAGCGTCGTTCCACCCACCACGCCACGCGTTGCGCGGGGTTGGCCACCTGCAGCGTGCTGGCGATCGCGGGCCGCGGCTTCATCCGTCCCGCCTCGGCGAGCACCGCGTCGGGCGGCGCGATGAGCAACAACCGGCCCTCGTCGGTCCCGAGCCCAAGTTCAGCGAGCACCGTCAATTGCTGGCCACCTTCGAGCCTTGCCTCATGCCAGGGCACCGTGGCACTTCTTGTATTTCTTGCCGCTGCCACAGAAACACGGCTCGTTCCGCCCGAGCTTCGGCTGAGCAGCCGTGGCCGCGGCACTACGCCGGGCGGGCTTTGCCGCGGGGGCGGGTTCGCCACCATCGCCACGGTTTGTCTGCAGCGCCGACGTATCCGGTGCACTCGACGCGCCCAGCAGTGGTTGCACCTTCCCGGGATCCACCGCTGCCTGGCCGTTCGGTTGTGGCTGCGCCTGCGGCACGGGCGGTTGCTGCGCGACCTGCTCCGTCACCCGCACCTTGAACACGGTGCGAGCCACCTGGCGGCGGATGTTCTCCTGGAGCTGGCCGAACATGTCGTACCCTTCGCGCTTGAACGCGACCAGCGGGTCGACCTGGGCGTACGCCTGCAGCCCGATGCTCTGTCGCAGGTCCTCCACAGCGGTGAGGTGTTCGCGCCAGTGGAAGTCGATGGTCTCCAGCAGGAGCCAGTGTTCGACCTTCCGCATATTCTCTTCGCCGACGGCCTCTTCGAAGGCCTCGTAGCGGTCCTCCGCGCGGTCGAGGATTTCGTCCTTGAGCTCCTCGCCGAGCTCCTGCATCTCCTCGATGTCGGGGATGTCCTCCGGCGGCAGGATCTCGCGCAGCTCGGTGTGGAGCAGCTCGAGCGAATCGAAATCGCGCCCAGCGACGTTGTCCACCAGCGCCTCGATTTCCTCGATCACCATGCCGACGACGTTCGCCCGCGTGTCTACCCCCTCGAGGATCTTGTCCCGCTCCTGGTAGATGACGGCGCGGTGTTCGTTGATCACGTCGTCGAACTCAACCAGGCGCTTCCGGACATCGAAGTTGTGACCTTCGACCTTCTGCTGCGCCTGTTCGATGGCGCGTGCGACCATGCGCGATTCGAGCGGCATGTCCTCCGTCATGCCGAGCTTTTGCATCATTCCCGGCACCCAGTCCGGGGCGAAGCGCCGCATGATGTCGTCGCCGAAGGAGACGAAGAAGCGGCTGGAGCCGGGGTCGCCCTGGCGACCGGCACGGCCGCGAAGCTGGTTGTCGATGCGCCGTGACTCGTGCCGCTCGGTGCCGATGACGTGGAGACCGCCAGCCTCCGCGACGCCCGGCCCGAGCTTGATGTCGGTACCGCGGCCGGCCATGTTCGTCGCGATAGTGACGGCCCCGGCCTGCCCGGCGTCGGCCACGATGTGCGCTTCGCGTTCGTGCTGCTTTGCGTTCAGCACTTCGTGTGGGATGCCCTTGCGGAGCAGGAGCTGCGCCAGGTACTCGGACTTTTCGATCGAGGTTGTGCCCACGAGTACCGGGCGTCCCGCGGTGTGCATCTCCTCGATCTCTTCGACCACCGCGTTGAACTTCGCGCGCTCATTGATGTACACAACGTCGCTGTGGTCCTGGCGAATCATCGGCCGGTGCGTGGGGATCACCACGACGTCGAGGCTGTAGATCTTGGCGAACTCTTCCGCTTCGGTTTCGGCGGTACCGGTCATGCCGGCGAGCTTGTTGTAGAGCCGGAACAGGTTCTGGAAGGTGATCGTGGCGTAGGTCACGGACTCGCGCTGGACCTTGACGCCCTCCTTCGCTTCGACCGCCTGGTGGATGCCGTGGCTCCAGCGGCGCCCCGGCATCAGCCGCCCGGTGAACTCGTCGACGATGACGATCTCGCCGTCCTTTACCACGTAGTCGCGGTCGATCCGCTTCAGGTACTCAGCATCGAGCGCCGCCTCCAGGTGGCGCGCCAGCCGCGGGTCACCCGCGAACAGGTCGCCGATGCCGAGTGCGCGTTCGACCTTCGCGATGCCGTCTTCCGTCAGCGCCACGTGCTTCGCCTTCTGGTCGACGATGTAATCGGCTTCTTCCTGCAGGCCGCGGACACACCGCGCGAACGCCATATAGGTGGCGCTCGCTTCTTCCGCGGCGCCGCTGATGATGAGCGGCGTCCGCGCTTCGTCGATCAGGATGTTGTCGACTTCGTCGACGATGGCGAAGTTCAGCGGCCGCTGAACCCTTGCGGAGAGCTCGCGGACCATGTTGTCGCGCAGGTAGTCGAAACCGTACTCGTTGTTCGTTCCGTAGGTGATATCGGCCGCATAGACCTCGCGCCGGTCGCTCGGGCGCAGGTCATCGAGCCCACCGCCGCCGGCACCGTCCTCGCCCGGGCGGTAGCCTGGCTCGTACATGTACGACACGCCGTTATGCTGCACGACGCCGACGCTCATCCCCAGCATGTGGTACACGGGGCCGTACCAGGCCGCGTCGCGGCGCGCCAGGTAGTCGTTCACGGTCACGACGTGGACGCCCTTCCCTTCGAGGGCGTTCAGGTAGACCGGCGCGACGGCAGTCAGCGTCTTGCCCTCACCGGTGCGCATCTCAGCGATCTTTCCCTCGTGGAGCACGATGCCGCCGATGAGCTGCACATCGTACGGGCGCTCTCCAACCTTCCGGGCCGCGGCTTCGCGGACCACAGCGAAGGCCTCCGGCAGGAGGTCATCGAGCGTCTCGCCCTCCTCGAGCCGCTCCTTGAACTCGTCAGTCGTCGCTGCGAGTTCTTCGTCTGAAAGCGCTGCCATCTCGTCGCCAAGACTGTTGATCTCGTTGACGAGCGGCTGGAGGCGCTTCAGTTCTTTCTCATTTGAGTCGCCGACGAGGCGCCCCAGGAAACCGAGCTTGGCCATCACGAAACCAGTGTAACGCAGGGCGTGATAGGCGAGGAAAAGCGCCCGGCAGTGAGCACCGCCCGTCGGCAGCCGAGCCTGCTACTCGCCGCCCACGATCTCCAACAGCGCCCCGCACACCTCGTCGACCTCCGCGTCCGTCATGTCCGGGTACATCGGCAGGCTGATCGCGCCCTCGAAGATGCCCTCGGCGACCGGGAAGTCACCCTGCTTCCAATACCCGAGCCGCTTGTAGGCGCTGTGGTAGTGGATGGGGATGAAGTGTACGGACGTCTGGATGCCCCGCTCCGCCAGCTTCCGGATGACGTCGTCGCGACCCACCGGCGAACTCGGCTTCACGCGCACCATGAACAGGTGCCAGGCATGCCGGTTCTCCTCGGAGAACGCGGGGAGCTGCAGGTGCTCTTCGTTGCGAAGATGTGCGAAATAGCGCTGCGCCACCCGCGTGCGCCGCTCGGTGAACAGGTCGAGCTTCTGTAGCTGCCGCCGGCCGAGCGCCGCCGCGAGGTCCGTCAGGTTGTCTTTGAACCCGAACTCGCCCACGTCGTAGCGCCAGCTTCCGCCGACGTCGTACCGGTTCCAGGCGTCCTTTGTCATGCCGTGCAGCGTCAGCACGCGCACCCGGTCGCTCAACTCGGAGTCGTCGGTCGCGAGCGCGCCGCCTTCCCCGGTGGTCATGTTCTTCGTCGCGTAGAAGCTAAACGCCGTGGCATCGCCGATACTGCCGATGGCGCGTCCACGGTAGGCGCTGCCAACGGCATGCGCGGCGTCTTCGAGCACCTTCAGCCCGCGCCGCTTCGCGATCTCCATGATCGCGTCCATGTCGCAGGGTTCCCCGGCGAAGTGCACCGGGATGATCGCTTTCGTGCGAGGGGTGATGGCGCGCTCGATCTGTTCCGGGTCGATATTCGCATCGCCGTCGCAGACGTCGGCGAGGACCGGCGTCGCGCCGATATGGACGATGACGGTTGCCGTCGCGGAGAACGTGTACGGCGTCGTGATGACCTCGTCGCCCGGGCCGATGCCCCACGCCCGGAGTGCAAGGTGCATTGCCGCAGTGCAGGAGTTCACGGCGTTCACGTGCTTCGCACCGCAGTAGGCTGCGAGTTCCTCTTCCAGCGCCTTCACATTCGGTCCGCTGGTGAGCCAGCCGCTTCGCAGCGTCTCGGCCACTGCGGCGATGTCGTCCTCAGCGATTGACGGCTTGAAGAATGGGATGCGAAAGGCGGTCACGAAGGCAGGATAGAGTACCCGGGACTAAGTGCCACGAGCCGGTCTCGCCACACCTTTCCCGTGTACCTGGTCGAGCCGGGCCGCGTCGGTGCGACCGCCCCCGCCGGACCGTTCGCCGGGCCCAAAGGTTCTACAGCACATCGCCGCCTTTCTCCCGAGCTATGTGCTCGAAAGGAGGCGGCGACGCGTCTGCAAAGCGAACAACTTGCCGGGCTGGCAGTAGCTAGCCCCAGCGCGGCTGTTCGCCGAGGTCGATGCCCAGGGCGATCTTTCCCACGATCTCGTGCGCCAGCAGCGTGTTCGCCGGGTGGAACCCGCCGCAGCGCACATCGCGGTAGAGTCGCTCCAGTTCGTTCGGGCGGAACATCCCGGCGCCTCCGGAAATCGCCATCGCCCCATCGACCACCCGCTTCGCCGCCTCGACGGCCACGTGCTTGGCGGTGACGAGCTTCAGGGGCCAGTCGTTCCCGTAGTCGACTCCCTCGGACCAATCCGCCGCTACCCGGTCGAGCAGCGCCGTGGTTATCTCTACGTCCATCCTCATGCTGGCGACCAGGTGCTGGACCTCCGGGTTATAGGCCATGGAGCGAGTCAGGGCGACCGAGGTTCGCTTATGCGCGGTCTCGACAGCGAGCTGGAGGGCCCGCCGCGCGATGCCCAGGTAGACTGCCCCGAAGCCGATCTCCGCGCGTGCGAAGATGCAGAGGATGAACAGATCCGGTGTGCCCGCGGGCAGGATCCGGGCGATGTAGCGATCGGGCACAAAGGCGCCGTTGAGAATCGTGTCGTCGCTTCGTGTGGCGCGCATCCCGAGGGTGTCCCAGGTCTCCTTGATCTCGTAGCCCTCGGTATCGCGCGGCATGAATGCGTGGACAACCTTCGGTGCCTCCGGGTCCGTGGTGTCCATCCCGTGGACGCCGAGCCGCGTCCACACCGGCGTGAGGCTGCCGAACATCTTGCGTCCGTAGAAGCGGTAGCCCCCGTCGACCGGCTCGGCCCGGGCGGTGGAAAGGAAGAGCGGAAGGTCGTTGCCAGTTTCGCCGTGGCCCGCGGCAAAGATCTCGCCCTCGGCTCCCTCGCGGAGCATCCAGTCCAGCGAGGAATCGCCCATCCGGCGCATGTCCGCCGCCACGCCCATCCAGTAGATATGCATGTTGAGCGCGAGTGCGTCCGCGGGCGCACGCTCGGCGAGGTGCTGCGTCTCCCGGGCCACCTCGGCGGCCGTGAAGCCCTTCCCGCCGAACTCCTCCGGGATGGCCATCTTCAGGTAATCGGTGTTCTTGATGTCGGCGAAGTCTTCGTCGAAGAAGTGGTTCTCGCGGTCGTAGCCGGCCGCGCGCTGTGCGAGGCGTTCGAGGAGGTCGTCTTGGATTGTGGAAGTGGGTGTCGTGGTTGCAGTCGCCATGAATCCTCTACTCCTTAAAGCAACGCTAGGCGCACTTGTACTCTTTCGAAATCAGCGAAATCAATGGCATCCACCACACAGGTGGCGCCCCTCCGGCCATTTGTTAGGCGCCTGAAAGAAGTGTGCCCCCCTCGTGGGGAATGGCTGATTCCGAACGGGTTACCGTTCCGCAAAGCTCGCTCAACGCCAGTGAGCGTTCATCTCTACGGTTTGATTTTCGAAACGCAGAGGCAAGGAGGTATAGACGTGGTGTCCTGTACCCGGTGTACGGCTCGCTTCTCCGCGAGCCCCGAAATCGAGGTGGCGTGGGTCGAGATGCACCACCGCCGGTTCCACGACTCCACGCGGGCGGCGGGCAGGCCCCGGTTCCTCGCGCGGCCTTCGTACGATGCGAAGAACCGGCGCACCAGCAGTCATAGGCCCGACTCCATGCGCACCGTTTAGCGCGTGAGCGAACGGCCCTTTGCCCTCGAGGGTGAGCCCCGGAAAATCGCCGTCTTGCGCGCGAACGCAATCGGCGATTTCGTCTTTGCGTTGCCCGCGCTGGCAGCACTCCGCCAGCGGTTTCCGCACACCGAGATCGTGCTGCTGGGCCTTCCCTGGCACGTCGACTTCCTGCGTGGCCGCGACTCGCCGGTCGACCGCGTGGTGCCCCTGCCGAAGATCCGTGGGATCGGCGCGCCGGAGGACTTCGATACCAACGAGCTCGAGCTGCAAGAGTGCATCGCCGCTCTTCGCGATGAGGCGTTCGATCTCGTGGTTCAGCTCCACGGCGGCGGGCGCCACTCCAACCACTTCGTGCGTGAGATTCAGCCACGACAGGCGATTGGCCTGTCCACACCGGATGCCCTCCCGCTCGACGCGTCTGTCCGCTACGTCTACTGGCAGCCCGAGATTTTGCGACTCCTCGAAGTCGTCTCCCTCGTCGGCGCTGTCCCTGCGGTGCTGACCCCGGCGCTCTCCGTCAAACAAGACGATCTTGCCGAAGCTCGGGCTGCCTGCGGTCTCCCGCGTGGGCGCCTTGTCGCACTCCACGCCGGTGCTGGGGATCCCCGG
>Ga0265293_10013815_pt1 | contig 10397 bp, 7 predicted proteins | sample Munlanlewell138R_FD_192505 | JGI IMG/M metagenome (GOLD analysis project Ga0265293, IMG submission 192505) | Leachate microbial communities from a municipal landfill in Southern Ontario, Canada - Leachate well 138R | ecosystem: Engineered > Solid waste > Landfill > Unclassified | place: Canada...
GATCGCCGCCGCGCGACGCACTACCTGTACGGCGAGGAGCTGGAGGGCTTCGTCGACTCCGGCCACCTCACCCGGCTGGACCTCGCGTTCTCCCGCGACGGAAACGCCGGGGCGACAAAGCGTTACGTGCAGCACCGGATGCTCGAGCAGGCCGGCGAGCTGTGGTCGTGGCTGCAGGACGGCGCCTACTTCTACGTCTGCGGCAACGCCGACCGGATGGCCCGCGATGTCGACAAGACCCTGCACGAGGTCGTGGCCACCGGCGGCGGCCTGGACGCCGACGCCGCCCACGCCTACGTCAATCAGCTGATCAAGGATCATCGCTACGTGCGCGACGTGTACTGACGATAAGCTCGACGGCCATGCGCAGACTCGCCCTCGGCCTGGCCCTGATGCTGCTGTTCTCCCCCGTCATCGCGCCAACCGCGGGGGCCGACATCCAGCCCGCGGGCTCGGCACCGATCCCGGCCGGCCCCGCGCAGGGCTGGATCGTCGCCGACCTGGACAGCGGCCAGGTGCTCGCCGGCCGCAACGAGAACCAGCACTACGCCCCCGCCAGCACCATCAAGACACTGCTGGCCCAGGTGGTGCTGGACGAGATCCCGCTGGACGCGACCATCGAGGCCATCGAGGACGACACCCTGGTGGAGTGCAACTGCGCCGGCGTCGCCCCCGGCCAGACCTACACCGCCCGCCAGTTGCTCGACGGGCTGCTGCTGGCCTCGGGCAACGACGCGGCCAACACGCTGGCCCGGATGGTCGGTGGCACCGAGGCGGCGCTGGCCAAGATGAACGGCAAGGCCGCGTTGGCCGGCGCGTACGGCACCCACGCGGGCAGTGTCTCGGGCATCGACGGCCCCGGGATCGATATGTGGTCCACTCCGCACGACCTGGCGGTGATCTTCCGCTCCGCGCTGAGCAATCCGACGTTCCTCGAGATCGCGGGCCAGCCGACCGCGGTGTTCCCCACCAAGACCGGGCAACGGGTCCTGGTCAACCAGAACGAGATGCTGGCCCGCTATCCCGGCATGTTGGCCGGCAAGACCGGCTACACCGACCTGGCCCGCAAGACCTACGTCGGCGCCGCGGCCCGCGACGGCCGCCGGCTGGTGGTGGTCCTGATGTACGGCCTGGTACGCGAGGGCGGGCCGACCTACTGGGATCAGGCGTCGACGCTGTTGGACTGGGGCTTCGGCCTGGACCGCGGCGAGTCCGTCGGGATGCTCTGAGGCCGCAACCGGTTCGAGACCGCATCGGGGCCGTCGGGAGACCCTGACCGAATACGCTCGGCCCTCGTGCCTGTGCGAAGACCGCGTTGGCGGGCGGTCACGCTGCTGACCTCTGTGCTGCTGCTGATCGCCGGCACGGTGGCGCCGCAGGCTGCGACCGAACCGCCCGGCGCGGCGATCGCCGCGCCCGATGGTTCGGCGAAGGCGTGGCTGGTGGCCGACATGGACACCGGTCACATCCTGGCCTCCAAGAATCCCTACACCCACTTCGCTCCGGCCAGCACCATCAAGGTGCTGCTGGCCATGGTGGTGCTCGATCACCTGTCGCCGGCCGCCGCGGTGCGTGCGAACGCCAACCACGCCAGAGTCGAATGCTCCTGTGCCGGCGTGGTTCCCGGTCAGGTCTACACCACTCGCCAATTGCTGGACGGCCTGCTGATGGTCTCCGGCAACGACGCGGCGAACCTGCTCGGCGACATGCTCGGCGGCTACCGCGCGGCGATCGCCCGGATGACGGCCAAGGCACACAGCCTCGGCGCCCGCAACACCCGGGCGATGTCGCCGTCCGGGTTGGACGGCCCCGGTTGGGAATCCATCACCACCGCGCACGATCTGGCCATCCTGATGCGCCGCGCCCTGGCCTATCCGGTGATCGCTCAGATCATGCGGCAGAGCACGGCGCAGTTCCCGTCGCGCACCGGCTTCAAGCAGATCACCAACCAGAATGAACTGCTGCGCACCTATCCCGGAAACCTCGGCGGCAAGACCGGATTCACCAACCTGGCCGGGCACACGTTCGTTACGGCCGCCCAACGGGACGGGCGCCGCCTGATCGTCGCCCAACTCAAGGGCAGTGGTAGCCAGTACGGTCAGGCAACGGCGTTGCTGGACTGGGGTTTTGCGCAGCCCCGCTAGCCGCCGGGAAGCTACTTGAAGACCCGACCCCGCAGGATCACCAGATCGGGATTGCCCAGCACGCCGGGCTGACGGGGGTCGGCCGCGTAGCAGACCAGGTCCGCGGGTGCGCCGTGCGCCAGGCCCGGTCGGCCCAGCCAGTCCCGCGCCGCCCAGGACGCCGCCCCCAGTGCGTCGTGGGCGCTCATCCCGATCCCGGTCAGCGCGGCGACCTCGTCGGCGATGCGGCCGTGGGCGATCATGCCGCCGGCGTCGGTGCCCGCGTAGATCGGGACACCGGCCTCGCGGGCCGCGCCCACCCGGTCCCGGCAGGACCCGTACAGATCCTGCATGTGCTTGGCGTAGGTGGGGTATTTCGTTGCCGCGGAGGCGATTCCGGGGAAGTTCTCGATGTTGATCAGGGTCGGGACCAGGGCGGTGCCGTGCTCGAGCATCAACTCGATGGTGTCCTCGGTGATGCCCGTGCCGTGTTCGATGCAGTCGATGCCGGCCTTGATCAGACCGGGTAGCGCATCCTCGCCGAACACGTGCGCGGTCACCCGCGCCCCGTGGGCGTGCGCGGCCTCGATGGCGGCGACGAGCACGTCGTCGGACCACAGCGGGGCCAGGTCGCCGACACCGCGGTCGATCCAGTCCCCCACCAGCTTGACCCAGCCGTCGCCGAAGCGCGCCTGCTCGGCGACGTACTGCGGCAGCTGCGACTCGTCCTCGATGTCGATCGGCAGGTTGGGGATGTAGCGCTTGGGCCGGGCCAGGTGCCGGCCGGCACGGATGATGCGCGGCAGGTCCTCGCGGTCGTCGAAGCTGCGGGTGTCCACCGGCGACCCGGCGTCGCGCAGCAGCAGCGCGCCGGCGTCGCGTTCGGTCTCGGCCTGGGCGGCGGCCTCGTCGAGATCGGTCGCGCCCTGCGGGGCCAGCCCCACGTGGCAGTGCGCGTCGACCAGGCCCGGGATGATCCAGCCGTCGGTGAACACGCTCTGCGCGTCGGGCAGCGGCTCGGCCGACAGCACACCGTCGGCGATCCACCAGTCCACGGGTTCCGCATCGGGCAACCCGATACCGCGTACGTGCAGCCGCACTACTTCTGTCCCGGGAACTTCAGCTTGGACAGGTCGAAGTCCGCCAGGCCGGGCGGCAGCTCGTCGAGGCCGGGCGGCAGCTTCGACAGGTCCGGGAAGCCACCCGGCACGGCGCCCAGCGGGTTGCGCGGCTGCGTCGGACCCGCCTTCTTGCGGCCCTTCTTGCCCTTGGCGTTCTTGCCGCCCTTGCGGTTCTTGGATTTTCGGTTCAGCCCCGGCATGCCGAACTGGCCGGCCATCGAGGACATCATCTTGCGGGCCTCGAAGAACCGGTCCACCAGCTGGTTGACCTCGGACACCGCGACCCCGGAGCCGTTGGCGATCCGCAGCCGGCGCGAGGCGTTGATGATCTTCGGGTCGGCGCGCTCGGCCGGGGTCATGCCGCGGATGATCGCCTGGAGCCGGTCCAGCTGCCGGTCGTCGACGGCGGCCAGGGCGTCCTTCATCTGCCCGGCGCCGGGCAGCATGCCCAGCAGGTTGCCGATGGGGCCCATCTGCCGGATCGCCAGCATCTGCTCGAGGAAGTCCTCCAGCGTCAGCTCCCCCGAGCCGATCTTGGCGGCGGCCTCCTCGGCCTTCTGCGCGTCGAAGACCTGCTCGGCCTGCTCGATCAGGCTCAGCACGTCGCCCATGCCGAGGATGCGGCCGGCCATCCGGTCGGGATGGAAGACGTCGAAGTCCTCGAGCTTCTCGCCGGTGGAGGCGAACAGGATCGGCACGCCGGTGACCTCGCGCACCGACAGCGCCGCACCGCCGCGGGCGTCGCCGTCGAGCTTGGTCAGCACCACGCCGGTGAAGCCGACGCCGGAACCGAAGGCCTCGGCGGTGGCCACGGCATCCTGACCGATCATCGCGTCGAGGACGAACAGCGTCTCGTCCGGCGACACCGCATCGCGGATGGCGGCGGCCTGGGCCATCAGCACGTCGTCGATGCCGAGGCGGCCCGCGGTGTCGACGATCATCACGTCGAAGTGCTTGGCCTTGGCCTCGGCCAGGCCGGCGGCGGCGACGGCCACCGGGTCGCCGGGCCCGGCGCCCTCGGTGTCGACGGCGTCGGCGGCGGTGCCCGGGTGCGGCGCGAACACGCTGACCCCGGCCCGTTCGCCGACGATCTGGAGCTGGCTGACCGCGCCGGGGCGCTGCAGGTCGCACGCCACCAGCAGCGGGGTGTGTCCCTTGCCGCGCAGCCACTTGGCGAGCTTGCCGGCCAGCGTGGTCTTACCGGCGCCCTGCAGGCCGGCCAGCATGATCACGGTCGGCGGTGTCTTGGCAAAGACCAGCGGACGGGTCTCGCCGCCGAGGATGCCGATGAGCTCCTCGTTGACGATCTTGACGACCTGCTGGGCCGGGTTGAGGGCCTCGGAGACCTCGGCGCCGCGGGAGCGTTCCTTGATGCGCCCGATGAACCCGCGGACCACGGGCAGCGACACGTCGGCTTCCAGCAGCGCCAGGCGGATCTCGCGGGCGGTCGCGTCGATGTCGGCATCGGTGAGCCGGCCCTTGCCGCGCAGGCCCGTCAGTGCGCCGGTCAACCGGTCGGACAGGGATTCAAACACGGGGCCAGCCTAACCGTTCGCCGTGGCCACGTTGAGACTGCGCCGCTGTGCTCAGCCTGCCTCCTCGGCGGGTTTCGCCGGCGGGGCGGGCAACGCCGCGTACAGCTCCTGCTCCAGCCGCTGCCGCTTATCGGACAGATCGGGGCCGACGAGCCCGAACACGTCCACCACCGACGATCCCAGCGTGGTCACCCGCGCCCAGGCGATGTCGACGCCGGCGCGTTCGAGGACCGCCGTCAGGGTGGCCAGCATCCCGGCCCGGTCGGTGCTGCGCACCTCGACCGTCAGCCGATCCGGCGCGCCCCCGGGGTGCCACAGGATCCGGGCCGGGGCCGCCGGCGGGTTGATCGGCACCCCCGGGCGGAACGTCCCGACGCGGCCCCGCGCGCCCGGGGCCGGGTGTTCGGCGTCGCGACGCGCCAGGGCGGCGATGACGTCCAGCTGCCCGTCGAGCGCCAGGACCAGTTGTTGGCGCAGCAGCCCGACGCTGGGCGGGTCGCCGAAGTGCGGCGCCACCACGAACGAGTTGATCGCCGAGCCCTCGTGGCTGTTCACCGAGGCCGAGTACACCCGCAGCGAGTGCAGCGCCAGCACCCCGGCCGCCTTGGACAGCAGCCCGCGTTGATCCGGGGCGATCATGGTCACGACGAACGTGCGCGGGTGATCCCCCGGCGCCAGGCCGACGTGCACGCCGCCGACCTCGGCCGCCAGCGAAAGGTGCTCGGGGAAAACGGCATCGGCGTGCGGCAGCGCTTCACCGGCCATCGCCAGGCGGCAGCGCCGCACCAGGTCGCCGATCAGGGAGGCCTTCCAGTCGCCCCACACGCCGGGGCCGGTGGCCAACGAATCCGCCTCGGCCAGCGCGTGCAGCAGTTCCAGCAGCACCGGGTCGCCGTCGAGCTTCTCGACGACGGCGGCGATGGTCTCGGGGTCCTGCAGGTCCCTGCGGGTGGCGGTGCCGGCCAGCAGCAGGTGGTAGCGCACCATCGCCGACAGCGTGTCGATGTCCGACGGCCACAGCCCCAGCCGGGTGCCGATCTGGTTGGCCAGTTCGGCGCCGATGACGCTGTGGTCACCCCCGCGGCCCTTCCCGATGTCGTGGCACAGCGCCCCGAGCATCAGCAGGTCGGGTCGCGACACCCGGGTGGTGAAAGCGCTTGCCCGGGAGACGGTTTCGATGAGGTGCCGGTCGACGGTCCAGATGTGCACTATGTCGCGGGGCGGCAGGTCGCGGATGGCGCCCCACTCCGGGAAGAGCCGGCCCCACAGGCCGGTGCGGTCCAGCGCCTCGACGGAGGCGATCACCGACGGGCCGGCGGCCAGCAGCACCAGCAGATCCTTGCGCGCCTGCGGTGGCCACGGCGTGCGCAACTCCGGGGCCGAGGCGGCCAGCCGGCTCAGGGTGGCCGCCGACATCGGCAGGCCGGTGGTCGCCGAGGCGGCCGCCACCCGCAGGATCAGGCCCGGATCGCGCTCCGGGCGGGCGTCGCGGGACAGGATGACCTCGCCGTTGTACTCGACCACCCCTTCGTCCAGCGGCCGGCGGATCGGGCGCCGCAGCGCGGCGAATCCCCGCTTGGGCAGCGCGTTCCCGGCGGTGCGCAGCCCGGAGTCCACGTAGTAGCCGATGGTGCGGGCCGCGTCGGACAGCCGGCGAGCCAGGTCGAAGCGGTCGCCGATGTGCAGCGCGGCGCCGATCTCGTCGGCGTGCTGGGCCAGCAGCAGGTCGCGGCCCCGCCCGGACACCCGGTGCAGTTCGGTGCGCACGTCCAGCAGCGCGCCGTGGGCATCGCCGAGGGTGCCCGTCGGGGACGCCAGCAGCCGACTGGGATAGACGTCGGCGAGTTGCGCGATGGCCAGCGCGTTGAGCAGTTGCACGTCGCGCAGTCCGCCGCGGCCGCACTTGAGGTCCGGCTCGGCCCGGTGGGCGATCTCGCCGCTGCGCTGCCACCGCTCGCGGGTGTGCTCGGCCAACTCGGCGAAGCGCCCGGCGATCCCGGTGCGCCACTGCCGCCGCGCCCCGCCGACCAGCAGCGTCGACAGCTCCGAATCGCCAGCGATGTGCCGGGCCTCGAGCATGGCCAGGCCCGCCGAGATGTCGGAGTTAGCCACCTGCAGCGCCTCGGGCACGGTGCGCACGCTGTGATCAAGCCGAATGTTGGCGTCCCACAACGGGTACCACAGCAGCTCGGCGACCTGCGAGACCGTCTCGGCGGGCATGTTGTCGTGCAGCAGCATCAGATCCAGGTCGGAGAACGGGACCAACTCGCCGCGGCCCAGCCCGCCGGTGGCCACGATGGCGAACCCGCTGGTCGGCGTGATGCCGATCTCGGTGGCCTTGCTGGTGAGCCAGAACTCGTGCAGTTCGAGCAGCGCCTGCCGCAGGCCGGCGGCGTCGAGGTGGCGGCCCGCGCCGGCGAGCAGATGCTTGACCGCGGTGGCCAGGTCGGTGGCCGGCTTGGACGCGCCCGCCGCCGGCGCCTCCCATCGGGAGGCCCCGGCGGCGGGATCGGGTTGTTGACTATTCATCTGTCCAGCCGAGGGTCAGAAACCGTTGTGCGTCAAAGGGCGTCGCTGCCTCGTTCGCCGGTGCGCACGCGCACCACCGTGTCCACCGGGCTCACCCACACCTTGCCGTCGCCGATCTTGCCGGTCCGGGCGGCCTGCACGATGACGTCCACGACCTTGTCGACGGCCGAGTCGTCGACGACGACCTCCACCCGAACCTTGGGCACGAAGTCCACGGAGTACTCGGCGCCGCGGTAGACCTCGGTGTGGCCCTTCTGCCGGCCGTAGCCCTGCACCTCGCTGACGGTCATGCCGAGAATTCCCGTCTGCTCCAGCCCGGTCTTCACATCCTCGAGCGTGAACGGCTTGACGATCGCGGTGATCAGCTTCATTTCGTCGATCCCTTCTCAGACACAGTCGATTCTCCCCGATCAGACGAGCTCATAAGCGGTTTCCGCATGCACGGTCTCGTCGATACCGGTGTGCTCATCCTCTTTACTGATGCGCCAACCCAGCGGCTTGACCAAGAAGGCGATGATGGTGGTCATGATCGCAGTAAACACGACGGCGATCGCGGCGATGACGAACTGGACCACGAGTTGCTGGATTCCGCCGCCGTAGAACAGGCCCGTGTCCAGCGCCAACAACCCGATGCCGATGGTGCCCCACAGCCCGGACACCAGGTGCACGCCGACCACGTCGAGCGAATCGTCGTAACCGAGCTTGTATTTCAGCGCGATGGCCAGCGAGGACAGCGCACCGGCCACCCCGCCGAGGATCAGCGACCCGATCGGCGACAGCGCGCCGCAGGCCGGGGTGATGGCCACCAGACCCGCGACGATGCCCGAGGCCGCACCCACGCTGGTGGCGTGGCCGTCGCGCAGGCGCTCCACCAGCAGCCAGCCCAGCATCGCGGCGGCGGTCGCCGCGGTGGTGTTGACCCACACCTGACCGGCGATCATGTCCGCGGCACCCTCGGAGCCGACGTTGAAGCCGAACCACCCGAACCAGAGGATGGCCGCGCCGAGCATCACGAACGGGATGTTGTGCGGCCGGAAGGTGGACTTGCCGAAGCTGGTCCGCTTGCCCAGCAGGATGGCCAGGACCAGCGCGGCCACGCCGGCGTTGATGTGCACCACGGTGCCGCCGGCGAAGTCGATGGGCGCCACGGTGGCCGACACCGAGCCGTCTTCGGCGGTGCTGGTACCGAACAGCCATGCGGCGAAACCGTTCTCGGCCCCGGACAGCAGGCCACCACCCCAAACCATATGGGCCAGCGGGAAATACACCAGGGTCACCCAGATGCCGCCGAACACCAGCCAGGTGCCGAACTTCATCCGCTCGGCGACCGCCCCGCTGATCAGCGCGACGGTGATGACCGCGAAGGTCAGCTGGAAGCCCACCCAGACGATGGCGGGGACAGTGCCGAGGCCACCGAGCACGAACGTGTCGGCGCCGTCGATCACCCGGGTCTCGAGCAGTTGGCTGACGCCGAACAGCGAGAACGGATTGTCGAAGATGCCGAGGATGTCGCCCTCGCCGGTGTGCGCCGAGGAGAACGACATCGAGTATCCCCACAGCACGTAGATGACGCTGACCACGCCGATCGACCCGAACGACATCATCATCATGTTCAGCACGGACTTCTGCCGGGACAGACCGCCGTAGAAGAACGCCAGCCCGGGCGTCATGAACAGCACCAGGGCAGCGGCGGTCAGGACCCACGCTGTGTCGCCGGCGCTCAAGCCGTCCGGCCCGAAGGGCGCGAACGCTTCATCTGGTAAGGCTAAGAGCACTTGGTGAACCTCCTCGCGAAGTACGCCGACTAAACGGCCTCGCTGAGAAGGTTCCTCAGTCGCGGTTTCACCGGTGATTCTGTTGTGTTTCTTGCTTGTGAACGGATTTCCCGACGTCGTTACACTCATGTTTCGCCCGGCCGACAAGCACTTTCGGCGCGCTGCGAGTCAGCCCAACAGCGCGTCGACGAACGCTCCCGGCTCGAACGGCGCGAGGTCGTCGGGCCCCTCGCCCAGGCCCACCAGCTTCACCGGCACGCCCAGTTCCTGCTGCACCCGGAACACGATCCCGCCCTTGGCGGTGCCGTCCAGCTTCGTCAGCACCACGCCGGTGATGTCGACGACCTCGGCGAACACCTTGGCCTGCGGCAGCCCGTTCTGACCGATGGTGGCGTCGAGCACCAGCAGCACCTCGTCGACGACGGCGCGCTTGCTGACCACCCGCTTGACCTTGCCGAGTTCGTCCATCAGGCCGGTCTTGGTGTGCAGCCGGCCGGCGGTGTCGATGACGACGACGTCGGCGCCGTTCTCGATGCCCTTGTCGACGGCGTCGAAGGCCACCGACGCTGGATCGGCGCCCTCGGGGCCGCGGACCACCTCGGCGCCCACCCGCGAGGCCCAGGACTGCAGCTGATCGGCCGCGGCGGCACGGAAGGTGTCGGCGGCGCCGAGGACCACGCGGCGGCCGTCGGCGACAAGCACGCGGGCCAGCTTGCCCACGGTGGTGGTCTTTCCGGTGCCGTTGACGCCGACGACCAGCAGCACCGACGGCGCGGCATCGTGCGGCAGCGCCCGGATGGAGCGGTCGTATTCGGGGTGCAACTGGGAGATCAGCGCCTCGCGCAGTACCGCGCGGGCGTCCGCGCCGGTGCGGGCCCCGCTGGCGAGCAGTTTGGCGCGCAGCTGTTCCATCACCGCGGCGGTCACGGTGGGCCCGAGGTCGGCGATCAGCAGGGTGTCCTCGACGTCCTGCCAGGAGTCCTCGTCCAGGTCGCCGCCGCCGAGCAGGCCCAGCACGGACTTGCCCAGCGCGTTCTGCGACTTGGCCAGCCGGCCGCGCAGCCGGTCCAGGCGCCCCTCGGCCGGTGCGATGGTGTCCAACTGAACGGCGGGTTCCGGCTCGGGCGCGGGTTCGGGCTCCGGCTCCGGCTCGGGCGCGGGCTCAGGTTCCGGCGCGGGCTCGGGTTCCGGCTCCGGCAGCTGCACCTCGGAGATGGTCCGCTTGGGCGCGTCGCGGGGGATCTCGGCGTCATCGCCGATAACCGGGATCTGGTCCTCGCTGCGGCTGAACGTGATCCCGGAGCCGGCGGTGTA
>Ga0265293_10013817_pt1 | contig 10396 bp, 9 predicted proteins | sample Munlanlewell138R_FD_192505 | JGI IMG/M metagenome (GOLD analysis project Ga0265293, IMG submission 192505) | Leachate microbial communities from a municipal landfill in Southern Ontario, Canada - Leachate well 138R | ecosystem: Engineered > Solid waste > Landfill > Unclassified | place: Canada...
TGAGCGGTCAAGTACAGGGCTACCGAGTTGTTGACATGAACCAACAGGCGTTGCGGGCATCCGGAAGACGTAGAGGGGATGCCATAGGGCGCAGTTTCTGTGATGTTTTTGCCATGGATGATGGATGTTGGCGTAGACTTCAACAGCGACTCGAAGGGCTAGAGGGTCCAAGAACCTTCGATTTCCACTTTAAGCAACTGGATCGACGTTTTCTGATCAGTCCGGTACATGTCTCTGCTGATGATATTATTCTTTTCTTCGTTGAGGTAACGTATCGTAAGAAGGCAGAAGATGCCCTCCGCATGCATGAAATCCTCTTCAACCACGCCCAGGACATCATTCTCTACATTGACATGACCGGTCAGGTGATTAGTGCCAATGAAAAGGCCTGCGAAGCCTATGGTTATACTAGAGAGCAGTTAAAGCAACTCCGAATTCAAGACCTGCGTCACCCCTCAACGCTCAGTGTCTTTGAGGAACAGATGAGAGTGGCCGATGCCGGTGGGGTCGTTTTCGAGTGTGTTCACGTCCGTGCCGATGGTTCAGAGTTTCCTGTTGAGGTAAGTGCCAAAAGTACCGAAACGGAACGAGGCCAAATACGCATTCATATCATACGTGATATCACGGAACGCAAGGAACAGGAGGCCCAGATCGCTTGGCTGGCTAGGTATGACGGTTTGACGGGGGTTCTAAACAGGCGAAGCTTTATCGAAGAGTTGGAGGAAGAGATGCATCGCACCTCGCGTCAAGGATCCAAATTTGCGATTCTTCTTTTCGATATCGATCGATTTAAGTTTGTTAACGACAATTACGGTCATTCGGTCGGGGACGCAGTACTCAGGCATGTTGCCGCTCGGGCGAGGTCAGTGCTCAGGCAAAGTGATCACATAGGCCGTTTGGGCGGAGATGAGTTCGTTATTCTCCAAACTGATGTCGGATGCCCTGGGGATGTGCTTTCACTCGTGGCTAGACTAAAAGAGGTCTTATCTGAGCCCGTGAAAATTGAGGAGCGGAAGCTACATCTGAGCGTATCGCTGGGGGTTAGCCTTTATCCGACAGATGCTACGAATACAACGGATCTGCTACACTATGCTGACGAAGCCATGTATTACACCAAGCGGAGTGGCGGTAATGGCTATTCGCTTTATGCACCGAACATGAGTCTCTAGAGACGGGGGTGACTCTTCATGCGACAAGTCCTGTCACTGCTTTACATAGGCTACCTTCTCTTTGTGATGCTTCTGATTTTTCTCAGTAACAAGAAACCATCCCAGCGTTTTAACTGGTTGTTGGTGCTTACTTTTGTCCCTGTGGTTGGGCTTGTAATCTACCTCCTATTGGGTAGCGAGAGCTACTGGGCCTATAAGCGGCGTAAAATCCGTCAACGTCATAAGGGCCTCTTCTTGGAACTAGACGACATCATTCGTAAGAGCAATAATCCATCCAATCGAGAATTGTCGCCGAACCAGCGTTTTCATGCGCAATGGTGCGGCAGTATGTTTACCGATGATAATGCAGTAGAGATCTTTACGAATGGAGCGCCGAAGTTCGCTAGACTCTTTGAGGATCTTCGAGGGGCCAAGGACCATATCCATGTTCAATACTTCACGATCCATAATGATCCTGTGGGGCAGGAACTGATCTCTATTCTTAAGGAAAGGGCTGAACAGGGAGTAGAGGTCAAGCTGCTCTATGATAGTTTTGGTTGTTTCATGACCTTTGTCAGACCTTTGTTTTGGGAACTCAAGAAAGCTGGCGGGCAAGTGCGGGGCATTCGGCCTTATGCCCGTGCCTTAAACTATCGAAATCACCGAAAGCTCGTGATCGTTGACGGTGAGATAGGATACCTGGGCGGAATGAACATGGGTGAACGCTATGCACTTGGAGTCGGTGGCAAGATTTGGCGAGATACGCATATTCGTGTTACCGGGGGTGGAGTTCATGACTTGCAGCAAATTTTCATGTCGGACTGGATTGCCTCGACGCGGAAGGAACGCATAGGTTTTCGGAACAGACTGCGGCATTATTTCCCAACTCCGGTAAAGTGCGGTGAGCTGCAGACCCAGACCGTAGCCAGCGGCTTATACAACAAGTTTATCCATCAAGATGTCATCAACTTGAGTTATTTCAACCTGATTACCGGTGCGAAGCAGAGGCTGTGGATTCAAACGCCGTACTTCTCGCCATCAGAACCAGTGTTGCAGAGCTTGAAGACGCTAGCCCTCAGAGGTGTGGATGTCCGCATTATGACGTCAAGTTATTATACCTTTGGAGGTTTGTTCCATCATAACATCAAGAACTATTATTTTAGGCAGCTGATTGACAGCGGTGTCAGAGTCTTTAAGTATAAAGGCATCATGCACGCCAAGACGATGCTCATTGATGAAGACCTGCTGTGCATCGGTACAGTGAATCTCAACGTCCGTAGTTTAGAGCGCGATGACGAACTGTTCGTCTATTTTGAGTCCCGTGAACTAAACGAGAGCTATGCCGAGATTCTGCGAGATGACACGGCTCATAGTGTAGAACTGGACTATGCGAAGTTCAAGAAACAGACACTAGGTTCCCGCGCTCTCGAAGCGGTGGTGAGTCTTTTCTCGCCATTGTCGTAGGATCCTGCTTGCATTTTTGCTCGCAGGATGTATGATAGTCAGAGGAGGGGTGTTCGTGGAAAAGGCCTACTTATATATTGTTCTTACAAGAACGAACACGATGATTTCTCGACTGATTCATCTCTTTACGCATGATGAGTACACGCATGCGGCTTTGTCTCTAGACAAGGACTTGACACAGATGTATAGTTTTGCGCGCAAGTATACGCGCAATCCTTTTGTTGGTCGCTTTAAGCATGAGCATCTCGATGAGGGCATTTATCGATTGGCGAAACGCCTACCAGGAGTCGTTCTTGAAGTGGAGGTTCCCTTAGAGAGTTATGCTGAGGCCCGACACCTCGTAGAGCAGTTTATCGCTAATCATGCGCGATTCAAGTACAATTTCCGTGGTCTACTCTATGGACTGGTTAACAAGCCTACGAACAGGGATGATAGGTTTCTGTGCTCGCAATTCGTCTACTATGTACTCCATGAAAGTGGTGTCGCTGACTTTCACATACCAGCGAATTTGGTTCGCCCTGTCGACTTTTTGAGTCTGGATGCTCACATTGTCTTCGAAGGGGATTTGAAAGAACTCGTTGTTGCCAGTAATGAAGTCATTCCAACTCGGGTTCGATTATACCGGTGGGTTCGTGACCGGCTGGGCACGATGAAAGCGAGTTGACTCCTCACTATGTGGGGAGTTTTTTGCATTGGGGAGGGGAAGAGTGATGAAGGAAACCTTATCCAAGAAAGAGCAGGCCTTACAGAGGTTTGCAGCACATAATGGGTTCCTCCGCTGTCCTGTGTGTGGTGACGATCTGTCCGTTATGGCTAGTGGTGTATGTTGCGGACAGAAGCACAGTTTCGATGTTGCACGCAAAGGATACGTTAATCTTTTCTTGGGTCAACAGAAAGGGCTGTATGATGCTGATCTCTTTCGAGCCCGGCAGCACGTCTTTCGGGCCGGTATCTTTGATCCTCTGGTCTCCTTGATCGCGAATTGGATTCGTGAACAGAACTACCATAGTCCGTTTGTCCTTGATGCAGGATGCGGAGAGGGTTCCTTTTTGGTACGGCTCTATGAGCACCTAGGGGAAGCCACGTTTCTAGGAGTTGACATATCCCGTGATGGTATCCGGCAGGCCGCGTCGCACTGTGAACCAATAATGTGGTGTGTTGCCGACTTAGCCAACCTTCCCCTTGCCACTGGGAGTACAGATGTGATACTCAATGTTATGTCTCCCGCCAACTACAGTGAGTTCAAAAGAGTGTTGCGGTCTGGTGGTAGGTTGATAAAGGTGTTGCCAGGCGAGGAGTACCTCCAGGAAATTAGGCAACGTCTAGGTGGTCTCGCACCCTATTCCAACGATGAGGTTGTTGAAAAACTAGAAGAGAAAGCGAATGTGCGAAGAAGTTCGATGTTGTGCTATCAGGTTGATGTCGATTTGGATTTGTGGCAGGCCATGGTGCAAATGACCCCTCTGAGCCAGCATCGTCAAGTGTCTGGTGATCTTCCAACGAGCGTTACCATAGACCTGCAAATCATTGAAGCCACTCTCGTATAGCAGGGAAATTACTGGGGTTTGTGCAAGGGTTTTCCTTAGAACTGTCGAATTAGGTATATGGGAATCAACTAGTTGATTAGGTCGGGGGTTTTCGTGCGTGATGTTTGATGAATTAGATTTGGGGCGAAGGCAACGCATCCTGATTGTTGAGGATGTCAGGTTAAATGCAGAGATTCTGCTGAACGTCCTCCAGGATGAATATGATCTCAGTGTTGCCAGTAATGGCCTCGAGGCGCTGGCTATGGTGAAGGAGCAAATGCCTGATCTGATATTGCTCGATATTGTCATGCCCGAAATGGATGGTTATGCTGTATGCGCTGAACTGCAAGGAAACCCCAGCACACGAGACATTCCCATTCTTTTTCTAACCGCCCTTGAGGGTGATAAGAACGAGGCGTATGGTATAGAACTGGGAGCCATGGATTACATCAGGAAACCCTTTAATGTCCCTGTCATGAAGGCGAAAATTCGCAACCACCTTGAACTGAAGCGCTATAAAGATATTCTAAAACGCGACAGCAGGGTTGATGGATTAACTAGAATTCCTAACCGAAGACGTTTTGATGAGGCCTACGCAGAAGAATGCAGCCGTGCCACACGGAATCGAACTCCTCTCGCGGTCCTGATGATGGATCTAGACTTGTTTAAGGCCTATAACGATACCTATGGTCACTTGCAGGGTGATGACGTCTTGAAGCTTGTGGCCAAGACCTTGTATAATACGCTTCAACGACCCGGCGATCTCATAGCGCGCTGGGGTGGGGAGGAGTTTGTGGCCCTGTTGCCGCAAACGGCACTGGAAGGAGCTGTCCAGGTAGCTGAACGCTTGCGCCTGGCCGTCTACGATCTACAGATCCCCCATGAGGCGTCGTCGTTTGATCAGGTGTTGACCATCTCCGTTGGTGTTGCGGCGTCCCTTGAAGGTGACCGCTGCGCTCATGATGTTCTCTTGGAGCGAGCAGACAAGTCGCTGTATTGCGCGAAGAGTAGCGGTAGGAATAGGACAGTCGCATTTCAACCATAGAAGAGCAGTGTGCCTTTAACTTTGTCGATGGGCTATGTACCGCATTCTGGAGAGGAGATGAACGTATGAGGGCAATCGAGTTTGCCATTCAAATGGAGCTTGATGGGGAAAAGTATTATTTAGAACAAGCTGAAAAGGCAGACCACGCTGGTTTACGGGCTGTGTTTACCTTATTGGCTGCTGAGGAACACGAACACGCTGATCTCTTGAAGAAACATGCTGCTCAAACAGACTATCAATTGCATGAGAGCAAAGTGCCGGCCAGGATCAAAGGGATCTTTGACAATGAAAAGGACTTGCAGATTGCGTTCAAAGAAAGACCAGAACAGCTGGATGCTTATCGTTTAGCTCTGAGCAAAGAAAAAGAGAGTATCGAACTCTATGAGAAGATGCGATCCGATGCGACGTCAGAGGAAGAAAGAAGTTTGTTCGAGTTCCTTGTCGAACAAGAAAAGATCCATTACAATACATTTCAGCATATCATTGAGCACGTTATGAAGGCCAAACAATGGGTCGAAGCGGCAGAGTTTGGTCTGCGTGAAGACTACTAATAATCGCGTTAAATGGAAAGGAGACTCCCGAGAGAGTCTCCTTTTTTCTTGTATGTCTCAAGACTATCCTTTGACAGCGCCGGCTGATACACCTTGGGTGATCTGCTTTCTGAAGATCAGATAGAAGATCACCATAGGCACCAGACCAATGGTTAGAGCTGCGAACTGGCGGCCGTGGTCTGACGCCAAAGCACCTGAAAACTTGAGAATTCCTACAGGTAGGGTACGAAGAGCATCGCGCGAGACGAGGATGTTGATTAACATAAACTCGTTCCATACACCAGACACATTCAGAATGGCCAGAGTTACGGCTACAGGTTTCGCCATGGGTGCAATGATCGACAGGAAGATCCTGAAGTAGGAGGCCCCATCAATGCGTGCTGATTCGACAACCGAGTCTGGAATCGACTTGATAAACTCGGTGCAAAGGTAGATGCCAATGGGCAAACCCATTCCAACATAGGGGATCAAAACACCCAACCTAGTATCATACAATCCCACAGCAATCGACATTAGGAAAAGTGGAACCATGATCGATTGCAGTGTAAGCAGGATGCCAATGATGAAACTACCGTGCAAAAATGTCGTCAGCTTAGAGCGGATCTTGGCAAAGGCAAAACCAGCCATGAGCGAAAAGGCAATAATGAGTAAGGTGGAGACAACAGTAAAGAAAATGCTGTTGACAAACAGAGTGTCAAACTGTGCCAACCGCCACGCGCTGGGGTAGTTGTTGAACGTTGGTCTTTGGGGCCAACCTATTAGATTCAACTGAAACTCTGTGTTTGTCTTGAGCGAGCTAATAAAGAGCCAATACAACGGATACAAGGTCAGGACGGTAAACACAATGACCATTAGGTAGACAAAAATCCGGAGGACGGGATGAAAATCAGATTTGCGTATCTTCTGGTCCTTCATTATTCTCTACCCCCAAACTTGGCTTCAGTAAATCGCACCATAAGGATGATTGCAAAGCTCAACAAGACCATTACAACAGAAATGGCATTGGCGAGTGGATAGTTGGGCGAATGTCTGAAGGCGGTATCATACATGTAAAGGGCTAGTACTGAGGTCCTACGGGCTGGATTGCCGCCAGTCATGGCGTAGAGTAGATCAAAACTCTTCAGCGATCCTGAGATAGCCAGAATACAGGCGGTTACGATTACACCAGACAAAGCAGGCAACATAATGCGAACCAGCACTTGCCATTCGGTGGCCCCATCGATCCTTGCTGCTTCAATAAGTGCAGGGTCAATCTTTTGAAGATTGGCTAAGAAAATGATCATGTATGTTCCTGTGTACATCCAGAGAATAACAAAGAGGACTGGCAAGATAGCCAACTGCGGATCGAAAAAGAGCTCGTTTTCCCATCCTGGCTGGAGCTTTTGCATGAACTCTGTAAAAGGTCCATAGGGAGAGAAGAAGGACTGCCACAAACGACCCACGATAATTGTGGATATTACACATGGTAGATAGATGATTGTCTGAAAAAAGTCACCAAACTTCACGAGTTTCCTATGGATGACATAGGCAAACAAGAACCCAAGGGGTATTTGGCCAAAGACAGAAACGGCCATAATTAATCCATTGTTCTTCAGTGAGATCCAGAAATACCTGTCATTGAACATTCGTAGGTAGTGCTTGAAACCAACCAGTTCGATGTTGGGATTATTGAAGATAGCACCGCCGTTGTAGTTCGTAAGGCTTAGCACAAAGGAAAAAATAGTAGGGAATGCCATTACAGCCCAATATACCGCCACCGCTGGTAGAACTAGTAAAAGGTATGCACGGCGTTCCTCGGTCCACCAATGGGCAACCCTTTTCATGGAAACGCTCCTCCTTGGAAGAAAGGGGTAGGGTCTAGATCCGACCCGACCCCTTTGTGGTATTTTGCTATACTATTGACGTGCAAACCATGCGTCAAAGGCTTCTTGTGTCCTTTCGGCAACTTCCATGGGGGTTGCGAAGCCCAAACCGATTTCTTGGAGACCAATGTTAATTGGTGTGTAGACTTCTCCAACAAAAATGTTGTCAAGGACCTCGGTCGTTACCATAATATCCTCGTAGTAACGGATTCTTTCAACAACTAATGGTTCGATATTATCAGACGTTACGTCGACACGGCTTGGAATGGTACCAGCAGTCTCTAGACGCATTTTTTGTACTTCTGGGCCTTGTAGCCACTTAATCAGTTCCCAAGCTGCAGCTTCCTTAGCGGAGCCAGCTTCGATCTTAGCGTTCATTCCGAAACCAACACCCACGACACCAGAGGAGGATGCCTTGTTGATCTCTCCGGGGATGGCTGGGAAGATGGTCATCTTGAACTCGTGTTGCTTGTCAACTGGAATCAATGCTTCGCCCGTTGTTTGGTCTGTGAGGAAGTTACTTGTCTTCCAGTCACCGTCAACGAGGAATGGTGCGCGACCAGTGGCAAACAGGCCGTTTACTTCAGCGTAAGAGGTTTGCATAATCTTGCGGTTGAGCACGCCATCTTCATACATCTTGGCATAGAACTCAAGTGCTCCGACAAACTCAGGATCTGTGAACTTGGCTTCGCCGGCAAGAATTTGATTCAGTTTCTCGTCGCCAACGAGACGTCCAACGATCATGGAGAATAAGCAGGACTGAATGACCCAGTCATCTTGAGCACCCATGAGGATGGTGTCAAGTCCATTGGCTTTCAACACTGGAACCATGGCTACGAGGTCTTCGTATGTCTCTGGCATGGCCAGTCCTAGACTATCCAACAAGGCCATGTTGACATACAAGGCATGGCTAGAGGTCATGGTTTGTGGCAACTCAGCTAGGAATCCACCTGCTTGTGGAGCTAGTACTGCTTCTTTGTAGTACTTAGCATCTTCACCTAGAAGTGGTCTGAGGTCCTTCACGAGTCCGAGGGTATGCAGGGAGGTGGAACGACCACCTGGCCACATGTAAATTACGTCAGGCAGTCTATCGGCTGCGGCGTAGGCCTCGGTCTTCTGATGGAAAGGCTCCAAGAAGAGGTCTTCTCTCTCAACAACGATGTGAGGGTTGCGTACGGAGAACTCGTACCATACTTCGTTGAGTTCTCTTTCGGCACCAGGTGATGTGAGGTCGAAATAGTTCAACACGCTAATACGAATGGGTTCTTCGGCAAACATTGTTGGAACGAACACACTTGACACCAAAAGCAGAGCTAACAACAAAAGCGTAGACTTTTTAAGCATCAGTTTACCTCCTAGTTTATGTTGATAGTGACAACGGACAATCAAACACTTCTGTAAGAATACCACCTCCTACGTTTTCTTGTACATCTTTGGTCCTACCTCGCAAATGGTACTGCAGCGGGCGTAAACCAGTTGGAGACAACTAGTCCCGCTGCTCCCAGCAGGTCAGCAACATCATCAAAACTCGCGCCACGTATTGATACGCTTGAGGGGATGACCGATTGCTCTAAGATAGAATCGTAATACTTCTGGCAATGGTCCACGATTTCTTGTTGGAATTCGCCCCAAACACCACCGATCGTGATCACTTCAAGGTCGAGGATAATTCCCCAATGGGCACAGGCCAAAGCCAAGGCCGATGCAGCGTCGTTCACGATATCGACGGCAAATTGGCAACCTTCTCTGACCAGTTCCACAAATCCAGCATGGGTAATATCTTTACCAGTTGCCTTTTTATAGTCTTCTTTAACACCCTGAAAATAAACGTAGGGCTCTAAACAGCCTCGTTGACCGCATCTGCACAACTTTCCTCCGGGAATCAGCGGCACATGACCAATCTCTCCGGTGACAAACCGTGAACCCGTTAGTAGTGCCTGGTTGGATATGATTCCAACGCCTGCGCCAGACTCGGCTTTAATATACATGGAGTTCATGGTTTCTCTTGCATTACCCAGCCAATGCTCAGCTAATGCGCAGGCATTTGCGTCGTTTTCTAATAAGACGGGAAGACCCAAGAGTTCGCCGAGAATATCTGCAACGGGTACATCCTTCCAGCCAAGATTGAGAGAGCGAATGACAATGCCCTCTACAGGGTGACAAATGCCTGAGGCGGACACGCCAACTCCAATAACATGTTCTGGCTTAATAGACAAGGAAGCCATAATTGCACGTAATGATGATGCGACGTCGGATAACAGTGCTCGAGCTTCGAAAGAAGAGGGTCTGAGGGGTTCTTTAGCCAAGATCTGACCCCGTAAATCCAAAACGGCTACCAGACAGTCATCACGCACCAGCTTGACAGACGCAATGTAGAGTTTCGTATGATCGATATGTAGATAGATGGGGCGTCTTCCACCGGTAGACTTCCCATGCGTTCCTTCTAAGACAATCCCTTGTTGCATGAGTTCTGTAATGATACGAGTAATAGTTGCTGGGCTCATCCCGGTTAGTTCCGTGAGTTGCGAGCGAGAACAGCTGCCGTGTTCATATAAAGTCTTGAGCACTGTGGAAGCGTTATAAGTGCGTACTAGTCTTGTGCTGTTTATGTGTCGACTCATCAAGCTCACCAACTTTTTTCCACTATGAAAACATCTAATTTTATTTTAACCGATAGAACAGTTTTTGGCAACACTTCTTACAAAGAAAAGATTGAGTAAATTCTGCAAGGACTATGTTACCAAATGTGGAATAGTGTACGGAGTCGGTTTTATAGCAATGTTGAAGGAGTAGATGTATG
>Ga0265293_10013818_pt1 | contig 10396 bp, 5 predicted proteins | sample Munlanlewell138R_FD_192505 | JGI IMG/M metagenome (GOLD analysis project Ga0265293, IMG submission 192505) | Leachate microbial communities from a municipal landfill in Southern Ontario, Canada - Leachate well 138R | ecosystem: Engineered > Solid waste > Landfill > Unclassified | place: Canada...
ACATCCACCTGGTAGATATATTTTAACATGTCCAGTTCTCGCAAGCAGTGATCCCATCAGCAAAAAAGATGCTCGCATCTGTTGCACAAGCTCCTTGGGTGGTTCAGTGCTGTTTAGCGGACTTGCATCTATGTATAACGTATCGGAATCGAAATTTACCTTAGCGCCTAAATATTGTAATGCATTACATAATGTGCAAACATCTTCTAAATCTGGCACATCATAAATATAACTAGATTGCTCTTGCCCTAATATAGAGGCTGCAATAATTGGTAGTACTGCATTCTTGGCACCATGAATACGAATCGTCCCTTTAAGCGGAGCTGCTTGTTTAATTATTATTCGTTCATTAAATTGTTCTTCAACCAAAATTCACCGACACTCCTCTGCGGTAGATTCATCTTTTTTTATTATAGCATTGTTTGTTATGCATTGTATATTATAGCATTCTTTATTAGTTTATCATTGTAGAATTATATAATACAAGTACAATTAATAGCAAATCGAGCAGTGAGGGTTTTTATTGGTATTAAAAAAGACCTATACCAGTTAGGCATAGGTCTTTTTTAACTATTTACATATTACTTTATATGTTGCTTTATACGTTGCTTTATACGTTACTTTATATGTTGCTTTATACGTTGCTTTATATGTTACTTTATTATGCTTTTACTATTTCTACATGTATATCTAATTGTGATGCGCCGCCACCAATCCAGTCGGATATAGTGCCATAGTTATACGAATGATCAAGTAGCTGCATGTCATTTACAGAGAATCCGACATTTCTACCTTTAGCATAGCCCAATAATTCCTCTCCACGAATCCATGCATTGTGACCATACTCTGGCAATTTCTTGGTTTTTTGTCCATCAATAATTACTTCTTTAGTCCCGTAAGCAGTGTGACCATAGTTATAGTGAGCACCAACAACTCCTGGTTTTATTAGCTCAGTAACATGGACTTTCGCTTTGGTTTCGCCTTGCTTTGTCCTAATGTTAATACTGTCTCCGTCCTGTAAATTACGCGCATTAGCATCTTTCGTATTCATCCATACACTGTGCAACGGGTCTATCTCACGCAACCAAGCGCTACTGATATTGCGATGTGTTCCAATGTGCGGCGCTTTCCAATTGATGAATTGTAGTGGTAGCTGTTCGTGTGTTACAACTTCACCATTATAGAAAGTCATTGGTTCCATCTTAGGAATTCCGTCAAAATTCTTTCCTGTATATGGGTGCTTATTCTTAGCTGTGTTCTCATCATAAAATACTGCCTGCTCGCCAAATTTATATTTGATATGCTCGCCTTCATAACCTGTGCCCTTCTTCTCAAAGCGACCGCCCCGATTTAATACGTAGACAACCTTTGCCCATTCCTGCTCTTTAACGGCATTTTTCCATTGGTCATAGTCGAAGAATTCGCCGAGGGCTTTTTGTCTTGCTTTCTTAAAGGTTTCAATTTCTTCGGTTGATGCATCTGGTACTGGTTCTTGATCATGAGCGATATTGGCTACCATTTTGATATAGAACTCTTCAGATTTATGCAAGCTACTACCATCAGGAAGCGCATTATCGCCACATCCAGGCAACCCAAGCATTTTACCAATTTCTAAATATACGTCTTCTGTCGCTCGCGGCTCCGGGAACACACGAGTTAACGGTTGACGGAACATTGAGACATTAAGCGGCTGATTAGGATAAATGCTATCAGTACCAAAACGCTCTAAGAATGTCGTGTCTGGCAATACATAATCAGCCAGCATTGTCGTTTCACCCATTACTACATCATGAACGACAAGTAGTGGAATAGACTGCTCATCCTTTAATATTTCTGCTAATCTATGCCCAGCAGGGAAGGACAATATCGGTGACACCCGCTGAATAAACAGTGCCTTTATCGGATATGGGTATCCTTCAGCTGCACTAGGTATAACTTCGTGAATTATTTTATTAGATAATGGGAACCACGGGCGCTTCGCTGGATAACCATCACGCTTAAAAATACTAGTAGCCTCATATGCAATCTGACTGCGATCTATCTTAATACCCCACGCCATATTAGGGTTAGGCATATTTAATAACTCATACAATCCTACAAACGGCTTATAGCGAGCACCTGCACTAATGCTGCCACCCTTCCAGTCGTAATTACCCATCAAATGATTCAAGGTATTTATCGCTCGAATATTGTAGAAGCCGTTAGCACGCATAGCTGGACCTCGATAAGAGATTATGCTCGCCTTCTTACCATGGGATGTGAATTCTGTTGCTAATTCAATAATCTGCTCTGGGCTAATTTCGCTAATATTAGCATATTCTTCGATTGTATGTTCAAATACGCGCTCTTTGTATAAGCTAAAGACTGATTTAACACGAATACCATTTACGGTAGTATCTACTTCTAATAGACCTTCTGTAGCTACAGAGTGCGGAGTTGGCTCACCAGTTACAGCATCGATGCAGATAAAATTTCCAGCAATAGCTTCATCTGTGATTCCTAAATCCTTCGCACGCAGTTTCGGCTTATTAGGATGATCTAAATTGATTAAATATGTTGAATCAGACCAACTCGGCTCATTATCTGCAGCTGCTGCTTTCTTGTTCGGATTGATCAAATATCTACGGTCAAAACGTTCATTCTCAATCATCCATCGTGCCATACCAAATACTATAGCAGCATCTGTGCCTGGCTTAGGAGCAACCCACATATCTGCTTTTTCAGCTGCATTAGAAAACTTAGGATCAATAACAGCTAATTTCATGCCACGCTTCTTAGCATTAATAAACTTAGGCGCTAACCATGTAGGCCCTTTATTGGCAATAAACGGATCCGTACCCCAAATAATCGAAAACTCTGCGTTATCTATATCGTTATACATTCTTTTCTTAGCGTTACTGGTAATAAAAGAACGAACATTTCCAAAAACCCCACTAATACCACAAATACCTGCATGATCATGTGCATTTAGACTACCTAAAGATTTTAGCCAAAAGCGCTCATGAATGAAATCACGACGATCGCCTGCCATGCTAACTATTTGATTAGCCTTAGGCCCAAGATCAGGATGATTTGTATCGATTAGTACATCCTTGTATTTTTCGTGAAAATCGGTTTTGGACATTTCTCCGCTCTCTACAAGCGCCCAATCATCCATTACTGGCTGCTTCGGTGCATATGCCCATAGATCTTTAAGTCCTGGTGTTCCCAAATCCGATGATCCATTTACTATTTCATCTAATGCTTGCTCCCATGAAATAGTCTGCCACTGACCACTTCCCCGCGGACCTACACGCTTAAGTGGATTACGAAGTCTTGCTGCATCAAAAGCGGTTTGAATACTCGCTTGTCCCTTCAAACAAGTTCTACCACCTTTGAAAGCTCTGCCATCCGTCTTAATATCGCCTGTGCCCTTAGCTGCCGTTTCAATATCTGTATTATAATCAAGCTGACCGTATGGCTCGTTATTTAGAGGGCTATATGGATTCCCTGCAATTTTACGAATAATCGATGTTGCTGGGGTAGACCCTTTTGAAGGTGCAATTACAGCTTTAATAGTACAATTCGTATTACACTGCTCGCACTGTGAATAAATCACATTCTCTGCTGTATATGCTTCGTAATCCGTTCCTACATTTGCAGTAGCAAACAATCCATTTCCAGACTTATTAAAAGGAAATATTGCTCCAGCACCGGTTGCCGCTCCAAGAGCTACTCCGCCTTTTAGAAATTGTCTGCGATTGATATTGAACTTTTTACGGTCTTTGCGAAAATCTATATCTAACTTATCATTCTTATTCGGCTCATCATGCACGATTAACTCGGTATTATCATTAAACTCATTATTCTTATTGTTCATACATTACTCGCCCCTTTCCAATAGTTCTAGTTGTTCCTTTGACATATCTACCGGCAAATATTTAACTCCTAATGTATATAAAAGTAGCCCTAAGCTAATCACACCGGCACTTGCCATGATTTCCAGTGCATTTGGCATGTAATAGCTCCCTGGCATTGATTCAAACGGAGGAATCAATTGTGTCGGCACAACAATATTGAAGCGTACCGCTAATATACCTACAACCACCATTACTGCTGCGGCTAGCATAGCTTTGACCGAATGCTTGTATTTGAAAAATAAGAATATTGGAACAATAGCTCCTAGTAATAATTGCACAATCCAGAATGTCCACCACATCGGACCAAAGAACATTATTTCAAAGGTTTCTAACGCATGCGGATTACGACTATAAACTGATATTAGAATTTCATAGAACTGTAAACCCCAATCAACCATTAGAAAACCAACCATTATTGTTGCAAGCCCTTGTACCATGCTTATATCAGGCTTTTTGCCGATTACCTTTTGGCGAATAATATACAGTGCCATTAGTAATGCCGTACCAGATACCAGTGCTGAAACAACGAATATTATCGGGAATACTGCACTATTCCAATAATGATGTGCTTTAACAACTGCGAATAACGCCCCAGTACCACCATGAACTCCAAAAATTGCAATCGGAATACCAACTATCCCTAAGACCTTCAACCATTTATGGTCACGTTCCATAGCAGCTTCTGATAAATCACGACTGCCTAAGGAAGCAAGGCGAGCGATTGTGCTGCGTATGCCGTTATCAGCTTGTGCCGTTCTAACTAAGTCAGGACGCATTGCAAAATATAGCTCAACCAGCAGTAATAGCATATAAATTGTATAAAAGCGAACTTCATAAGCTAGAATACTAGTAGGATTAAAGTACACCAGTGCATGCCAGAAACGACCCATCTGTCCGATATCTAATAAAACAAAGGTTAAAGCAAGAATCATGCTTAAAAATGCGGTCAATAATGCTTCCCGACCTATTTTCTCGAGATTTTTCATGCCGAATACATAAATCATCGTCGATAATAAGAACGCTCCGGCACTTAACCCTACAAAAAAGATATAAAAAGCAATCCATGCACCCCAAGGAGTAGTCGATGACAGGTTGGTCACTGCTAGCCCTTCTACTGCTCTAGTAACTATCGCATAAGCACCTACGATTAATAACCCAATTAAGAAGCCCATCCATATCCATTGACGAGCAGCATTGACAGGCTTTGTTTCCAACGGTAACTGTTTTTCAAAAGTTGTTTGCATAAAGGTTCACCTCACTTTAGATAATAGACACGTGGTTGTGTCGACATATATTCACGTAAACGATACACACGAGCTGCGTTAGTATTGAGCATTTTGCTAACGACGCTGTTAGGGTCATTGATATCTCCGAAATAACGAGCATCACCGACACAAGTCTCTACACATGCTGGCTCTTCTCCACGTTGTAGACGGTGATAGCAGAATGTACATTTACGTGCAAGCCCGATGGGATTCGAACCCTTCTGACGCTTTCCTTTTGCAATACCGTATTCATTAGCCTGTAGCTCATCAAAGCCTAGCATTTCACCTTCATAGCTCTCGCCAAAATCATAGGAACGTGCGCCATAAGGACAGGCAACCATACAGTAACGACAACCAATGCAACGGTCATAATCGATAGCGACAATTCCATTATCCATCTTGTAGGTTGCTTTAACTGGGCAAACCTCACCACATGCTGGCTTATCACATTGCATGCATGGTCTAGGAATGTTTACCTTAGACACATTAGGGAACTGTCCATGTTCCTCTTTCATAACAATATTGTAGGAAATTCCCGGCGGTGTACGATTTTCTGCCTTACACGCGACTGTACATGCACTACAGCCGATACATTTTTGTAAATCAATTACCATTACCCACTTCGGTCCATCTGAATTATCAATTGAAGATAACTCAGCAGCAAACTCCTGAGCGTTAGTAATTCCACGTTTGAATAACTCTTTTCTTGACAGAGACTCTTTAATCTCTTGGTAGCCCATGGGGTCACTCCTCTCGCATCATTAAATATTTAGCTTAATTTAGCTTTCACTTATACTTAGTAGCAAGAAGCGTGCCAACTTTTATATGGCAACGAGAATAGTATTAACAAAATCATGTCACACTACATATAAACGCAGCCCAGTCAATCGACGGTAGCAATCGATAGTGCTTATAGGCACAAAAAAACACCGATTAGGTCGGTGTTTTTCGCTTTTCTCTATCGTGACATTTTGTCAAATTCAAAAATTTACCCTGACATTTTGTCATACATTTAAATCAGCATTATCTCAATCAATTAATTATCATAGATAAATCCAGTATTATAGCTAAATTCAGTATTATAGCTAAATTCAGTATGTTGCTTATTTTCTAATCAGCATCAAGCTCTGCAAGCTTACGATATAAGTTTCTAGTGCTAATGCCGAGCAGCTCCGCCGCCTTTGTTTTATTGCCGGCAACTGCCTTTAATGTCTGCTGGATGTGCCGTGTTTCTAGTTCTTTCAGGGTCATTGGATGTGCTGTGGTTGCAACTGCTTGCTCCCCGAACAAATCATCAACATTTATCACATGGCTATTAGATAAGATAATCCCTCGTTGAATTAAATTGGCCAGCTCACGAATATTGCCAGGAAATTGATAGTTTTGCAGCGCAATTTGGGCTTGTTCCGATAGCTGCTTGCTGCCTGATTTATCATGTAATCGCAAAAAGTAATTAGCTAACAGCAGTATATCACCGTCCCGTTTGCGCAGCGGTGGTACAACAATTTTAATAATATTTAGTCGGTAATATAAGTCTTGACGGAAATTACCCTTCTTAACTTCTTCCTCCAGATTGCGATTAGTCGCTGCAACAATACGAACATCAACCTTTTTAGTACGGTTATCGCCAACACTGCGCACCTCACCAGTCTCTAGAAACCGCAACAGCTTAACCTGTAAGCCCATCTCCATCTCACCGATTTCGTCGAGAAACAGCGTACCATTATCTGCAACCTCAACTAAGCCCTTCTTACTTTCGTGGGCGCCGGTGAATGCACCCTTAACGTGACCGAAAAGCTCGCTTTCTAATAGCTGCTCCGGTAACGCTCCCGCATTAAGTATGATGAAAGGATTCTCGGCTCGATCGCTCAGATAATGAATGTTCTCAGCTACAAGCTCTTTACCTGTGCCGCTTTCTCCCTCAATCAACACTGTAGACGGAGTTCCTGCTACCTTACGAATTATATCCTGCACGCATAGGATTGCCTTGCTCTGCCCGACCATCGTCTTACGCATTTTACTGCGGCGGAGCGCTTCCTTAAGGTCTAAATTTTGTTGTAAAAGCTGTTTTTTCTCATATGCTTTGGCAATTACTAATTCTATTTCATCAAAATTACTCGGCTTCATAATGTAATCGTTAGCGCCAAGCTTCATTGCTTCGATTGCCGACTCAATTGTCCCATGCCCTGTAATCAAAATAAGCTGCATCAGCGGCTGGATTGCTTTCGCTCGTTTCATCAATTCGATTCCATTAAGTCCTGGCATCTGATAATCAAACAAGCCCACATCAAATTCAACACTTTGCAAATATTCATGAGCAGTATTACCGTCTGGTGCTGTTGTTATTTCATAATTTTTATTGGCAAATCTCCGTTTAATGAGGTCTAAGTAGCTTGCTTCATCGTCTGCAATTAAGATTCTTATCGGCTCCAAGCTTAATCATCTCCAATCTCCTGCCTGCTAATTATATTGTAAGACCGAGTTTAATTGGTAAAATGCTTCTGCTATTAAATGCAACTAGAGTTCAGCAGAAGTTATAATCGGCAGTATTATTGTAAAAGTTGTTCCGTTACCCACTTCGCTCGCAACTTGAAAGGTTCCCTGTAGCTGTGTAATAATTCCATAGCTAATTGACAGTCCCAGTCCGGTCCCTTTACCAACCTCTTTGGTCGTAAAGAACGGGTCAAAAATTTTCGCCAAATGGTTTGGCTCAATGCCTAATCCTGTATCACTAAAGGTTATTACCGCTTCACTACCTGCACCGCTTTCTACCACATTATCTGCTATATTAGTCGTAACTGTAATTTGCTTAGCTCCATTCCCCTTCATTTCAATAGCATCAATAGAATTTTGCAGTAAATTAAAGAAAACCTGTTGCAAATGAATTGCCGAGCATTCGATATACGGTAAATTCTTCTGTAATTCTAAGTTAATAGTTATATTGGCTTTATTAACAGAATAAGACAGTAAATTTATTGTATCTTGAATTAAATAGTTAATATTTACTGGCTCGTTGATCATTTCTTTTTGCCTAGAAAAGTTTAATAGGCTGCCGGTAATATTACTGCAACGAACAACTTGTTTTTTGACTATATTAAGGTCATTGATTATATCTTCGAAGCGCTCTCGCTCACTGCCTGCTGGAATTCTATCCCGTAGCTCTAGTAACTGCGTAACGACGTGCTCTGTATATAAATTAATTGTGTGAAGCGGATTATTAATCTCATGTGCAACCCCTGATGCTAATAACCCGACAGCAGCTAGCTTATCTGCTTGGATAACCATAGCTTCCATTTCTCGTTTAGCTGTAATATCTTCGATCATACGAAGATATTTCGGATCGCTTGGATGATGTTTTTCTAGCAGAAAAACCCGTTGGCGAAGATACATTTTCTCATTATTAATTACTATCGTGTAATCAAAATCATCGGTAGTACATTCATCAATTGAAATATTAATATATTGCTCTATATCATGCTGTTGCTCAGTTTGAAACCAACGATACAATTGCTGATTACACCACACAAGCGAACAATCGTCATTAATTAATGCTAAACCAACACCAACACCACTAACCACTTTATCTAGCAGTTGCTTCTCTTGAACTAAATCTGCTGTTTTAATTCGTAATTCTGCTGTCATGTGATTAAAAGAATCAATTAATTCAGCAACTTCACCATTGGCTTTTGAGTCAATTCGATGGTCAAGCTTACCACTAGCAATTATGGTAGCTCCCTTGCTTAAGTCCTCGATTGGCTTCGTAAAGCGTAATACCGAGAATATACTAGTGCTAGCAACAATCAAAATAACTATAATAGTAGCCATTCCAAAGCGTAAATATAGCTGATTTACCGGCTGCAATGCTTCTTGCAATGGTTGTTCTATAATGACACCCCATTGCAATTCTGGTATGAAAGCATATGAGCCTAAAACCATCGTTTGATTGTAGGTTTTATAGGTCAATGGCTCTGTAACAGTATAAGGGCTTACACCCTGCAGGATAAGCTGTACCGCTTGACTAGATTTTACCGATTGATTGCTTAATACCTCACTGAAATCCTGATGTCCAATTAAGTCGCCTAACGAATCAATAACATAGTAGTAACCACCCCTGTCGGAGTCAGTTGCGTTCTGGATAAAGCTGCGCAAATTGATATGCGCCTTCATAATGCCAAGTGGCGCATCTGTTACTTGATCCCATATTGGTACGTTTATACTTAAAATTGGCCGTCCATCGCTAGCATAATAGATCGGGTCATATGTGACATTGCGTTCAATTTTAGCAGCAAACATCGCATCACTAAGATTGACAATATCTCGCTTAGAAACAATACTAATTGGCTCTAATTGCCTATTAAATAGCGTTATCTTCTCTATTTCGGGCATATCCTTCATTAACGAGTATATAACTAACTCTTGGGTGTCGATAGTAGTTTCAACGATTGAATCATATGCCTCGATAACTAATTGCAGCCGCTCAATAGAATGCTCAATAAATAACGATAAGTCATCCGCAATAATTTTTGCAGCGCTCATATTGTGCTCATGAATCGTCTGCATAAGGTTGTCTTTAGTGCTTTGTATATTGATATAGCCTAATAGCATTAGCGGTATAACCGTCATAATTAGACTAAACAGGATTACTCTGTTTTTTATTTTATCTAACCATGCTCTAAGCAATGTAATTAATTTACTCATTGGCTCTAACTCCCAACATTAACAACTCGTATGTCATACATAGCTAAATCAACCTTAGTTCAAATCTCTCTTACTGCCTAACGTATAATCGTTGATGCAAAGCGCATTCCAAGAGGCGAAATTGTAATACCTAGCTCATTAGCCACCTGCATATTAATAACTAATTCTATACGATCAGGAGATTCCAAAGGAAGTTGATTGGCATGCTGTCCTGCCAGAATCTTGGCAACTATCGGCGCTGCTTGCGCTCCTTGGTTATAATAGGAAACCCCATAGGAAGCCATCGCCCCATGCTGTGCCTCATATTCATTAACCCCCATAACAGGTATCTTGTAACTAGTAGCTGTGTCAATTAAGTAATCAAATTTCTCCTCTAATAGAAAACTCGGCAAATATGTAATTGCGTCTATCTGTTCTGTTTCGAGTAAATCTGCTAAATCTCTATCAAAGCTTGTATGTGCTTCAACTGGAAATTTAAAAATTGTCAATTGCAGCATTTCTGCAACTTCTTCAACAAAAGGCATGCTATGTATA
>Ga0265293_10013819_pt1 | contig 10396 bp, 7 predicted proteins | sample Munlanlewell138R_FD_192505 | JGI IMG/M metagenome (GOLD analysis project Ga0265293, IMG submission 192505) | Leachate microbial communities from a municipal landfill in Southern Ontario, Canada - Leachate well 138R | ecosystem: Engineered > Solid waste > Landfill > Unclassified | place: Canada...
GTAATATATCCGCATTACATACTGGTGACCAAACTGTTGAAGAACGTTCAGAAATAGTTAAAAAGTTTCAAGACCCAAATAGTGATTTAAAAGTATTTTTAGCTAGTATTCAAACAGCTAATTATGGTCTTACATTAACTGCAGCAAGTAAGTTATTTATTATCACATTACCATATAGTGTTGGTGAATATGACCAAGTTGCTGATAGATGTATATTAAAGGGTGAATTGGTTTTATCAAAAAATGGGTATATTCCAATTGAAAGTATTAATATTGGTGATTTAATTTATACTGTAAAGGGTAATTGGAAACGAGTTGTTGATGTAGGGAGTAAAATTGAAAGACGTAAAGTGTTTTATGATATTAAATATAAGGGATTTTATAAACCATTAAGATGTACTGAAGACCATAAAATATATGTATATGATTATGATAAGTCTAATTATTGTTGGATTGAAGCATCTGATATACAATTAACAAAACATGGAATGGTTTTTCCTAAAATCAATTTAAATAATTACGACCACAGATTTCGGGTGGATGAATATGTTTCGAATAAATATAATAAACAAAATATTAATTTATTACCAATTTTATCTAATGAATTGCTTTATGCTTTTGGTAGATTTGTTGGGGATGGTCACATTAATAACCATCAAGTATCAATATGTGGTCATATAAAAGAATATTTAGAAGTGTTAAAATGTATTGAAACGATAAAAAATAGTTTTAATATTAAAAATCATACTGAATATAAACGAGATAATAAAATAGAGATATATATCTCATCTATTGAGTTGAGAAATAATTTTAGAAAATGGTTTGGTGAAGGAGCGTATAATAAGCAAATACCTGATTTTATTTTTCATTTAAATAATAATCAAATTAAATCATTTTTAAGAGGATATTATGATGCAGATGGTTATGAACGAAAAAACACACAACAAGCATCAACAGTATCTAAATACTTAGTGTATCAATTAGTGTTATTAGAAGGATTATTAAATAATTGTCCCACTGTTAGATTTAATGATAGTGCGAAATGTTGGTCAATAGAATATTCTATTAAAGATAAAATTAAAAGAAATGGATTAATAAGGAATATTGATGGAAATATAATATACCCGATTCAAGAAATTAGAATTTATAAGCCAAAACGGAATGATGAAAGGGTGTATGATTTAACAATCGAAGATGATGAATCATTTATTGTTGGTTTATCATCAGTACATAATTGTCATCGCATAGGTCAAAAAGATGCTGTTAACATCTATCCATTAATATTTCCAGATACAATTGATGATTATGTATATTCATCAATTGAAAATAAACGCAAGGAAATTGTAAAGGTAATGGATAATGAAGATTATAAATCACAAATAAATGAATCGGTATTAAGTGATGTAATTAATAAAATAAAGGAAAAACATGGGAAATAAATATGAATGGGACAAAAATCCTGTTGAAGATTTTTTAGTGTTAACATTAGCTGAAGGTGTGGATATTTCAAAAAAAGATAATGTTGAGGAAATTAAAAAATATTTGAAAACTTTTTTTGAAAATCTTTTGAAAAATCCAAATGATTTAGTACATTTGGATTTTAACATAAAAAAATCTAAAGGAAATTATTATAAAGTAATTGCAAATAATTTATTAACTGCTTTATGGTTAAAAGGAATTCTCCCAAATAATACCAATAGAGTATTAATTGAAAATAAATTAATATATAATAATTTGAAATATACTTTTAATCAAAAAACAAAAGAACTTAAAATCCAAAAACTTAAATAATAAATGGATAAAATAAAAACTATAGCGGAAATTCAAGGATTTCTTGAAGGATATAATAATGATTTAAAATATTTGGTTAATGTTGAAACGGATAATGCTACCAATGTTGCAGAATGTGTTGTTCATGAGCCGCAAAAAGAGAAAAAAATCATTAAAGTAAAGTACGAACCTTTCATGTATATGAAAGATTTATCGCTTACACAACATGAACTATATTTTGGAAAATCTGAAGAATGGTTAAAAAGTAAACAGGTTTTGCATGGAATAACAATAACTAAATTAGAAACAGGCAATCAAAAAAGATTGGTAAATGGTTATTCTTACAAAATTACCAGTAAAAAATCATATAATGATATTATCCAATATCTTAGTGATGGTGGTCTTAATCCATATGAAAAATTAAGAGACACTGAAGGAAATTTAATAAAAGATGATAAAAATGAACCAATATATTTATATCGTGATTTGTTTTTTGCACCACGATTAGTAGAGCAATTCTTAATATCAACACAATCACGATTATTTAAGGGTTTTGAAGATTATGATGATTTACATAAATTAACTTTTGATATTGAAACAACAGGTTTGAGATATCAAATATCACGCATTTTTGCTATTGGTGTTAGAGATAATAAGGGTTTTGAAGTAATACTTGAAGTAGATAAAAAAGATGATGATGAAGCTGAAATTAAAATAATTCAAGATTTTTTTAATTTAGTACATCACATTAAACCTGCTATTATTAGTGGATTTAACTCCGAAGAGTTCGATTTTGAATTTATTTTGGGTAGAGCAAAAATACTTGACATGAATTTGGATGTACTACCCACTGGTTTAAAGGAAGAGTACAAATTGAAACGTAGACCCAATACGTCTGTAAAATATGGTAACACAGCAGAAAAATTTACTGCTACTGAAATGTGGGGATATTCAATTATTGATATTATGCATGCAGCAAAAAGAACTGCGGCAATTAATAGTGATATCAAAGAAACAAAACTTAAATATCTTGCTAAATTTGAAAAGGTAGCAAAAGATGATAGGGTATATATTGATGGTGAGGATAATATGATTAGTAAAATGTATTGGGAAAATAAAATACATTTAATTAATAATAATGGAGAATATGTTAAAATTCCAGAAAATTTTCAAGAAACAGGGAAAAAATTATATAAACTTCAAGTAAATAAGGAAAAATTAACCGATAGTCAATATTTGACATTACGTAATAAATATTTAAGTGATGATAGGGAATTTGTTAAATGGTTTAAAAATGAAAATCCAATAATAAGTGTAGTACATTTTATTGGTGGTAAAAATTTGGTTAAAAAATATTTGCTCGATGACTTATGGGAAACAGAGCAAATTGATAATTTATATAATCAATCTTCTTTTTTACTCGCAAAACTCGTTCCAACAACATATCAAAGGATATGTACTATGGGTACTGCATCAATTTGGAATTTGCTTTTAACTGCATGGAGTTATGAAAATGATTTAGCAATTCCGCAACCTGATGAAAGAGAAAAATTTAGTGGTGGTTTAGCAAGATGTTTTAAGTCTGGATATAGTAAAAGAATTATGAAAATTGACTACGCATCGCTATATCCAATGATTCAATTGGAAGACGATGTATTTCCAATTTTTGATATTACTGGTGTTATTAAGAAAATGCTTCTTTATCTTACCACCACTCGTAATATATATAAAAAATTGGCAAAAGCAAGCAAGTTAAATAACGAAGAAGTTATTTTACTTAAAACAATTGACCATGATGCTCACGAAAAATATTTGAATGGTCACATTATGAGTGCAGATGAAGCAAAGTTTAAAATCAAACAACTACCAATTAAAATTCTTAATAACTCATTATTTGGTGCTTTAGGTTCGGCAATATCATTTAACTGGTCTGATAATTTATGTGCGGCACGTATTACATGTACGGGTAGATTACATTTAAGACATGGCATTTCATGGTTTAATGAATTTGGTTTAGTTCCATTACTTGCAGTTACTGACGGTATTAACTTTCAAATACCAGACACCACAACAATTCGTGTTACTAATGATGGTGTTTATTATAATCAACCCGAAGGAAAAATTGAGGAAATGTGGAAATATAATGATGAAAAGGGTGTTGGTGCATTAATTGAAAAATTTAATAGTGAAGAAATGAGAACACCATTTATGTCTGTTGATAATGATGGTGAAAGCGTTTCATGTCTTAATCTTTCAAGAATTAATTATGCTACATTAAATTTAGTTAAAGATAAAAAAACAGGTAAATTAACCGAAAAGATAAAATTAACTGGTAATACAATTAAATCAAAAGTAATGCCTGAATATATTGAAGATTTTATTGATAATGGTATTATGTTAATTCTTCATGGTAAAGGTAAGGAATTTGTTGAATATTATTATGATTATGTTGAAGATATTTTCTATGAACAAATACCATTAAAGAAAATTGCAAGTAAAAGTAAAATAAAAACCACTTTAGAAAAATATAAAAAAAGAGGTAAGGATAAAAATGGTCGTGAAAAAGGTATGCAAGCACATATGGAATTGCTTATTCAAGAAAGAGAAAGAATTGCAGAAGAACTTTTTGAAAAACATAAAGATGAATTTGATTTAAAAAAATCAATAGATAAATATTCCATTAATGATAAAATGAAATTAGTTGCCAATTATATGCCACAAGAACCAGAATTAGATAGTACTGTATATTATGTTAATACTGGATATGTTAAATCACACGGTGATTCAAAAACGATTAAAGATAGAGAAACTGGTGAAGAGAGATTTGCATCATCAATGATTAATAGGGATGATTTAATTGAAAATCCTAATATGAAAGGTAAATATAATGTTGCAAAATATTTAGATGCTTTTAATAAAAGGGTAGAAGCAATTTTGGTTGGTTTTGACCCAGAAATACGTAAAAAAATATTGGTTAAAATTAATAAAAAGGGTGAACTCATTAAAAATCAGTTTATTTCAAAAGAATTAGAATTAAAAAACTTTGACCTAGATGATTATGATGAAGCAATGCATTTAGAAAATAAAGAAGTTATATTTTGGAATAAATACGGATATGACCCAAGACTTGTTTGGGATGGATTTAAAATGTACGACAATGATAAAGTATATTTTGAAATATATGACCATGCGTTGAATCATCTTAATAATTTAATGATAAAAGCAAAAAAACCATTAATTAAATCAATTAATGAAAAGGTTAATGAGGGTGATATGGTATTAATTAAGGATGATGATTTATATCATGTCGGTTTGTATAATGGTGTTTATGTAAAAATTATAAGAGAAAATGTTGAAGTTCCTAAAAGTCAGATTGAAATTGAATTAGATGAGAAACATAAAGAAGAAGAAAGAAACATTCAAAAACTAAAACCATCCGAATTAACACAAAAAACCGAAAAGGAAAAATATTTTGAAGAAGAACGAATTTTTAAAGAAAAAGCGTTTGAATTATTTAAAGAAAAGTTTAATCTATCAAAATCATTAACTTGGGAAAATGCATTAGAAATGTATGGTGATGATTTAAATGAAATGTTTGGTAATTTTATGGATGTATTAAAAGAAGAAGTTAATATGGGTGAACCAGATGATTTTGATGTAGATTATTAAGTCTCTATTAATATTTCATAGTATTTATCTAAAAATTATTGTTATGAAATATAAAACATATAAAAAGAAACATATTTCTGAAATTGTTGATTCGTTTGGTGATTTAATTGGAAAAGAAAATACACCAAATAGTGGTGCAGATTTAGAATCACAAGCAAATAATACAACCGATTATAATGCAAAGGTATTTGCTCAGCCTTTTAGATATGATATGTTAGGTAGATTTGGTTTTACAATGCTACCATTCTTTGAAAGTGAGGATGAACCTGAAATTAATGATGCTGATGTACCAATATTAAGTGATTTAGCAAAATTAATGTATGATAAATATTTGGAAACTCTTGAATATTATTTTAGAAACCCCAATAAATTAAAATCTGATTATAGATTACATTCTGAAGTTGATTTTGAATCACAACCAGAAGAAAAGCGTAATATTGATTATGATTGGGCAAAAAAAATCATAAGTGCAATTCATCCATATTTTGATAAAACTTCAAATGAAAAAGAATCAGGAATTGATGAATCAATAGTTCAAGAAAAAGTTTTAGAGAAAAAATCGGAAGATGAATTATCATCAAAAACCGATAGTAAAGAAGTTAGAGAAAAGAAAATTGAAAAAATTGCTGGTTTGATTAACAAACTCGATAAAAGGGATGTTGATAAATTAATTAATTTGTTGGAACGAAAATAATATGGCTAATTCAGAACTATACAATAAAACGTTTAGAGTGCCCTCTGACGTGTTAAAACACATTCAATCAACCCTTGTGTCCAATCCAACAGGAGAGGGTGTTAAAAGAGCTAAAAACATCCTTAAAAGTGGTGTGATAACGTATCAGGGAATGAAAAGATTAAAGAATTTTTTTGATTATTTTAAACCAAATGAAGATAGTAGTATACAATATGAATTAGCTGGGGGTAAATTAATGAAATCTTTTATTGAAAGAACATTAAATACCGAAAGAGATGCTGTTAAACGTGGTGATGATATAAAAAGTTCATTTAGTATTAATCCCAATTTAGGCATTAAAGCACAGCAATCTCCAAGATTAAACGAAGAAGAAAAAAAAGAAGAATTAAAAAAAAATGTAGTAGGAATTATTGTTAATGGCGATAAAAAAATTCTATTACTTAAAAGAAGCGATTATCCTGACCAATGGATGCCAAATAAATGGTCATTAGTTGGTGGGGCAATTGAAAAGGGTGAAACTCCTGAAAAGGCTTGTAAGCGTGAAATTGAAGAAGAAACTAGTTTAGTTATTGATAAACTTAGTAATTCATTTGCAATTCAACGACATAACGATAGTATTGAACACGTATTTTTAGTTAAATTTAACGGTGAACCAACAGATATTAATTTAAATGATGAAAATGTTTCATATGGGTGGTATTCAGTACCTGAAATGAATTATTTGGATACAGTTCCTCATTTAGTTGAATACATCACACTAGCATTTAAAAAATACGAATAAGTATTTATAAAAAATAACATCAATAAAAAAAACAAAAAAAAAATGAGTAGATTATTAGAGAATAGTGGAGAATTCAGAGAAAAAAACATTGCCAGAAATAGTTATGATAATAATGACACATATAATGTTGGACATGAAAATGCATTGTCTAGTGGTGATGAGTTAGGTAAGGGCGAATTAAATGGTAGTGTTGGTAGTGTAACTGATATTAAAAGTAGAAATACTGCTAAAGCAAGAAATTTGTATAATTCAAATAATGAATATAATGCAGGTAATGCGTAATGTTAAAAGAAACTAAAATATTAATTAATAACATTAAAAACTTTCGAAATCATCAAATGATTAATGAAGGTATTAGCGAAGGTGATATCCGTAAATATATGGAAAAACACCAATTCGTTTATATTTTCTATGCAGGTGATGGTCAAAATCCAAGAGGTTGGCGTACAATTCGTCCATATGTATTGGGCGTAATAAAGGGTAAGAAAGGTAATATTGGAGTTAGAGCGTGGCAAGATAAAGGTAGAAGCTCAGACTATATGAATAGACCAACACGGCCAAAACGTAAACCAGACTTGGAAACAAGTTTTGAACATGATTATTGGTATGATGATTTGGATGGTAAACAAAAACCGGGATGGAGAATGTTTCGATTAGATAAAATCGAACAAATATATCCAACAGGTCAAAGATTTGTTGATGGTGATGGTAATGTAGTATTTCCACCCAAATATAATTTTAGTGGAGATAAAGACATGTCTTCAATTATGTTTCAAGTAACAGATAAAAAAGAACCTGAACCTGAACGAGATTATAGACCGTCTGATTTAAAAATTACACAAAAAAGAGAAAAAAAGGATTGGACAATTTTTCAACGTGCAAATGCTAATCGTAAAAAAATAACACCCGATGAAATTTCGTATTTTCGAAAAATTGCACGTGATGTTTCAAAAAAGGGAATTGGTGCATTTTTCATTGCAATTAATGATAGAGATGAATTTGAATTAATTGATGAAAAGAATAGAAATAAAGTACCTAAACAAGCAATTGTTGGAAATTTATCACGTTTATATGATAAAGAAATTCGTCAAAAGCCAGAAGCAAGTGATGATGCATATCATGAAAAACAAAGAAGAGAAGCGTTAAATGAAATAAAAGATAAAAAAATTGGTGGATTTCCACATAACATTAAGTCTTTTTTCAAGTCATAACGTATTTATAAAAAAGTATAAAATTTTATAATATGGCAAATAAAGTAAACTTAAATAAACTCAAAGAAGAAATTGATAGTAGAAAAAGAGATAAAGGTCAATTACCATCAAATATAGGTGAGGGTATTTCAAGTCCCAAAGATAAATTTTTAAATGGTTTGTTAATTTCTTTAAATACTGGCAAAGATACGGTTTCTACAAATTTAATAAAAACTGTTGATAATACAGTTTCGCAACGATTGGGTGAAAGTACCAAATTAAAAGTTAGTGAAAATATATCACATGAAGAACCTCGCACAATGCCTAAATCAACAACACCCGTTGAAATGTCACCTGAACGTGAAGAACAAATGTGGCAAGAATTTCAAAGGTCAAAAAAACAGACGTTAGCAGAGCAAATGAGTGGATATATTAATAATCACCAACAAGGATATCAACAACCTGCGGGACATCAACAACCAACAACAATTAATGAAGGTGCATTAATAAATAATGTTAAGACTGTTGTTGACAAGTATTTAATGGAAAATTTTGGTACTGTTGTTGAAGATGCTATAAAATCTACAATTCTTGAAATGTATGCTGCTGAAAAAATTAAAGAAGTTTTAAATGAAAATCGTGAATTAATTAAATCAGTTGTTATTGAAACAATTCGTGAAATTCAAGCAAAAAATAAAGCAAAAAAAAATTAATTATTGATTTTAATTAAAATTAAAAGGTACTTTTATAAGTACTTTTTTTTTATTGATTTTTTTGTATTTATATAAAACAAATCATTTTATATTATGTTTGATGTTGATAAATTCATATCTGAATTAAATTCAATTAAATCATTTAATGGAAAGATAAAGTTTGCAGACCAAAATTTAAATAGAATTGGTTCTGGAAGTGGTCGAATCGTATATGATTTAGGTGAAGATAAAGTTTTAAAATTAGCCAAAAATATAAAAGGTATTGCACAAAACAATGTTGAAGGTGATATTGGTGATGATTATATGGCTGATGGTATTGTTGCTAAAGTTTATGATACTGCAGAAAATGATTCTTGGATTATTTCACAAAAAGCAAGAAAAGTAACTGAAAAGCGAATAAAGGAATTAACTGAAATACCTAACTTAAAAGATTTACACAATTTTTTGTTTAATAATACAGGTAATAGAACAACAATAAATCAAGACGAAGAATTAAAAGAATTTTTTTGGGAAAATGAGTTTGCTTCTGAGTTGGCAAATTTTGTTGCTAATTATGGACAAAATGTTGGTGATATGGGTAGGGCATCATCTTATGGTGAAGTAGTTCAAGATGGGCAACCAGCTATTGTTTTAACTGATTATGGTATAAATGATGAGGTATTTGACACACACTATAATAGGGAAAGAAAACCAAAATATAATTTATATGAGTTAAATTATGGTGGTGGTATTCCATATGGTGATTATTTATCAGACATTGGAAATGTTTCACAAGAAGTAAGACATGGAATGTGGGCATTAATTCCTGATGGTGTTGGTGATGGTGATGAAATTAATGAAGAATTTGTTAATTTTGTCATGGATAGACCTGTTTACCCTAAGCAAGCAATCGATAAACTGCCAATGTTGTCAGATATTTTTCATGCTAATTTAAATAATTTAAAGAAAATTATTAATTTTGTTGAAAATCCAACAAATTTTGTTAAGAATTTAATTGCGTTACAAAATTATTTAGTTAATCATAATTATTATGACAGAGATTTAATTCAAATTAGTGATAAACCTGAGTTAAATAAAGAATTTCAATCAATAGATATGGATGAAATGTTTGCTGGTGGTGGTGGAACTAAGTTTACTACGGATGATAATGTAAGTGGTGATGGATTTCCAACATATGATAATACTGCTGATACGTATCCATCAATTCATAATAATTTAGATGCAAATTCGGCATTGTATAATGAAGATTTAGAATATAATCATGTTGATGACGCAACTAAAGATGAATATATTTTAAATGAAAATTCAATAAATTTTGAATTACCAAAGAAATTGGATAATTATGGATGTTATGATATAAAAATTAACGATAATAAAATTGGTGAAATTTGTATTAGTGATAGGGGCATTCAAGGTAATAATCATTATATTACTATTGACAAAATATTTATTAATGATGAGCATAGAGGAAAAGGATATGCTAATTCAGCGATGAATGTAGTTTTAGATTATGCAAATAAAAACAATATTATAATTGCATTAACACCTGATAATATGTGGAATGTAAATAAAAATAAGT
>Ga0265293_10013820_pt1 | contig 10395 bp, 10 predicted proteins | sample Munlanlewell138R_FD_192505 | JGI IMG/M metagenome (GOLD analysis project Ga0265293, IMG submission 192505) | Leachate microbial communities from a municipal landfill in Southern Ontario, Canada - Leachate well 138R | ecosystem: Engineered > Solid waste > Landfill > Unclassified | place: Canada...
TAATCCGGAACTTGTCAATGCCGATAAATATGTCAAGGGGAAAACTCCGTATCTGAACGAGTCATTCTTTATGATTCGTAACATTGCAATTTTTGTGATTATGATTATCTTCTACTTCTTATTGGCAGGTCGCTCGTTTAAGCAAGATGTAACAAAGAATCCAAAATCGAGAAAAACATCGGCTAAATTATCGGCAATATTTATGCCTCTTTTTGCGATAAGTATTACAGTTGTTGCAATGGATTGGTTGATGAGTCTCGAGCCAAAATGGTTTTCTACCATCTTCGGTGTATATTATTTCGCAGGATCCGTTCTTGCTACATTGTCGGTATTGACTTTTGTTGTAATCAGTCTGAAAGATAATGGCTATCTCAGCAAATACATCAACGAAGACCATTACTATAATCTTGGCGGATTGATGTTTGCATTTACCAACTTTTGGGCTTACATTGCATTTAGTCAGTTCTTATTGATATGGTATGCAAATATTCCTGACGAAACATTATGGTATGTTGACAGAGGCGACGGCGGGTGGTTCATTATGTCAATCGCACTAATTTTCATAAGATTCGGTATTCCGTACCTTGCTCTTGTAACAAGACCTTCAAAGAGTAACCCATTCAGGCTGAAGATAATTTCCGTATGGGTTTTCCTTGCTCATATATTCGACTTGTACTGGGTGATAATGCCGGAATATACAAAACGCACAGGAGCTGAAGGACCCGTCTTTGGTTTAACAGAATTGTCCGTACCGCTTTTGATAGTAGGTGTATTGATGTTAGTTATCGGATTGATGTCGAAAAATAAAAATCTGATGACGGTTGGTGATCCGAAGTTCAAGAGCAGCCTTGAATTTCACTTATAATTCGGACTGAAAGTTCATTAAAATAATGATTGTTTCGTCTGAACTATATTGTTATTGAATATTGGTTAGAAATTAAATTAAGCAAAAGTAAATTAGGTAAACACATGAATAATGTTCATAGACCTGAAGATGAAATAAAATTTGAGAATTTGATTAGGAATCCTCTGAGACTCTTCGGATTGGCTTATCCTTATTTTGCACTGCTGATAGTTGTCGGTGGTTTGTATTGGATGTTCAATTTGGACCAGGCTTACAAGAACAGCCTGAAGTCCGTAGTACTAATGCGGGATACTGTCGCTGAACCTGTACCGATGAAGAAAGGTTCTATTATGGAGGGAGTTGATATCAAGCTTGTCAGTATATCTACTCCTGAAATGGTTTCAAAAGGTGCAGAGTTATACAAAGCGAATTGTTCTTCATGTCATGGAGACAACGGCGACGGAAACGGTATAGCAGGTAAAGGTCTGAATCCTGTTCCGCGTAATTTTTTGAGCAAGGATGGTTGGAAAAACAGTGCCTCTATTTCAGGAATGTGGGCTACACTTGAAGAAGGTATACCCGGTAGTGGAATGGTAGCTTATGATTATCTTCCTGTTCTTGACAGATTCGCACTCATACACTACATACATTCTTTGATGAACGATTATCCGAAAGATTCAGAGAGTGATTTGAAAAATCTTGATATGGCTTATGCTTTATCTGAAGGTAAAGTTACTTCAAATCAAATACCTGTAGAATTAGCAATGAATAAAGTCAAATCAGACTTCAAGTTACTGAACGATAAAGCAGGTACTTTTGAAAAGTATTTACTGTTTTATCGCAATGAGCCGGGCGCTAAGCTTGTGCTGGAGAATGCGGCGGATAATCACAGGTTAATTATGTCTTTATTAAAAAACGACAGCTGGATGAACAATCAGAAAGATTTTGCCAGAGATTTAGCTGCTAATCTGAATACCAATGGTTTCAAAGCCAGCGTACTTATGTTGAATACCACTGAACTATCACTTATGCACGATTTTCTGATAAAAACATATTCTAAATTATAATCTAAATGAAATATAAATTTGTTGTTTTGTTTTTAATGTTTTGTACTGCGTTCACCGCTTATTCCGATAAGCCGCTTGAAGTGGGTATAGAACACGAAAAAAAATTGGGCGGTACTCTGCCACTGGATTTACAGTTTCGTAATTCGGACGGTAAAGTAATGAATCTCAAAGATATTATAAATAAGCCTACTGTACTTGCTCTCGTATATTACAGATGTCCGGGAATTTGCAGCCCCTTGTTGACAAGTCTCGGTGAAGTAATGGATAAAGCGGATGTACAGCCCGGGAAGGATTATCAAGTATTGACAATAAGCTTCGATACGAGAGAAACGTATGATATTGCCGATAGATGGAAGAAAAACTATCTTGAAGGTATGAATCGTACCATAGCCCCCGAAGATTGGTTTTTTATGGTTGGCGACAGCACAAATGTTGCCAAAATCACCGATGCCGTAGGATTCAGATATAAGTCCGATGGAAAAGATGATTATATACATTCCGGTGCATTGATAATGATTTCTCCGGAAGGGAAAATAACTCGTTACCTGTTGGGTACAAGTTATCTTCCATTTGATTTTAAAATGGCTATTATTGAAGCAAGCAAAGGTATTGCATCACCACCTATAACTAAGCTGCTTGCTTATTGTTTCAGTTATGATCCTGACGGAAAAAAATACGTATTCAATTTCAACAAGGTTGCAGGTACTGTTATATTTCTCGGGGTCGGCATTTTCTTTGTAGTTTTACTTGTAAAGGGTAGAAAGAAAACAAATTCGGGAGTTCAAAATGGCTGACCATACAGCAGTAGCCGGTAACGGCAATTATGTTGACTTTTATAATTACAAGGGTAAATACTCAGGTATTTTTAGCTGGATTCTTTCTGTTGACCATAAGAGAATCGGGCTTTTGTACTTATTTTCCATGATTACATTTTTCCTTGTAGGAATGACGCTTGGCTTCTTCATGCGTCTCGAGCTTTGGTCCACCGGCAGAGATATTATGGGTCCACAAACCTATAATGCCTTATTTACTCTGCATGGTATAATAATGATATTCCTGGTTATTATTCCCGGAATACCGGCAGGATTCGGTAATTTTTTCCTTCCAATTCAAATTGGAGCGGAAGACGTATCGTTTCCCAAGTTAAATTTAACATCCTGGTATCTCTATACAATAGGCGGCCTTATGGCTGTAGTTTCCTTATTTATAGGTGGCGGACCTATTGATACAGGTTGGACTTTTTATGCACCTTACAGCATAAGAACCGGAACAGAAGTTATCCTGCCTCTGTTTGCAGCGTTCATATTGGGATTTTCATCCATACTTACCGGATTAAACTTTGTAACTACGGTACACAGGTTGAGAGCACCGGGCATGAGCTTTTTCAAGATGCCTCTCTTTGTTTGGTCCTTATATTCAACTGCTTGGATTCAGGTTATCGGTACTCCGGTAATCGGTATTACTATCATTCTTGTAATTTTGGAGCGTGCCTTTGGTATCGGTGTATTTGACCCTGCTTTAGGCGGTGACCCGATATTGTTCCAACACTTATTCTGGATATACTCACATCCTGCAGTTTATATAATGATTTTACCTGCGATGGGTGTTGTTTCAGAAATTATACCGACATTTTGTCGAAAAACAATTTTTGGCTACGGAGCAATTGCAATGTCTTCAATTGCCATAGCATTTGTAGGTACACTTGTCTGGGGACACCACATGTTTACCTCCGGTATGAGTGATGAGTCTCGTTGGATATATTCATTTCTGACATTCATTGTGGCACTGCCGTCCGGGGTCAAGATATTTAATTGGGTAGCAACGATGCACAAAGCATCAATAAAGCCGGAGACACCTTTTCTCTATGTGATGGCATTTATCTTTTTGTTCTCAATAGGCGGACTGACCGGTCTCGTACTTGGTGCCTTGGCGACTGACGTGCATTTACATGATACTTACTTTGTAGTAGCACACTTCCACTATGTAATGTTCGGGGGAACGATATTCATCTTCTTTGCCGGTTTACATTATTGGTTCCCAAAAATGTTTGGCAGGATGTATAATTCGAAGATTGCAAATACTGCTCTTGTACTTATGGTAGTTGGTTTCAACATGTTGTATTTTACATTTTTCATATTAGGATATATGGGTATGCCGCGTCGTTATTATGACTATTTACCGGAGTTCCAAGGTTTGCACCAATTTGCGACGGTTGGCTCATGGGTCATGATTACCGGTATTCTTATCATGTTCGCTAACCTGTTTATTGCCTTGAAAAAAGGTAAAAAAGCAGGAGCCAATCCTTGGGGAGGAATGACTTTAGAATGGACTGTTCCGTCACCTCCGCCATTATTGAACTTTGATAAAATTCCAACTGTTAAATATGGACCTTATGAATACGAACATTATGAGGAGGTTGTAAAGGGTGAGTAATAATTCTACACACGTTGCATCTGCAACACATTCCGATGGACATGTTCACGTACATCGCGATGATTATGGAGCAAAGTTGGGCATGTGGCTGTTCTTATTTACAGAGTTGCTCTTATTCGGAGGTTTGTTCATACTATATATGGCATTCAGAGTCGAATATATACAGCAATTTCAGATGGCAGCCAAAGAGTTAAAAGTATATATGGGTGGTATTAATACCATTATACTTCTTACATCGAGTTTGACTATGGTTCTATCAATAGTAGCGCTTCAAAGAAGGAACGTTAAAGGTTCAATATTTTGGTTAGTTACTACTATAACCTTTGCCCTTGGCTTCATGGTTGTCAAGTACTTTGAATGGTCTGATAAATTCGCACACGGTATATATCCTAAAGGACCGGCTCTTATGGAAAAGTCGCAAGGTGAAATTGTATTCTTCGGCTTATACTATACTATGACCGGACTTCATGGACTTCATGTTATGATTGGAGTCGGACTTCTGACAGCCATGCTGATTCAGTTAAAAAGAAAAAAAGTACATCCGGATAGATTTGTACCACTTGAGAATGCCGGCCTTTACTGGCACCTTGTGGACTTAATTTGGATATTTTTATTCCCATTATTTTACTTGTTACACTAAGAGGCATACATGGCGGAACACGTACATAATCACGACTCACATGCAAGTGACGGAAAAATTGCACATGCCCACGATCCTCGTTACGGGCTAAACTTAATGATATGGCTTATACTTATTTCTTTGACTGTTATTACGGTTGCGGTTGCAGGTATTGATCTTGGGGAATATACTTTATTTGTTGCTTTGTTAATTGCAGCAATAAAAAGTTCCTTCGTTATCAATTATTTTATGCATATAAAATTTGATGACCTGTTATTCAAAATATTTCTGATATTTGTCATACTTGTTTTACTCGTAGTGTTTGTATTAACAGGTTTTGACGTATTTTACAGATGAGGTTAGAAAATGTTTAATTCAGCATCCAATTATGCCGATTCAGTTGATATAGCAATGCTAATCATCGTCGGTATTTCAGTTGTACTTTTACTTGGTATTACTGTAGCGATGATATATTTTGTATTTCGTTATAATAGAAAGAGACATCCTGTTGCCGAACAGATTCACGGTAATATATTGATGGAAGTGATATGGATAGTAGTACCTACAATCTTGGTTATGGTGATGTTTTGGTATGGATATGAAGGTTATCAGAAACTCAGAGCAGATGTTGATGACGCTTATGAGGTTAAGGTGTTTGCCTACATGTGGGGATGGAATTTCGAATATCCTAACGGTAAAAAGACTGATACACTCTACCTACCTTTGAGCAAGAAGACGAAATTGATATTAACATCGCGAGATGTAAACCATAGCTTTTATGTCCCTGCTTTCAGACTGAAAGAAGATGTCATCGGAGGTCGTGAACATTATATGATTCTTAAGCCGAAGACTACCGGCTCTTATGATGTAGCTTGTGCAGAGTATTGCGGTTTGAATCACTCCATGATGTACACGAAATTGCACGTTTTAGAGGACTTCGCATTCGATAAATGGGTAAATATGACTGATGACGGCAATACGTCACCGGAATTAGTACCTACAGCGGAAGAACCCGTTAACGAGAAGTAAATGTCATGAATGAAAACAAAAAAAATAATGTGAAAATCTATTTAGATGCAATTCTTGAACTGTCAAAAGTGAGAATTACCTTCTTTGTGGCAATTTCCGGCTTGGTCGGATACATACTTGCCGGTAACGGTCTCAGCTTAGAATTGATACCGGTTCTTTTCGGGATATTTATTCTTTCTTGCGGTTCTGCCGCTCTGAATCATTATCAGGAAATTAATACTGACGCCATGATGATGAGAACTAAGAATCGTCCTCTCCCTACCGGAAAAATATCAAAGAATTTTGCACTCACTTCAATAATATCAATGAGTGCTGCCGGATTACTTTTGATTTGGCAGTTCTCAAATTTTACTGCATTTTTATTGGGTATTGGTGCACTCTTATCATACAATTTGATTTATACTCCTTTGAAAAGAGTGACAGCTTTCGCAATAATGCCGGGAGCAATAGTAGGCGCAATGCCACCTGCTATAGGCTGGGTAGCAGCCGGAGGAAGTGTAACAGACCCAAAGCTTTTTGTGCTTGGATTATTCTTTTTCGTTTGGCAGATTCCACACTTTTGGTTTCTTTTGCTGATGTATGATAATGATTACCGTCGTGCAGGTTTTCCTACACTAAGTAAATATTTTAGCGATACACAGCTTAAACGGATAACGTATGTATGGGTTGCAGCTTTAGCGGCAAGCTGTATGCTTATTCCATTGTTCGGATTGACTCATAACCTGTTTACAAACTTATTACTGCTGGTAGCAGGATTTGTTCTGGTTTGGAGAACCAAAGCACTGGTAGCAGAGTTTGATGAAAGGTTTAATTTCCGTCTCGCATTTATTGATATCAATGTTTATGTCTTGGCAGTAGTTACTCTGCTGTCTATTGACCAATTTGTATAATATGAAATTTTAATTACAGAGAGGCTTAACAATATGGAATTTTTGGACAAGTTAGTAATACCACAGCCGGAATATAATTTGGTTTTGTTGAATTATTTCCTGATGCTTGGTCTTTCCATATTTTTTATATATACGGGTGCACTCTACGGCAGTATGATTATGTCCGTATATTTTAGAGGTAAAGCAAAAGGCAGTAACAAATACTCATTCTTGACAAAAGACTATGCAGATATTGCTACCGATAAGAAATCTTACGGTTACGGACTGGGTGTAGTTACTCTATTATCCATAATATTTATTTATGCCCAGCTGTTACATAAGACTGACGTAGGAGTTGTTTCTTACCTTGCTGTTGCTCTGGTGCTGTATATAGCCGCACTCATGACTTTGTTCAATTATAAAAATTCATTGCACCTAAGCAGTATTTTTGGAAATATTAAAGAGCAATTAGCAGGTAATATCTCCGAACATACTCTTGCCGAAATTGATGAAGTCAGTAAAAATGCCGGTGAGCTGAAAAGCTCGGCCGGTACTTGGGGTATCATTCTTATGACTTTAGCCTTATGGTTTTTCATTGGAGCTATCATGCTTACAACTGATAAACAATCATGGGAGGGAAGTAGTATTTTAACAATTCTGATTGCAAGCAAGACAATTATCGGATTTTTCCAGTTCTTGGTTGCATCTCTTGCCTTTGCTGCAATTTCTTTTCTATTCAGAAAATATTACTGGGACAAAGACAAGAATAAGGATAATGCTGAATACACTGCTTATGCTAAAAGTTTGAATACTTGGTTGGCTTTAATCAATCTTATGATTCTGCCTGTATTTTTCCTGATTGGGATTTTCACTACACCTAAAAATGCATTGAGTCCAATGTTTTTCATTGTAAGTTTATCAGGTATTGTTGCTGTATTTATTGTTCTTCACAGTGTATATGGAATTCAAAAGTCGAATAATGACTCATTATCGAAGTATGCATTCTTTGTATTTTTAGTTGCATTTGCATTCTTGGGTGTCAAAGAAAAACTTGCTTTCAGCGTAGCTAATCATGAACATGTACTTGTTCTTAACGAAGAATACAAAATTCACAAAGAAGAGTTTTTGGCTTCGATGGGTGTTGCTACCGTGCAAGTAAGCGGCGAGGAAATTTATCAGAGATGTATGGCTTGCCATAGAGATGAGGATTCTCCAACAGCTCCTGCACATAAGAACATCATTGCAAAATATTTATCACAAGACGATCCAAAAACTGCTCTGGCAAGATTTATTGCCAATCCTGTGCCTGTCAATCCTCAGTGGCCTGCTATGCCAAATCAGGGGTTAACACCTGCAGAAGTTGATGCAGTATCAGAATACTTGATTGAAAAATACAGTGATGTGAAAAAAGAGACTGCTGCTCCTGCTGACTCAGTTACTGCATATTTGGATATTTTAAAATAGTTTATAATTTATTCAGAGTAATTATTTTTGAGGCACTGTTTTATAAAAAACCGTGCCTTTATTATATTAATGAGGTGTTTATGAATAGGATGTTGGTTTTTATTTCAGTTTTAATTTTTATTATTTATAACAGTTGTTACTCTTCCGATAACCCCCGTTATGATTCCACATTAGCGGCACGTCTCGGAGCCGATGACTATGGTATGAAATCTTATCATCTTGTAATATTAAAAACCGGCACTGCCGTCAATCTGCCAAAGAATGTTATTGACAGCTGTTTTAGAGGACATCTTGCAAACATCACGAGACTTGTTGATGAAGGTAAGCTGATTGTTGCCGGACCACTGGCTAAAAACGATAATAATTACAGAGGAATTTTTATTCTTAATTTATCAGATAAAGAAGAAACTGAAAAAATTCTACAGAGTGATCCCGCAATCAGTAATAAACTTTTGGGCTATGATATATATCATTGGTACGGTTCTGCAGCTCTGTCAGAATATCTTGATTATGCAGATAAAATATGGAAATTAAAACCCTGAAATAAATATGAGTTTATAAATAAAATTATTTGTATTAAATTATGAAATTATAATTAAAAAGGTTAATTTTGTAATCAGATTTAATACGTACCGGAATATAGTAATTTCGGCGTTATTAATTAGTAAATAATTTTAATAGTCTGGAGAAATAACATGGCTAAAGCACATAATTTTAATGCAGGACCTGCAATTCTGCCTGAACAAGTTGTCAAAGAAACTGCTGCAGCAGTATTGGATTTTAACGGTATTGGAATGGGCATAATGGAAATGAGCCACCGCTCAAAAGATTTTGATGCCGTTATAAAGGAAGCACAAAGCGATTTGTTGCAAATCATGAAGTTATCACCCGATGAGTATGAGGTACTTTTCCTTGGTGGTGGTGCAAGCATGCAGTTCCTTATGGTACCTTACAATTTTCTTGCTAAGAAAGCGGATTTCATACTTACAGGAGTATGGGCTAAGAAAGCTCACAAAGAAGGAAAATTCTTCGGTGAAGCTGTCATAGCGGCAAGTAGCGATGACAGTAATTTCAACTATCTGCCGAAGGAATTCAAATTTTCACCCGACGCTGATTATGTCCATATCACAACAAACAATACGATTTACGGTACTGAATGGAAGTCATTGCCTGATACAGGAAATATTCCTTTGGTTGCCGACATGTCTTCAGATTTCCTCGGAATGGATTTCGATTTCAGTAAATGTTCATTGATTTATGCCGGTGCTCAAAAGAATATCGGTCCATCAGGCGTAACAGTAGTGATAATCAAGAAATCATGGTTGGAACAAAAAGGCAAAAAAGGTTTACCTACAATGATGGACTATAAGACTCATATTGACAATGAATCAATGTTTAATACTCCTCCTTGCTTACCGATTTTTACAGTCGGCAGAACATTTAAATGGATTTTGCAACAGGGTGGTGTTAAGGCAGTCAAAGAAAACAACATTAAAAAAGCAGATGTAATTTACAATGTCATAGATGCTCATCCTGATTTCTATAAGGGTGCTGTTAAGAATAAGGAAGATCGTTCATTGATGAATATCACTTGGAATCTTCCGACTCCTGAGCTTGAAGCTAAGTTCATCAATGAAGCTAAGTCTCAAAATATGATTGGCTTGAAAGGTCATAGATCAGTTGGCGGTGTTAGAGCATCTGTTTACAATGCATGTCCAATCGAATCTGCACAAGCACTTGCAAGATTTATGGAAGAATTCTACAAAAATAATAAATAGTTCTTATTCATAATTATTTTAATTCGTTATAAGTCATCCTTGGTTTTCAAATTATTGAGGATGACTTTATTTTATTATATAGATTTTTGTCGGTGAGATTATGACTTTTAAAGATTATCAAACTTATGTTTCTTCACCAGAACTCATGCTGTCTTTCGTATCTAATTCTCTGGATTCCGGCGAATATTCCGACAGACAAGCGGTTATTGATTTTCTCAATTATACTTCAAATCCTGAATTTCTGAAAAAGCTGGATAAAAAACAGCGAAACGATTGGGCAGAAATTTGTTTT
>Ga0265293_10013821_pt1 | contig 10395 bp, 8 predicted proteins | sample Munlanlewell138R_FD_192505 | JGI IMG/M metagenome (GOLD analysis project Ga0265293, IMG submission 192505) | Leachate microbial communities from a municipal landfill in Southern Ontario, Canada - Leachate well 138R | ecosystem: Engineered > Solid waste > Landfill > Unclassified | place: Canada...
ACAACTGAGATGGGAACGTTCGCAATACGCGTGACCGGCGCCACCCGGCAGTACGTCCGGGACGGGAAGGCGACGACGGCCATCGAGGACGTTACGTTCGAGGTTGGCGACCGAGAGGTCGTTGCTTTGTTGGGGCCCAGCGGCTGCGGGAAGTCGACGCTCCTGCGCGCGGTGGCAGGCCTGGAGGTGCTGGATGCCGGATCGGTTGAGCACGGCAAAGCACAGAACGGGCGGCCCCCGGCCGGGATCGTCTTCCAGGAGCCGCTGTTATTGCCCTGGCTCACGATTCGCGAAAACGTGGCACTCGGGCTCCGTTACCGGGCGAACCGCGGGCGGGGCGGGGCCGGAGAGGTCGAGCGGGCGCTGAGCGACTTCGGAATCTCGGCCATCGCGGATTCCTACCCGAAAGAGGTTTCCGGCGGGCAGGCCCAACGGGCGAGCCTGGCACGGACGGTGGTCACGCGCCCATCGGTGCTGCTACTCGATGAGCCATTCTCGGCCCTGGACCCGGCGACGCGGGGAGCGATGCAGGATTGGCTTCGCGACATTATCCGTCGCGAAAAACTGGCAGCGATCCTCGTCACGCACGACGTCGACGAAGCGCTTGCCGTGAGCGACCGCGTGCTCCTAATGACGAAAGGGCCCGGGAGCATCGTTGACTCCTGGGACGGACCACACTCGCCCGAGTCCCGCGCGGAAGCGCGCAACGCAATCCTCGGACGGTATCGAACCGACATCGGGCTCGGAGCGACGGGCTCGTACGCAATTTAGAGCCGAGCAGAACGAGGAGCAGTTCCATGCACGAAATAGACCGCCGGCGATTCCTGCGGATGGCCGGCCTGGCCGGTCTTGCCCTGACCACTCCCGCGATCCTCGCTGCCTGCGGCGGCGATGACGATGACACGCCCAGCCCGACGACAGCCGGCAACGGAGACCCGTCGCCGAGCGTGGCAAGCAGCGGCGAACTCGAAAGCACCAAGCTGAAGGTGGGCTACCTGCCCATCACAGACGCAACGCCATTGCTGATCGCCCATGCCAACGGCTACTACAAGGAAGCCGGGCTCGAGGTCGAGAACCCGACGCTGTTCCGAAGCTGGCCCGCCATCGCGGAGGCATTCCAGGCGCGGCAGGTGGACATTGTCCACATGTTGATGCCCACGACGGTATTCATGCGCTTCGGACAGCAGGTCCCGGTGAAGGTGGTCGCCTGGAACCATATGGACGGCTCGGGGCTGACCGTGGCGAACGACATCAACACGATCGACGACCTGATCGGCGGCACGATTGCGATCCCGTCGTACTACTCCATCCACAACGTGACGCTGCAGGCGCTGCTGCGCGAGGCGAAGATTACGCCTGTCATCAGCGGGAACCCATCGGCTTCGAACCGCGAGGTGAAGCTCGTGGTGATGGCGCCACCGGATATGCCACCCGCTATCGCCAACGGATCCATCGGCGGTTACATCGTTGCCGAGCCCTTCAACGCAGCGGCCGAAGTGAACGACGTGGGGAAGATGCTCCGGTTCACCGGCGACATCTGGCAGAACCACGCCTGCTGTGTCGCGATCATGCATGAGGACGCCATCGCCGAGCGGCCGAACTGGGCCCAGGCGACGGTCAGCGCTATCGCGCGCGCGCAGCTTTTCGCGAACGAGAACCGGGAAGAGACGGCGAGGATCCTCTCGAACTCGGGCGACAAGTACCTGCCGCAACCGCTCGAGGTCATCGACCAGGCGATGAACCACTACGACAAGGACGAGTATGGCGGTGAGCACGGGGCGATCCAGCACCCGGAATGGCCGAACGAGCGCATCGCGTTTCAGCCGTTCCCGTTTGCCAGCTACACGGAGGAGCTTGTGAGGCTGATGAAGGAGACGGTCGTCGAAGGCGACGCCGCCTTCCTCGCCGACCTCGACCCGGTCAAGGCGCACCAGGAGCTTGTCGAGGACAAATTCGCTCGCACAGCGATCCAGGAACTTGGCGGTGCGGCCAAGTTCGGCATCCCTGAGTCGCTGACACGGCAGGAGATTATCGAGCCGTGAACGCGAGGAGGAGCCCCTGGGCCCGGGTCGAGGGCCTCCTCCTGCCCATCGCCGGGCTGGTGGTCACCACCCTGCTGTGGTGGGCCGGAGTCGAGCTGTTGCAGGAAGAGAAGCCGTTGCTCGCCCGGTTCGCACCGCGCCCGACGTTCGACGCGCTGGTGGACCTGCTGCAGAGCGGCGAGATCTGGCCAGACGTGCGTGCAAGCCTGCGGCGTGTGGTGATAGCGCTGGCGCTGGCCACGGCGATCGGCATTCCGCTGGGTGTGGGCATCGGCAGTCTGCGAAGGTTCCGCTCGGCAGCGACCCCGACCTTCCAGTTCATCCGGATGGTGTCGCCACTGGCGTGGACGCCGCTGGCGATCATCGTGCTTGGCGTCGGCGATTCGCCGGTGCTGTTCCTGCTGGTCATCGGCGGGGTGTGGCCAATCATGCTGAACACTGCGAGCGGCGTGCAATCGATCGACCCACGGTGGATCAGCGTGGCTCGATCGCTGGGCGCGAACCGGACGGAGGTCTTTCGGACCATCACCTGGCCAGCGATCAAGCCTCACGTACTCACGGGCATCCGGCTGGCGGTCGGGGTGGCGTGGATCATCCTTGTGCCAGCCGAGATGCTGGGCGTCGATTCGGGCCTGGGGTACGCGATCCTGGACGCCCGCGACCGGCTCGCCTACTCGGAGATGATGGCCGTGGTGTTGATCATCGGGTTCGTTGGGATGCTCATCGACACTGTGGCGCGGGCACTGCTCTCGGACCGGCCACCGCTCTTCCGCTTGTTGCAGCGGCGGGCCCGGGGCCCCGAGCGGATGCGCCCGGCGAGCGTTCGGCAGGCCGAGCTTGCGGCATCTGACCTCGATCAGCCCCGGCACCTGAGCTGACCCTGGGGACAGGCGTGTTACTGCGCGAGGAGCGGCTGTTGCACGGACGTGTCGGCCCGCCTGCCAGGGCGGCGACCGGTGCCATTGCCGGTCGCCTCCCGTGCGTCCGCAGCCAGCGCCTTGAGGTCGAGGCCAGTCTCCTGCTTGATCATGCGGAGCAGCAACGGAGGCACGCGGTCGAGGGAGTCGGCCACCTGGGAGACGGTCGTTTCGAGCCGGCGGGCGCGTTCCAGGACTTCACTGGGATCCACGAGATCGCGCCGAATCGCATCTTCGGAACGAGACGCAATGAGCGGATCCGCGATGCCCCGCACCCACACGCGCGCCCTGCGTCCGGGGCCGCGGTTTTCGCGCACGGGTTCGACGGCGACGACTTCGTCGGACCGCACCCAGATTCCGTGGCCGAGGGGAATGAGCTGCCCTGCCTGGATTCGCATTTCGTATACATTCTACACAATGTTTCGAAGTGGCTGGCAGGGCTGAAGGCCCGCGACTGGTTGCCGCTTGCCCCTTGACGGGCAGGTGCTTTGATTGCCGCTATGTCGCTTTCTTCACAGTCGTCGGCCGCGGTGGCAGTGCTGCAAATCGATGGCATGTGGCACCGGTTGTATGGGGCAGCCACCCGGCTCGTCGCGAGTGAGCCTGGTGAGGTGCCGTCGGTCCTCGCGGCGGTTGAAGCCGCCGCCGACGGCGGGAAGCATGTGGCTGGCTTCGTGACCTACGAAGCGGGAGCGGCCTTCGGCATCGACTGCCATGCACCCCCGGAGGGGCTGCCGCTGGCTGAGTTCGCCGTTTTCGACCACATGGAGCGGTACGATCCCCGGCAGCTCGCGGTAGCCGCGGCGGCAGCGGAAAGGCTCGATTGGGAGCCGTCGATGCCCGAAGAGGTCTACACCGCGGCGGTTCGTCGCATCCGGGAGCGGCTGGCGGCAGGCGACACCTACCAGGTGAATTTGACCTTCCCGCTGACCACGTCGTTCGCGGGTGACCCGCTGGCACTGTTCGCGCGGCTCGCCCGGGCGCAGCGATCCAGCTACGCAGCATACCTCGACTTCGGCCGGTTTGTGGTCTGCTCGGCGTCGCCCGAGCTGTTCTTCGCACGGGACGGGGAGCGGGTGACGATGCGTCCGATGAAGGGGACAGCGACGCGAGGGCGGACACTGGAGGAGGATCGGCGCCGAAGCGCGGCGCTTCGCAAGTCACCGAAGGAGCGCGCGGAGAACCTGATGGTGGTCGACATGGTCCGCAACGACCTCGGCAAGGTGGCCCGAACGGGGTCGGTGAAGGTCCCGGAACTGTTCCGCGTGGAGAAGTTCCCTACGGTGCTGCAGATGACATCGACGGTGACAGCGGAGACGAGTGCTTCGCTGCCCGAGCTCTTCGCCGCGACGTTTCCCTGCGCCTCGATCACGGGTGCGCCGAAGGTACGCACGGCACAGCTCATCCGCACGCTGGAGGCTGGGCCGCGCGGGGTGTATAGCGGCGCGGTTGGCTACGTCGGGCCGGGGCGGAAAGCGCGTTTCAACGTCGCCATCCGAACGGCGACCGTCGACCGGGATCTCGCACGCGCCACGTACTCCGTTGGGAGCGGCATCGTGTGGGATTCCCGCCCCGGACGGGAGTACGCCGAGTGCCTGGCGAAGGCGGCAGTGCTTGCGGCGGACAGCCGGCCGTTCGCACTGCTGGAGACCCTGCGCTGGGATCCCGAAGGAGGTTTCGCGCTGCTGGAGCGGCATCTCCGCCGCCAGGCCTCGTCCGCGCGGTTCTTCGGGATTCCATATGATCGCTCGAAGGTTCGTCAAAAACTCGCGAGCGTGACCGACAGCGGGGTGCCGCTGCGGGTACGGCTCATCGTCGACGAAGACGGGGAGATCTGCATCGAATCCGCACCGCTTGGGGCTGCAGGGGAGGCGCCGGTGCGGGTGGGTTTCGCGCGGCGGCCGGTCGACAGCTCGGACACCTTCCTCTACCACAAGACCACCCGACGCGATGTCTACGAGGCGGCCATGACTTCGCGGCCGGATTGCGATCAGGTGTTGCTGTGGACGGCAACCGGGCGTGTCACAGAGACGAACATCGGGAACGTGGCGGTCCGGCGGGAGGATGGCTGGGTAACGCCGCCCGTTTCGGACGGGCTGCTGGCAGGAACGCTGCGCGCGGAGCTGCTGGCCAAGGGGCGGCTCTCGGAATCCAGCATCACGCGGGAAGAGCTGGCGGCGGCGACAGAGATCGCGGTCTTCAACTCGGTGCGAGGGTGGCAGGCAGCGACCTTCGTGCCCGACGGGCCGCCTGCTTCGCCGGAGAAGTGGTGAGACCTCGCGAAGGAACGTGCCGGGGGATGTCGCCGCAAGTGAACCGGGGCAACTCGACCCGCTGACCCGCACCTGGATCGTCGGTTCGCCAGTCACGTTGCGGCCGAGAGCTCGCGGTTGGCAACGGGATTGGAGGTGCGCGCAGCGCCAGCGTGGGGCCATGTGCGCATCTGGCGTACCATCGAGGGGCGAAACCTCGCCGGGAGTCTCTCATGCTGCATCAATCCGTCGTCGCCTACGCGAAGCGAACGCCAATCGGCCGCCTCAACGGCGCACTGGCCAGTGTCCCGTCGCCGGAGCTTGCCGGGGCTGTGGTGAAGGATGCGCTGGCGACGACCGGGATCGCGGCCGAGAGCGTCGACGAGATGATCCTTGGTTGCGTCCTTCCGGCGGGTGTCGGGCAAGCACCGGCGCGGCAGGCGGGATTCGCGGGCGGGCTGCCGAAGAGTGTGTGTGCGACGACCATCAACCGCGTGTGCGGCTCCGGGCTGAAGGCGATCATGCTGGCGGACCAGGCGGTCCGGCTGGGAGACTCGCGGATCGTGTTTGCGGGCGGGGCGGAGAGCATGACGCGGGCGCCGCACCTGCTCCCCGGGAGCCGTGGCGGGTTCAAGTTCGGCCCGGTCGAGATGCAGGACCATATGCAGTACGACGGGCTTTGGGATCCCTATGCGCAGAAGGCCATGGGCAACTTTGGCGACCTCTGCGCGAAGGAACACCACTTCACCCGGGAGGAGCAGGATGCCTTCGCCGTGCAGAGCTACGAGCGGGCCCGGGCTGCGAGTGAGAGCGGCCACTTTGCGAGCGAGATCGTGCCGATCGAGATAGCGACCCGGAAAGGTGTGACCGTGGTCGATCGTGACGAGGAGCCGTTCGCGGCGGACCTGTCGCGCATGGGAAGCCTTGGACCTGCGTTCGAAGCAGACGGCACGGTGACCGCGGCAAACGCATCGACGCTCAACGACGGGGCGGCAATCACTGTAGTGATGTCGGAAGAGGCGGCGCGAGAACAAGGGGTGCAACCCATCGCGGGGATCGTGGCGCAGGCGTCATTCGCGCAAGACCCGGCATGGTTCACTACTGCTCCGATCGAGTGCATCCGGCGAGTCCTGAAGAGGGCAGAGCTGACGACTGCAGACATCGACCTCTTCGAAATCAACGAGGCGTTCGCCGTAGTGGCTTTGGCCGCAATCCGCGAGCTCGGGCTGGACCCGGCGCGCGTGAACCCCTACGGCGGGGCAGTCGCGCTCGGGCATCCCATCGGGGCGAGCGGGGCGCGGCTGATGGCGACGCTCCTGAACGGACTCCGCGCCTCGGGCGGGCGGTACGGGCTGGCGACGCTCTGCATCGGTGGCGGCGAAGCGAGTGCGGTTATTGTCGAGCTGATCTAAACCGGGAGGCCGCATCGCGGGTGTAGACTATCGCGCAGCCCATGAGGGGGTAGCACGATGATCGGCGGACTGGTCGGGACCACGATCTACTGTGAGGACCAGGCACAGCTGGCGCCATTTTATCGCGATGTCATCGGGCTGCAGGTTCGCGCCGAGGAGCCGGGCGAGACCCATTTCGGCGGAGACGAAGGCGGCCTGCTGATCGTGGGCACGCATAGCGAAGTACATGGCTCCGCACGGGAGCCGGAGCGGCAGATCCCTTCGTTACTGACGGATGACGTGCGGGCCGAGTACGCGCGCCTCCGGGAACGGGGAGTGGAGTTTGTGGCCGAACCTGCGACTGAGGGCGGGGTCACGTTCGTGACTCTCCGCGACCCCGAGGGCAACCTGGTGAACCTGCTACAGTTCGACTAGCGGAGTATCAGCTCGACCGCACAGCAGCAGCACGCTTTGGCATGTGATCGACATCGCCGCCGCCGATGGCGCTATCGGATGCATCGATATACCCTTTCTGGCGACTTTCGTCACATACCGAAAGCTGGCGCTCCGCCACACTTGCTGGTACAAGGCTGATTGCGTGCGAATCACGCACAGCCAACACACGAGAGAGAGAGGAACAAGTTCGTGAAGTTTTCGAGGTTTCGCGCAGCATTACTGCTGGCCACACTAGCGCTTTCGCTTGTCGCGCTGTCCGCATGCGGTGGCGATGATGACGACGATTCGAATGGCGCGACCACGCCGCCGATAACGACGCCAACATCGAGCGGCGGCGGGAACGGCGACGATAACGGTGAGGAGCAGGAGATCACGGTCTCGATGGGCGACAACTTCTTCGAGCCGAAGGAGATCACCGTGAAGGTGAACCAGACCATCAAGTTCGAGGCCAAGAACGACGGTACTGCGATTCATAACATGGTCATTTTGAGTGAGGAAGCCGAAGGCAAGAACTTCTCGAGCGACGCGATCGTCCAGCCGGGCGATGAGAGCGAGTTCGAAGCGAAGTTCAGTAAGACCGGGACGTATGACTTCCAGTGTGACTACCACGTGCCCGACATGGTCGGTGTCATCACTGTCGTTGACTAACTAGTTCATCGGCTCCGCTGCTTTGCCGGGAAGGCAGCGGAGCCGAACGGCCGGAAGACCACGGAACAACTGCCTTCTAGCCCTTTCTCCCCTGTGGTGCAGGTGAGAGGGTAGGGGCAGTTTCCGAACTCTTCGCATTGAGAACAAAGGAGTAGTCCACAACATGGCAGTCACACGACGCGAGCTGCTTACCGGCGCGGCCGCGGGCACCGCGGGGCTGGTCATCGGCGGCGTCACCGGAAAGGTGATAGCAGACGATGGCGGGGATTCCGGGGGACCAACGGGCGCGGGCGGCAGGATCGACGAAATCGCAGAGGCCCGCGGCCTAGAACCCGACGACGTCCGGCGAGCGGTACAAACGTTCCTACCGCCTGGCAAACCTGACCTGGACGAATTCTTCGTCTTTTCGTCGGGTGGCCACTCGGGCCAGGTTCTGGTGATGGGCGTCCCGTCCATGCGCCTCCTGAAGGTGATCGGCGTGTTCGCACCCGAACCCTGGCAGGGCTACGCGTACGGTTCGGACCTCTCGGACCCCCTTATTGCGGGGGGAACGAACACGGAGGGCGGCGCATTCTCTGCCGACCGAGGACCGCTGACGTGGGGCGACACCCACCACCCGGCGCTGAGCGAGACGAACGGCGAATACGACGGGCGCTGGCTGTACATCAATGACCGGGCCAACGGCCGGATCGCCATGATCGACCTGCGCGACTTCAAAACGAAGCAGATCCTGGACGTCCCGAACCTGGAGACCTGTCACGGCGGCTGTTTCGTGACGCAGAACTCGGAGTACGTCCACATCTCGACGATGACGCCGACGCTGGTCGATATGTCAGACATCGAGAATTCGCTTGAGAACTACGAGAAGTCGTTCCGCGGGTTCTCGACGTTCCTGGCGCTGGACCCGGAGACGGGCTACTTCGACCTGGACCGGAGCTTCCAGATCGAGCTGCCGCCTTACAACCAGGACCTGGCGGACTCGGGGAAACTCGAAAGCCACGGTTGGGTGTTCATCAACTGCTACAACAGCGAGATGGCCGTGGGCGGCAACATGGAGGGCCAGCCGGCGCTGGAGGTGCAGGCGTCGAAGGCGGACTTCGACTACATGCACGTCATCAACTGGAAGAAGGCGGAAGAGGTCGTCAAGACCAACCACACCGTCCTGAATGGGATGCGTGTGATCCCGCTGGAGGTGGCAGTCTCCGAAGGCATCCTGCACCTGATACCGGAGCCGCGCAGCCCGCACGGCGTTGACGTCTCCCCGAACGGTGCCTACCTAACAGTGGCCGGCAAGCTCGACCCGCACGTGACGATCTACTCGTTCGAGAAGATCAAGCAGGCGATCGAGGCGAAGGACTTCGAGAAGGAAGACCCGTTCGGTGTGCCGGTGCTGAACTTCGACTCGACCGTCGCCGGCCGGGTGGAAGTGGGTGCCGGGCCGCTGCACACGCAGTACGACGACAAGGGCTACGGCTACACAAGCCTCTTCATCGAGAGTGCGATCGCGAAGTTCTCGCTTGGCGAGCCGTATCACTCGGGCGACAAGGCGTTCCAACTGGTGGACAAGGTGCCGATCCACTACAACGTTGGCCACCTCTGCACGATGGAAGGGGACTCAACAACGCCGCAAGGCAAGTACCTCATCGCGATGAACAAGTGGTCGGTCGACCGCTTCCCTGGCGTGGGTACGTTGAAGCCGCAGAACTTCCAGCTCATCGACCTCTCGGGCGAGCGCATGGAGTTGCTCTCGGACACGCCGATCGGGGTTGGGGAGCCGCACTACGTGCAGGCTGTCCGCGTGGAGAAGATCAAGGCATGGGAACTCTATCCGCCCGGGACGAGCCCGGTGACGATGGAGAAGGCCGAGAACGCCACCTTCGAAAACGAAGAGCGCGTGGAGCGGCGTGGCAATGTGCTCGAGGTGTGGGGCACCTTGCGGCGGTCGTACATCAAGCCGGACACCATCCGCGCGAAGGAAGGCGACCGCGTCATCCTGCACCTGACAAACACGGAAAAGACGCCGGACGCCACGCACGGCTTCGCCATCCCTCGCTATAACGTCAGCCTCAGTATCGACGCTGGTGAAACGATCACGCTCGAGTTTGTGGCCGACGCCAAGGGGGCATTCGCCTTCTACTGCACCGAGTTCTGCTCGGCACTCCACCTGGAGATGCAGGGCTGGCTGCTCGTGTCCTAACTCTCAATGCGGCGGGCAGGACTCGTCCTGCCCGCCGCCCAAAACGTAGCTCAAAGCCTACGGAAAGGAGCCATGATTATGACCAGTCGTCGCCGTTTCCTGATTTTGCTCGGCTCCGCCGGAGTGCTGGGAGCAGGGGCAGCGGCCGGAGTCTCCCTCGTCTCGAAAGACGAAGACGCGGTTGCGGCAGAACCAACGATTCACCTGGGCGAAGAGCCCTGCGCTACGTGCGGGATGATTATCGATGATGTCCGGTTCGCAGCTGGCTGGATCGATTCGCGTGGCAGGGAAGAGCACTTCGACGACATCGGCTGCCTGCTGGAGCGGATTGCAGAGCACGAGCCGCCGGAGAGTACGCGCTACTTCATCCACGCGTACAACGGAGATGGTTGGCTGCGGGCCGAAGAGGCACACTACGCAATTTCGGAGACGATCCGCAGTCCGATGGCGTATGGCGTGGCAGCCTTTGCAGACGCAGGCGGCGCGCAAGAC
>Ga0265293_10013823_pt1 | contig 10394 bp, 2 predicted proteins | sample Munlanlewell138R_FD_192505 | JGI IMG/M metagenome (GOLD analysis project Ga0265293, IMG submission 192505) | Leachate microbial communities from a municipal landfill in Southern Ontario, Canada - Leachate well 138R | ecosystem: Engineered > Solid waste > Landfill > Unclassified | place: Canada...
TTCTATTTACACTGACACCGGCGGCCCGTGCGTAATCGGGGTTCGATCCGACTGCGGTCATGGCCGTTCCGGTTTTGGTGTGAAAAAATACCCATACCAATAGGCATATGAACAGCATGAAGATGATCATACCCGTTGGAATGAAAAAATTGCTTCCAAGACGAACCGCAAGAAAATCGCTTAAGACATGAAGATAAAACCCCTCAGTACTAATGGTCGTTCTGAGCCCCTCTCCACCATACCCCCAGACCATTGTGGGACTTTTCAGCGGCATAAGAAGCCACATCATGCTCATAAAGGCGACCGACGAAAACCCTACGTAGGTGGCGATCACCATTTCGTTTCCTTTAACGCGGTTGAGAAGTTCGCCGTAACCGTATCCGAAGAGAAGAGCAAAAGGGGTTGTGATTGCAACGGCGGTCAGGAAGGCAGCGAACCCTGTTATCCCCAGTTCAATGGTGAAGACTGCGCCCAGAAGTCCGCTGATAATTCCAAGGGGAAGGCCAAAGTTAAGGCCGCAGCCCGATTGAACCATGGGCACCATGGCGAGAACTAAAATTCCGTTCATACCGAAGCGTACAAGGGTATCACTGATAGACGTTGATACCTTCACCTCTACAAAAGGCGCGGCGACAAACAGGGCGAACAGAAAAATTCCGATGATTATCCGTGGCCAGCCGACCTTTTGGATAAACCCTTTGATTGATTCCATGCTGTTATACCTCAGTCGGTGTTTTTCGGCCATGACCGACCATTAAGAGAGCGAATTCGGTCGATTTTTCGGTAGCGGGTCTGACGCCGCTGATTCGTCCCTCGTCGATGATTGCTATCCGGTCGCAGAGGCTGCGAAGTTCTTCAAGTTCTGAAGAGACCATTACGACGGTAATACCGTTTTCCCGGTTATAACGGCGGATGGTATCGAGCACCAGTTTTTTTGCGCCTACGTCGATTCCCCGAGTTGGTTCCGAAACAAAAAGCAGCTTCGGTTTGACCGCAAACGCCTTTGCCAGACATACTTTTTGTTGATTTCCACCGGAAAGCTCTACTGCGTTTTGACTCGGCCCGGTACAGCGTATTTGGAGCGATTCTATGTACTCCTGGGCAAGTGCCTCGATTGCCTTATCATCGCGCCATTTTATCAGACCCCCCAAAACCGGTTTTAGAAAGCGGTTCTGGGTCTGCATGGCCGTAAATGCGATGTTCCAGTCCAGAGGCTCCTCCAGAAGAAGACCTACTCCCCGTCGGTCTTCGCTGACGAAGCTCATTCCGGCCATAAGCGCCCCGGCGGGGTTGTTGAGCGGAACTTCTTGACCTTCAAAAAAAACTGAGCCGCCCGCTTTGTACAGCCCCATGATACCGTTGGGGATACTGAGTTTCCCCTGGCCTGCGAGACCGCCAATACCGAATATCTCACCAGGTTTAACGGTAAAGCTGACGTCCCGGACCGTTTCTCCCGGCATATCCACCCAGAGGTTTTTGACCTCAAGGACCGGTTCAACGGTTAGCCTTTCTCCCCGTGCTATGGGCTGATAACCTTCAAGGGACCGACCGACCATCGCTTCGGCAATCTCTTCCACCGATGTTTGCCTGGCCGGTTTTTCGGCAACGATTGCGCCGTCCCTGAGGACAACGACTTTATCACACAGGTCTATTATCTCATCGAGTCGATGGCTGATGAAGATGATCGAAATCCCCCGGTTTGCAAGATTTCGGACAGCTTCGATCAGTATTTCGGCTTCTGATTCGGTGAGAACTGCAGTTGGCTCGTCAAGAACCAGGAGTTTTATGTTTTCTCGTTCCAGTTCACGGGCTATTTCGGTAAACTGCTTGTGGCCTACCGGCATCTCGCTGACAAGCATATCTCCTTCGAGTTTAATCCCCAGAAGGTCAATTGCCTTGAGTGCCCGCTCCTGCATCATATCCCGGTCGAGGGTGCGCATTCTGTCGTCGAATACTTCGACTAAGAGGTTGTAACGGGTAGATTCACGGTTAAGCAGGATGTTTTCGACGGTGGTGAAACCGGGTATGAGGCTGAACTCCTGGTGAACCATGCCTATTCCTGCGGCGAGAGCGTCAAAGGGACTTTGAAAAGTGACTAGTTCCCCATCAAGAAGAATCTCTCCGCCATAACCGCCTGTTTCGTGAATTACTCCCATTCCGAAAAGAATCTTCATCAATGTCGTTTTACCGGCACCGTTTTCGCCGACAAGTCCCAGCACCTGGCCCTTTTCGAGCGTGAAGCTGACATCGGCGAGCACCTGATTGCCAAAAAAATCCTTGGTTATTGATCGCAACTCAAGAAGCGGAGTGTTATCCATTGGAATGTTCCTGTAAAAAGAAACGATATCCGGCCGTTTCAGGCCGGATATCGCGTTGATCGTTCTGCAAAAAAAGATGCAGGAACTTATTTAACGGTGAAGTACTTCTCAGGAACCTTTATCTCGGGAGTACCCATATAGCCTGTTCCCATGACGTAAGTGTCCTGATAAATCAGCACGTGGTTCTTTGCCCGGACACCCGTTGCAGCATCGGTGTAGTAAGCACCGTTCCACTCTGCACCCGGTGTGTATTTGTTGTAGGCAGACCTGAGGTCGGCGATACTGGTGAGATCTGCTTTGCCTTCAATAACACGCTTTGCGAGTTCACCGAGCCCTGCAGTGGTTGTGTAACCGTACGAAAAGGCCCACGTCCCAAACCTGCCGGCGCCGCCCCTATCTACGATGGTCTTTTCGACTTTCTTGAGAATAGCGGGGAAATCACCCTGTTCGGCAGAAAGGTCGATACCAAGCGCTCCGGGGTAGCCCATCAAGGGGCTGGGAAGGTCGGCTTCCACAAAATACCCGCCGTACTCAATAAGCTGTTTCAAAAGCGGTTCGGTATGGGCGTCGTTGGTAACGAAGAAGGCCGTGTTTTTGCCGTATTTCTCCACCCAGGCAGGAACTTTTTCAAGTATAAACTGCTGGGCACCGGCGACACCGACGTCACTGGTCGGGTCGGGAGCGGTTTCAAACACGAATTCCAGTCCGAGGTCGTTACACGCTACTTCCATAATCGCCCGGCGTCGACCAAGAGTTTCGTAACTCATGTGCCGCGGAAACGAAATGTGGACGAACGTGTCGGCTCCCATTTTCTTGGCGGTATCGATGATAAGATAACCGCGGGCAACAAAGTCGTTGTTGATGACAAGATCAGTGGTGCTTTCGATTACCAGCGGATCTTCATGGGCTTCGCCGGCAATCAAAATGATATCAGGTCGTTTTTCCTTTACCCGTCTGAACGCTTCGGTGGTGCCCGGAATTGCCTGGTTGACGACAATTGCCCCCATCTTGGGATCATCGGCGAGGCCGACAATCTGTGTGATGGTCGTTTCCATCTCCTGCATGAAGTTGTCAGGGTAGGTAACGTGCTGGATCATCCCTCCATCTGCGACGGAACCGTACTCCTCGATGAGCCGTTCGGCTCCGCGAAGGTCATCCTCCGACTGTGAGACCGTTCCGGTCACAATACCGATATGAAAATCGGCACCTTTGCTGTCACCGACAGCGGCTTTTTCCTGACTACCCCCAGCGTAAAGCGCTGTAGAGATCAGAGCCAGGCAGGACAGGATTGCTACGTATTTTTTCATCCTTTCCTCTCTCCCTTATACTGTATAACTGCGCCTGAACGGCGTTCTCCGCAACGCGGAGAATAGTGAACAAATTATTTGCAGGACGCAGCACATTTTAGTATCCTTTGGAACTTTCAACAGAATAGTAGGAGCTGTGCGAGCAAAGCCTTATTTTATCACGACGGTGGTGGTAGCCGTCAAGTTAATTTGTCGTGCGCCCGGTCTGAATAGGGCGGAAGCGGGCCCGTTGTCTATATAATCACTGTTACCGTATGTTCCCCGCTGTTTTCTCTCAACGAAATCTCATTTGCCGCCATCGTTTCTCCGTCCACGATAACCTGCGTAACCCCGCTCTGTCGCCGGTCCTGGTTTTCAACGGTGATGTGGTAGGTGGAGTTCTTGTAGCGATAGGTCAGACGGAAGGAGTCCCACGTTTCAGGTATCACCGGATCAATACGTAATTTCTCGCCGATTTTTGTGAATCCCAGCATTCCTTCAACCCCAAGGCGATACAACCACGAAGCGGAGCCGGTATACCAGGACCAGCCGCCCCGACGGACGTAGGGTTCCTGGCTGTAGATATCAGCGGTGACGACATACGGTTCCACCCGGTACGTTTTTGCCTTTTCAGCGGTGTCGGCCTGGTACACGGGGTTAAGCAGATCGAAAAGCCGACCGGTGCGGTTTCCGTCACGAAGATCCCGGAACGCCCAGGCCGTCCAGGTGGCGGCGTGGGTGTACTGGGCACCATTTTCTCGAATGCCGGGGAGATAACCCTTGATATACCCCGGTTCCTGGGGTGTCTTGTCAAACGGTGGCGTGAAGAGCAACAAAAGGCGATCTTCCGGCAGCACCAATCGGTCTAATACGGAGTTCATGGCCGTCTTTGCCCGCTCTTTGTCACCACCCTTGCTGATGACCGCCCAGGACTGGGCAATAGCATCGATTTTTCCCTCAAGGTTTTCATGTGAACCAAGGGATGTACCGTCGTCGTAATAGCCTCGCCGGTACCACTGGCCGTCCCAGCCGTTTTCTTCAACGGCCTGGGAGTACGCGCGAGCGCGCTGCCTGAATTCGTCTGCTAAAGTCTGGTCGTCCCGGAGAACACAGATCTCAGCAAATCGGTTGAGAACGTCCACCAGAAACCAGGCCAGCCAGACGCTTTCGCCGGAACCCTTTTCTCCGACCCGGTTCATACCGTCATTCCAGTCGCCGCCGCCGATTAACGGCAGACCGTGGACACCTTGGGTAGACCCTTTGCGGATTGCCCGCAAGCAGTGTTCATACAGTGGAAATGCACGTTCGCCGGACTGGTACAGGCCGTAGCGTTCGGCTTCCCCGTCTGCAAGAGGTTCTCCCTGGAGGAACGGAATATTCTCATCCAGAATACCGAAGTCGCCGGTGACGGTCACGTAGTGGGAGGTCACGTAGGGAAGCCACAACAGATCGTCACTGAAACGGGTACGTACCCCCCGGCCGGTAGGTGGATGCCACCAGTGCAGCACGTCACCTTCTTCGAACTGGTGCGCCGCGGCCCGTACTATCTGTTGGCGTGCGATGTCCGGCTCAATGGCCAGAAGGGCCAGGACATCCTGCAGTTGGTCCCGGGCACCATAGGCGCCGCTCGACTGGTAAAATGCCGTCCGGCCCAAAATGCGGCAGGAGATGGACTGATACAGGCTCCATCGGTTCAGCATGATGTTCATCGCCTCATCCGGTGTCTCTACCTTGATCGTATCCAGCAGTGAATCCCAATACGTCCGGGTCTCTTCAAAAGCACGCTCTACCGATTCGGGCCGACGGTATTTTTCGATCAATTCAATGGCATGGCTGCGGTCGTCGCCTTGCCCAAGGATGAAGTAGATCTCTTCACTGGAATCAAGGGGTAGATCTATGTGGACCTGCAGTGCCGCGCAGGGGTCCTCACCTGATGTAAATCGTTGTTCAAGGCCGAGGCGTTCCAGGCCAAGGGGTGCTTTGAGCGTCCCGGCGCGGCCGATAAACTCGGTGCGATCGGCGGTCATGCTGTGAATCTCTTTGCCGGCACTCAAAAAAGCGGTTCTCCGGGAAAATTCACTGTTATAGGGGTTGGTTGCCAGTAGACTTTCAGTCTCAACGTCATGTTCCGGGATGATAAAGGCGCTGTTTTTTGTTCTGGTCGTACCCAAAACCCACTCGACATACTGCGTAGCCGTCAATCGACGATCACGACCTGAATGATTTGTCACCTTCAAACGGATGATCTTTACCGGATCCGACGGAGAGGCGTACAGGGTTAACTGATGCCGAATACCGTGTGATTGGTGTTCAAAGATTGTGTAGCCCGCTCCATGACGAACACGGTACGGTTGGCCCGCATTGGCTGGTTGTGGGGTCGGCGACCAGACTTCGCCGGACTCTTCATCCCGCAAGTACAACGCTTCACCGGTCGGGTCCTGGACCGGATCATTAGACCATGGTGTCAGCCGGTTCTCCCCACTGTTGACCGCCCATGTCGTCTGGCTGCCCGTTTCAGTAACCATAAACCCAAAATCTGGATAACCGATCACGTTTACCCAGGGGGCAGGCGTTTCTTTACCCGGCTCAAGCAGTATATGGTATTCACTTCCGTCGGAAGAAAAACCACCGTATCCGTTGAAAAACTGCAGATCATCCGGGCTGGGTAACGGGATGGGCTTCTGTATCTCCGGTGCACGTGATGGGGTAAATCTGGGCAGGTGATGAACGGCAACGGAGTAATCGGGCAGTTGTCGAGTGAGGGGACCATCTTTACCGACGAGAACTACCCGGGCAGCGCTCTGCACGAGAATGATCTCCTCGTGCTTCATTTGATCGCTGAAAAGAACGTAGATTCCGCCGTTTAAATTCAGAAAATGATCACTGTCGGCCTGGCGGATCACACGTCGGATTCGCCCGTTTAACTCTGCGGCATAATCGGTCGGTTGCAGGTTAAGAATGACAAGATCGATCTTAAAATGGCGGCTGCGAAGATGTTTGAACACCAAAAGGGCGTCGTTGACGATATCGAGGTGCCTGGTATCGTCAAGAGTGACTAAGAGGATCGGGAAATCACCGGAAATCCCGAAACGCCACAGTGCGGATTGTCCAAGCCGGTTTGCGGCCAGTACTTTGGCCTCTGCACGCAAATCCTTGTAGGGATACAGCAGTGCTGAAAGCGTCTTGAGCGTATCTTTCAGCATGGTACCGTCAAATCCTTCTCGGTCGAGTTGAGACTGGCTGCTTATATCGGCCTGATGGAACGTCCGCTCAATCACCGGCCAGGTGTGGTACGTTTCGGCCAGGGCTATCAACTCTTCCCGGCTTTCTCCCACAAGAGTCACAAACGCGACTTGGGTATCTCTGTAGGGAGCAACGGTAAGCTCACTGCCCAAAGCATAAATGGGATCGAGGGTTGCACCGCTGGAACCACCCAGGTACTCCTCCGACAGGAGCGCCCGGGGGTTTCCGCTCCCATGTCCGCGGCCGATAAAGGCCCGCCGATCAGCCTCATGGCGTATATCACGGTGTGCGTCACGGTGTACGTCAAGCTCATCGTCGTTTTCCACCAGCATATGCCCCATCAACAGCGGTTCTTCTTCGCTGGAACGGGGGCGCCGGGAAAATATCTGTAGTCCCAGCTCCGGCACATACTCACTTTCTATAAACAGCTTGTTGAAGGCCGGGTGTTGCCCGTCGGCTGCATGGGTGGCAAGGGCCGCTTCGCCATAGGAGGTTATCTGCAGTGTGCGAGAACGGTCGCTGTCGTTTCGCACGTTGATTCTGCGAATTTCAACAGGGTCATCCGGAGAGACAGTAACTTCCATAACCGAGACCAACTGGTCAACTACCCGTCGGTAGACGACCATATGCGCATGGAAACTGACCTGCATGTCTTCGGCTCCCGCCGGAAGAGGTTGAGAGGCTGCGGACCACAAGGTGGAGCCGGCCGTTTTGGATTTATCGAGTTCCCGGATATAGATCCAGCTTCCCCAGTTGTCCAGTACCGGATCGGGCTGCCAACGGGTTATATCTTTGTCACGCCAGCTGATATAACCGGCGCCCATATTGGAGATAAGCACCCGAAAATTGCCATTGGACAGCAAGTGCACCTGCGGAATAGGGGTTCCAACGGGGATGTTCCAGGGAGAGATGCCCGTCAGTGGTTTTCCCGGATCCGAGAAGGCGTGGCCTTCGCTCTCGTCAACGTCTTCAATGGCACTGACGGGGGGGACCTGTTCCTGAAGCAACAACTCGATACTCTGGATACGGGGATCACTGTGCATCCGATCTACCATTATGTCGTTGTGCAGGTAATTGGCGAGAGCCATAAAGAGCATGCCCTGGTGATGGGCCATGTACTGGCCGACAACAGCAGCGTCCTGATTTACCATAAGGCGGCTGTCGGTAAAATCGATGGACTCGTACATTCCGTATGGGCCGAGCATTTTGAGGTCTTTCAAGGCACGCAGGTTTTTGATAACAGCCCGTGGATCGATACCGACAGCGATAAGAGAGGCGTAGGGCGCAATGACCAGGTCTTTTGCCAACCCACGCTTGAATCCCAAACCGGGGACACCAAAAGCCTGGTATTGGTAACTGTGACCTGCATCAAACCGATAAAAGCCCGATTCCGAAATACCCCAGGGAACACCTTTCGATTTTGCGTAGGCGATCTGGTGTTTAACGGCACCTTTGGCACTGTCCGCCAGTAAGGTGCCGGGGTGGGAACGTAAAAAAAGCGACGGGAGCAAGTACTCGAACATGGTACCGCTCCAGGAAAGGAGAGTGTTGATGTTTTCTACTCGGGTAACCGGCCGACCAAGGTATATCCAGTGAGATTGTGGAACTTCCCGCTTGGCAATCGCAACAATTGACGCTATCCGCGCTTCCGAAGCCAACAGATCGTAGTAGTTGTTATCCAGTAAACCGGTGTCGCGGTTGAAACCGATATGAAAAACGCGCTTTCGACGGCTGTAGAGGAAGCCGAAATCCATCTCTTCCACGAATCTGTCGGCTATCTGTGATATTTCCCGGTATTGGCTGAGAACTCTCCGGGCGTTTGCCTGTGAGGCAAGCACTGTCTGCTCCAGCGAGGCAAGCCATTCCTCCGGCGAATTCACCGGATCGGTTGAACCTTCGGGGCGGGACACCCGATATGCTTCCATCAAGGAATGAATCAGCGGGAGAGCCCGTTCGGTGACCGCCTGATGGTCTTGCAACGCGAAATCGGCCGGAAGATTCTCGGTCAACTCCGTCAATATCGCCTCAAATTCCGGCTGCTGGAATTGCTCAGGAACCTCCTGGAGGAGAGGAATCCACGGCAGGAGTTCAGCCATACTGTGGCGGACGGTCTGTTGGTGTTGGCCGATCTGTGAAGAAATCAACTTAAGGTCCGAGAGTCTTTCACGGTCAAATGCCTTTTGTGAGCCTTCGATGAGGCGTAACAGCTTCCCGGAGATTTTCGGCCGGAACGTCTCTTCGATTTGCAAGAAAATCGAATACCACTGGTCGGGTTTGAACCGCGCCGCGTTTATTTTTGCCACTATATCTGAGATGTTTGTTTTTATTTCCCCAATTTCGTCACGTATCTCAGCGTTGCGGACTGCGGCAAGAACGCTGGACAGGTTTGCCAGAGAGTCAAGGTACCCCCGGGCGAGTTCCCACCGAAAAACGGGTTCAGCAGGAAGGTTTCGACACGCCTGAGAAATGACGATCAACGACGCGGCAAGGTTGCCGCTGTCCACAGTTGATACGTAGTGAGGCGGTAGGGCCTCCCGGGTAAGTGTGTCGTACCAGTTAAAGAGATGCCCGCGATAACGCTCCATGTGGGTCATGCTTTCGAGCGTCATGTTCAGGCGGGTCGTCAAACCCAAATGTCCGAGGTACCCAAGGTCATAGGCCGCCAGTACGGACGTTAGAAACAATCCGATATTAGTGGGCGACGTCCGATGGGCGATCATAGCCTCCGGTGTTTCCTGAAAGTTGTCAGGCGGCAGCCAGTGGTCGTCGGGACCGACAAAACGCTCGAAGAAGCCCCAGGTCCGACGGGCCACTTGCCGAAGCAGCCCAATCTCGTCGTTGGTCAACGGTTCACGGTCATCAACGATAGGGCGATTAATCCAATAGACGACGATCGGCGCGACTAACCACAACAGGAGCACACCTGAGGCTGCAAGCAATGAAGGAGCAACACTGCCCGTTGCCAGAAGAGAGATCAGGGGCGCACCAATTGCAAGGACCAGAGCAGCCACCGTCGAAATGAGCATTTTTTGCCAGGCGATATCGCGCCGTTTATCCAGACGAAAGAGACGCGCCGTTTGCGCCGCCGTTGTCCATTGCAGCAAGTTTTTGCGGCTGATAAGCAGCCGGTAGAGTGTCGTCAGAACAGCATCAACGGTGATGTAGGCGTCATATACGAGAAAAGAAATCGCCAGAATCCACCGGACGAATGTACGACCGATTGGACGTACCGCAAGCCCCGCCTCTTCGCCTCCTATGATCTGCACCGCGCTTCGGGTAATGCTGGTCAGCAAGGGAACGCCAAGGGAGAGGACAAGTATCAGCGTCCATTGCACCGCCAGACCGGGGAAAAGAAGCAAACCGACAAAGAAAATAAACATCAACGCCGGCGACAACAACGAACGACGCAAATTGTCAAAGATCTTCCAGTAGTCAATACCGTTGAACCCATGGCTCTTGCGTTTTGACTGGAGCAGCCAGGGCAATAGCTGCCAGTCTCCACGAATCCAGCGGCGTTTCCGCGAGACTTTCGCCAGGTAATTGGGAG
>Ga0265293_10013824_pt1 | contig 10393 bp, 12 predicted proteins | sample Munlanlewell138R_FD_192505 | JGI IMG/M metagenome (GOLD analysis project Ga0265293, IMG submission 192505) | Leachate microbial communities from a municipal landfill in Southern Ontario, Canada - Leachate well 138R | ecosystem: Engineered > Solid waste > Landfill > Unclassified | place: Canada...
TATTAAAAAAATATTAATAAGTTTAATATTAATGATTTTTATTATATGAATAAATATAGTTTAATGGATCAACTGGTCTATTATTTAGTAGTATTTCATAATGTAAATGATTATTTGTAGAAGAACCAGTATTACCAACATATCCTATTTTATCATTTCTTTTAACTATTTGTCCTTTTTTAACTGTTATAGAATTAAGATGTGCATATACTGTTTTATATCCATTTTTATGATTAATTATAACTCTATTACCATATCCAGTATTTGACAGATAAATATTTTCAATTATACCATCAGATGTTGAATATACTTCAGTTTTTTTAGTTGCTGATATATCAATACCTTCGTGAAATGTCCATTTTTTACTTATAGGATGTTTTCTGTAACCAAATTTACTAGATATCCTTATCATATCACTTGATGATATAGGTGTTAATGTAGGTAAATTGTATATAGAATCTAAAATGGAATTAATATTTAATTCCATTTTATTATATGATATTTTTCTTTCATCTATTATTTTTCCAAATCTATTAATATCAAAATATACAGTATCAGATATTAATGTTTTTAACTTTTTATAAATATCATCGTCTATTATTTTTAATGATTCTATATCATCGGTTATAATATTTTTTAATTTTATATTATCATCATAGATATGGTTTAGTTCATACTTAACCGATTCAATTATTTCTGTTTCATTTGGGTGGATTGGATTAGCAGATAAAAAAATAGATAAAAATATCAAGAACAACGAGTTAAATATTAATATTCTTCTTATTAATTTGTTTTTTTCATTTTTATAAACTTCACTTTTAATAGTTTCAATGTTCATATTATAAATTATTTTTTAATTATTTCACCAAAAAATTATAAATATGAAATAATAAAAGATGTTTATATATATTTATAATTTAGTATTTCATATATTTATTATAAGTTGGTGATTATAAATATATTAAAAATATAACTATAATATACCATTATCATCTAGATATTTAAATTTATTTTTTGTCATATTCTGTATAATACTTCTACCTTTACTAATTTGAGATTTTATAGTAGATAAGTTAGTATATGTTCTATATAATCCAACAATTTTACTTTTATTATCTAATTTTATACTGTTTATATTATTAATTTCACTTTTATCAAATTTGAATGATTTACCAGGATCTATTTTCATCTGTAATTCATCATTTTCATTGTATTTAAAATTAATAAAACAATAATCATCACCTTTATTTTCTAATGATATATCTAAGAATTCACGAGGATTTGGCATATCCATTTGTCCTTTATCCATATCAATATTAATATCTTTAGTACAGAGTTCAGATATTTCTAAATATGGTCTATTTTCTAATTCTCTTAAAACCATTACCTTTTTGTATTTATCTGGTAATTTTAATATAATATCTTTTACTATTTCTGCTTTCTTTAAAATTACTTTATCTTGTTCAATATTATAATCATCATTAGTATCAGTATTTGGTATAATATTGATTAAGTTTAAATTTGTATCACTGTTATCTTTATCCAATGATACTACTGCCATTCTTTTTTTATCTTTAAAATCTTTTTTTACTAAGTTTTCTGCTATTTTATATATCCATGTATGCACCTGTGATTTTTCACTGTTATAGTTATTTATTTTTAATAGTGCTTGTGTAAATGCATCATCCGCGAAATCTTCTGCTGATTCTTGGTCTTTTGTGTATCTAGTTAAATACCATACTAATTTAGGTTTGTGTTTGTTATAAAATGTTTCAAATTTTTGACCTGTTATTTTTTCAAATTCAATAGACAATCTATTATTTTTATTCATAAAAAAAATTAATTTTTAAATTAAACATTCCAAAGAATATATTATATTCTTATTTCTTTGGAATGTTTAACTATTTAAATATATTTTTAGATATTATTTAATCATCATTACTTAAATCACCCCAATCATCAATATTAGATATTAATCTATAAACATCTGATTGGTCTTCTATTTCCCATAAACGAGAATAATTTAGTGGTTCTCTCTGATTTATATAATATCTACCATTTGAATAATTATCTACATTTTTATCCAATTTTTTAATTTTTTTTGTTGTATATTCTTCATCAATCACGATATCACCATCATCATCAATTTTAAATCCTTTACCAATATATTTTTGGTGTATAATTATTTTATTTTTTTTAGAATTATCAGAATATGCATATTTTACACTATCACAAAAAACATAAGTATTTAAATATTCTGAATATAAACATTGTTCTTTCAAAAAATGCTTAGTTTTTCCTAATATGTTAGATTTAACAATATTATCTGAATGCTTTATAGCTCTTAGTCCACCTGTATTATAAACATAAACAGAATCCGATTCATATACCCAGTCATCATCTATTTGACAATAAACGGCACCATCTTCTAATATATCATCATCATAATATCTACTATATCGTCTTGGTCTATCATCTACTTCGGATATATAACTACCACCTGGATCAATTAAATTAATATGGGGTGATTTTTTCAATAATTTACCATCGTTTGATAATATACATGTTTCTGTATTATAAATTGATAATGTATCAAGATATGGGTAATAATTATATTTTTTACCGTTTAATTTAACATTCATAATGAAATTATTTGGCGTATATAATGAATCATTTCTAGTATCAACAATTACATTATTCCAACCGTATGTTTGTCTTTCTTTATGTAACCATCCATTTTTACGAGCTTGGTCTTTAAAAAGTTCTATATCAAAATCATTAACGGAATAAACTCTATCCATATACACTCTGCCTTCTGGTAAATCTAGATTCCAAAGTAAAGCTCTTGCTCTCAATTTATTCTCATCATCTTTAAGAATTAACATTCTTACTTTATCAGGATTATTAACATACATCGTTAATAATTTAGCAGATTCATCATATCTAAGACATGATTTACCAAGTGGTGTGTCACAATTAGTAAATCTTGTATAATGTTTAGCGTTATACCAATATATAATATCTTCACCTGATACTATATCAAATCTATCATAATTTTCATTTTTTTCACGTTCTGCTTTAAACATGTTTACAAATGTTTCGATGTCAATTGGTTTACTAGGTAAATCAACACCTTTTGGATTATTGATAGGAAACGAATTACCGAATAAAAGTTTTATTATTTTACCAACTTTCATTTCTGATCTTTTATCCTTCCATACCATTTCAGTATACTTATAATCATAATCTCTTTGTAATTCTCTAACTTTATTAGAATAAATAAATGATATTGTGTCATTAGAATCACCAATATCCAAATATGATATAGGATAACAATTATAATTTCTAATTTCGCTAATTATTGCATTAGATATTCTGTGATTAATTTTACTTAATAGTTCAATTAATCTTTGTGATGCATAAATTGTGATACACTCTCTTTTCATATTTTTTCAAATTAAGATATTATTGATTTTATTATTTAATACAAAGATATAACTTAAAATTTAACTAAAAAATTTTTTTTAATAATTTAACATTAATTTTTTTATGGGTGAATTACATTTTTTTCTTTCATAATATTTATTATATCTATAATAGAAATAGGTTTGTAATTTATCATTTCACAAGAAACATTAACAATCCTACCTGGATGGTTTTCAAAATAGTGTTTTGAATTATCGTGAGTATGTCCACAAATATGAATAGTTCCTCTCCACATTCCATCCCATGACCATATGGGATAATGAAAAAGAACAAATTTATAATTCTTATCATTATATTCATAATTAAATGTATAATAATCTTTTATCCATTCAAATCTATTAATACATTTATTTATTACTCTATCTTTGTCGTGATTACCTCTAATAAGATATATTTTACCATTTAACTTATTAAGTATCATTGAAAGTGTATTGCCGTTCATTTTATATGATAAATCACCTAAATAATATACTTCATCATAAGGTTTAACTACTGAATTCCATGATTCTATCATCGAATTATTCATATCCATAATATTGATAAATGGTCTATTTTGCATATGAATAACAGACTTATGACCCCAATGATTATCACTTATAAAATATATCATAATTTTTTAGCGTATTTAATTACAAAGATAAAAAATAAAAAGTTAAATAACAAATATTTTAATTTATAATTTTTATATATATATTTAAAATTTATAAATTTTATGAAATATCTAAAAACATATAATAAACAAAGTAAGTTTTATAACGAGTCAATAAAACATATCTTAAAAGGTAAAAGTAAAGATGAAATGAAAGATATAGTTTATAGTTTACCAGACTATAAAAAATATGTTTATATAGAAAAACATGATTTATATGATTTATTTACTGAAAAAGAATTAGAAGAGTTTGAATCTAAATCACCTGAAATAAGTGAAATGGGAAAGTGGTTTGATTTCCAAGTTGAAGATACACAATACCATATTCTTATTCAGGATAATGATATAGATACAATTATTATATTAGATGAAAATCTTAAAGAAATAGAAGATTATGATACATTTGAATACATAAATGAAATGGAAGATTACTTAAAACCTTATTTATAAAAAAAATAAAAAGTTTATGAAATATTTAAAAACATATAGGAAACAATATAACTTTTGTAATGAATCCATAAAACATTATTTAAAACCAAGAGATGAAGATAATATATTAAAAATTATAAATAAACTACCACCCAAAGATAAATTATATAAGGGGTGTACATATGGGTTATTATCAGTTGTTAAAGATGCAATAGAAAAAGACGGAGTTGATCCATCAATCAGTAGAAATGAACCATTAGAAATCGCATGTGAACATGGTAATATAGAAATCGTTAAATATTTATTAACTTTTGATTCAGTTGATCCTTCTACAGATAGAAATAGTCCTATTATATCTGCTGCAATGTATGGGTATGGAGATTTGGTAAAACTATTATTAAAAGATGATAGAGTTGATCCATCTGATAAACATAATAGGGCATTAAAAAAAGCAGATCAAAATAAACATAATAAAATTGTTAAAATACTTTTAAATGACGATAGAGTTATAAATAGATTAAAAATGGATGATGAATTATCATTTTATATATCGAAAAAAGATGATGAAAATATAAACGAAAGTCTAAATATATCTAAGTATAATTGGGAATATAGTAGAATAGATAATAAAGTAGGTAAATTATATTATGCATCAAAATATAAATTGTCGGTTGCTAATCTATATGAACTATCTAAATTATTAACTAATTTTTCTGATAAGGAAGTAATGTTAATGACAATAACAGTAATATCGATATTAACAAGGGAAAGTAAAGAAAAAGTTGAAAAATTATTCGAATTATTATCACAATATAATATAAATCAAAAAGATATAGATGATCTAGTTAATAAGTTTACTACTATAAAGAATATATTTAAGGTTGTTGCATCAAAATACGATATAGTAATAAATAATATTTATGATATGTTATCGAATACGTCTTTATTAATACCATTTATAAACGTTTTAATGACATTAATAGAACAACAGAAGTTAAATATAGATATTTTATCTAAACCCTTAAATGATATTAAAAATGAATTAGGTGACGATAAATATAATTTAATGTTTGATAGAATTGAAAGGAAATTATCTATAATGGTATCAAATACATCTAAATTTAAAGATGTTAAATACACTGAACCATATAGAAAAAGTCACGAATTAAAACCAATTCATATGAGAACAAAAAGAATTACATTATAAATGAAACATATTAAAACATATAATGAATCTATTAAACATCTTTTAAAACCTAAAAATGAAGGAGATATTTTAAAATCTATAAAAGAAAAACCAGATACAAATAAATATATATTATCTTTAATATATGATATGAATTGGTTATCTGAATTTATTAATGTTGATGAATTAAAAACAACCCAAATAACATATGAACAATATGATCGTTTATTATATTTTAGTGTAAGAAGTTTTACATATGAAGAAAAGACTATTATAAATAATAATATAGAAACAAATGACAAAAAAGAAAGAAAATATTATACATATAATGATATATCTAGTTTATATATAAATCATAAACAGGAATGGATAGTAAATAAATATGATAAGTTTATTTTAGTTAGGCTTAATTATCGTGATGAAAATGGTACAGTTTTATTATATTTCTGTCCTAATTTAGACGAATTAATAAAATTATTAAAAATAAATAATATCGAAGCTAGAGAATATAATCATATCAAAAAACAATTTATTGATAAATGAAATATTTAAAACCATATAATCATATTTATAACGAATCCATTAAATATCTTCTAAAACCTAAAAATAAAGAAGAAATAAGAAAAGATATATTAAATTCAAAATCTGATAATAAAACAAAATTAGAAAGGATATTAAGATATCAATTAATAAATTTATTTACCGAAGAAGAGATATTAAAATTGTCAAAAAATATACCTAAATCTGAATTATTAAAAATTGGAAGTGAATATAATATGATTTCACTAATTAAAAAAGCATTAAAACCGACATCTTTTTTAACATTGTCAAAAGATACTTCTAAAATTGATGATGAAATCATTAATTATTCATTTAGTTTAGCTTGTTCTAATAACAATATAGATATTGTTAAGTATTTTTTAAACAATGTAATATCGAATCCTTCTTTCACAGGAAACAAAAGCCTTATAAAATCATCAAGTTCAGGTAATTTAGAAATTGTTAAATTATTGTTAAATCATGAAAATTTTAAAATTAATAATAATAGTGACATTACAAATGTTATATCATCAGCTTTATCAAATGGACATTTTCATATAATTGATTATTTATTAAAAGATAATAGATTTAAAAATATAAGACATCCAGAAATAATAATAGAAAGGATCAATCATAATAAAGAGTATTTAAAAAAGATACTTCAATATGATGAAATAATTAAAAATTTACCATCTTACAGTAAATTTAATTACGGTTGTAAATTAAATATATTATCATTAGTTAAACAGTCAATAGATGAAGGTGAAAAACCTGAATTACCATTTCATATGGTAATAAGAGGTGAAAGGAATAAAATAGTATCAGATCACCCTATATCAATATCAGTAAAAAATGGATATTATGATATAATAAAATACATTATAGATAATACTGATTTTGATCCATCTACATATAATAATATTTTAATAAGGATTGCATATAATAATAAACAACATAAAATAGTTGATATTTTATTAAGGGATAGGAGAGTTACAGATAAGTTAGAAAATTATGAGATAGATTTCTATGAGAATGAAGTGGGTCATTTATATGAATCTATAAGACATCTTTTGAAAAATAATAAAACTGAAGATGATATTAGAAAAATTATGAGAAAAACTTATACTCCACAAGGTAAAAAAGTGATGGCTGCTCAATATGATTTAGTATGGTTAATTGACGAAATTATCAAAGAATGTGATTTAGATTCTAATAGGGATTTAGGTTATATATTTAATATAGCGATTAATTATAATAGTATTAACATTATTAATTATTTAATTAAACATTGGAATTTAAAATTTCAATCACATAATTTATATTCTGCTATTCAAAATAATAATTTTGAATTAATGAAACTAATATTTGATAGCGAACATATTGAAAATATAGATATTGACGAATGTATTAAATATGCCGATAATACAGATATTTTATCATATTTGTATAATAAAAAAAATATCAATGAATCAATTAAACATCTTCTAAAACCTAAAAGTAAAGAAGATGTTTTAAATTCAATTAAATATAAATCAAACACTGAAAAATATTTAATATCTTTAATAAATGATATTGATTGGTTATATAATATGACAAAAGACGATGTAAAAACGACGCAAATTTCAATTGATGAATTTAATAAGTTATCACATAGTAGTTATTTACTTTTTAACATAAGAGAAAAGGAAAAAATAAATAGTAATATAAATCGCCATTTAAAAGGTAAAAGAAGTTATTATCTATATGATGAAACATATTCATTATATATAAATCATATTAATGGGTGGAAAATAAATAATTATGGTAAATATATACTTTTAAGTGTTAATTTAAGAAGAGATAATCATCTATATTATATATGTCCTAATATAGATGAATTGATAAATTTATTAAATAAATATAATATAAAGGCTAGACAATATGATCCCATCGAAAAACAATATATTGATGTATGAAACATTTAAAAACATATAACGAATCCATAAAACATCTTTTAAAACCTAAAAGTGAAGATGATATAAAAAATTCTATAATGAACTCAAATTCATCAAATAGACTAGATAGGATTTTTAGATTTAAATTAAATCACTTATTTAGTGATGATGAAATATTAGAAATATGTAAAGATTTAACAACAGATGAAAAGTTATATAAAGGCACAAGGCATAATATACCTATTTTAATCAAACAGTCTATATTAGATGGTGTAAACACAAGTAAAGATAATCAAATGTTAATAAAATTCGCATCACAAAATGGATATCCTGATATTATAGAAATGTTATTAAAGGATGATAGAGTTAATCCAGTAGTTCATAATAATTTACCAATCGCATACGCTGCAGAAAATGGACATTTAGATGCTGTTAAAGTATTAATGAATGATAAAAGAGTTGATCCATCAGATTATAATAATGCCGCTATTAAATATGCATTAAGAAATAATCATTTAACTGTAGTTAAAGAATTATTAAAAGATAAAAGAGTTGTTGATAAATTAGAACCGGATGATAGATATAAAATTAGAATAGAATTGGAACATGGTTATAAATCATTATTTAAAGATATGGAAAGAAAAATGAAATCAAATGAATCCATTAAACATCTTCTAAAACCTAAAAGTGAAGATGATATATTAAAAACAATTGAAAAATTATCACCACAAGAAAAATTACAACATGCTTGTGAATATGGTATTCTTTGGTTATTTAAACAATCATTAGATGAAGGAGCAAATCCTGCATATCAAGATAATTTTCCTATAAGATATGCATCAGCAGGTGGTCATTATACCATAGTTAAAATATTATTAAGTCTTAATGGGGTTAATCCATCAGATTTAAATAATGTTGCTATACAGGTTGCATATTATTGTAAGCATAAAGATGTTGTAGAATTATTACTAAATGACAAAAGAGTTAAAAAATCACTACCAAAATACTTATTAGAAAGATATAAAAACTATTTAAAGAAAGATGAAAACATATAAACAATTTATTAATGAATTCGTTAAAAATGATGATATAAGATATTGGGCATTATACTATCATATTTATGATAATTATTTTTCCAAATTATATAATAGAGAAGAAATTCAAGAATTAAGAAAACAATTAATTGACGAATTTGATAATAAATTAATTCCAATTATTGACTTTTTTGCCGATTATAGACTTAAAAAATTGGATATTTAAAAAATATATTGTATATTTGTAACATAAAATCTAAGGTTATGGATAAAAATACAGAAACACCTAAATTTTTCAGTGAAAACGTATGGTTAAAAAGATTAGGATTAATCATACTTATAATTGGTATGTATCCTGGTATTGTTGCAGATTATCCTATTTACGTAGATTATACTATTAAATTTGTAGTTGGTGCAATTATTTTATCATATGTTTTAAAAATGGTAGTTGGATTTTTTAAATATCTTCTAACTTAGACATTCTATTTAATAATTTTTCAATTTTTTCTTTTCTCATCAATAAATCATAATCGATACTTTCAGCCCAATCATATATTATATTCATGTCTATATCATTATATGATGAATGTGAATTAAAATCAATTGTCATTTCTTCAATAATAGCGTTATAAAAAACCATACATGTATTATCATATATTATTAACTTTGATGGTTTTTTAGTATTACTAATTTTAGTATTATTGGACATAGTTAAATATATTTCATATAATTTATTTATAACATATTGATTATTACCTACCTTTAATCGTATATTATTTGTAAATATTTGATAATTATTATTTTGTGTTAATGTCATATTTCCCATTGAAATATTAAATTTTACATCTAATCCATCGTATTCATATATACAAATCATTAAATAAAAATATTTTTAATTTATATAGATTAAAATATAAAATGTTTATATAAAAAAACCTCAACAAATGTTGAGGTTTTTAAATTTATTCTAATCCAATGATCTTATCGATGGCACCATAATCCTTTGCCTCAATAGATGTCATCCAGTAATCTCTATCACAATCCCTTTCCACTTTTTCATAAGGTTGACCAGTTTTATCTGATATTATCTGATAAAGTTCATTCCTTAACATTTCAATTTGTTTAGCAGTAATTA
>Ga0265293_10013825_pt1 | contig 10392 bp, 18 predicted proteins | sample Munlanlewell138R_FD_192505 | JGI IMG/M metagenome (GOLD analysis project Ga0265293, IMG submission 192505) | Leachate microbial communities from a municipal landfill in Southern Ontario, Canada - Leachate well 138R | ecosystem: Engineered > Solid waste > Landfill > Unclassified | place: Canada...
ATGGTAGTAAAAAGCCCACTCGTGAGAGTGAGCCTTCAGAGTAAACAAAAAGAGAGGCTTTAAGCCTCTCTCAAGAACCTACGATAACTCACCATAACACAGAGCTAGGCACAAATGCAAGGGCAAAGTTCACTATGGATTTTCAAGCATTTTGGTTAACGCTATAGACTACCCCTTGACATCTAGATAATCTAGATGTATAATAAGGGTATCAAGGATGGAGGTTAGGAAATGAGGGCATTTGAAGAAATCATCGAGAAAGTAGATTACAAGATCATGAGGGAATGGCTTAACGCTCAAGGGAATCCCGGAATCTACAAAATCATCTACGATCCAGATGATGATAAAGTATATACCACGGCCACATTTTCAGGAGATAACTCATATATCCCTAATGATAATCGGATTACGCTCGCTTGCGCGGATACCAGAGAGAGTTTAAGTTTGGAGACTAGGGGATTGGATGAGGACGGAGACATCATCGAGGGAGATACCGAACAAGCTATTCTTGGTGAGTGTGAACGGAATCTTGAGGAAGCTGTAAACGATGGAGATATTGAGTTAGAGGAGCCCGCCAATGTCTAAGTTTTGCGACGCTTGCGGAGAAAAGCCTGGAATGATCGGTATGGGTGGAGCCCTGCTTTGCCGGACCTGTGCCGAGGATGTGCGGGTGGAGATGGACACCCTACGTGCTCAAGGAAAGCAGGTAAACGTGATGGGAATCGCCCGGAGAATCTACCGGGAGACCCATAGCGCCGGGAATTATATCCTCAGGGACATCCCGGATGAGTTGAAAACCAAAGCACAACACGATGCACATGATACTGAGGTGTCGCTCAGGGAGTGGATATTACAGGCAATGAGGGAGAAACTAGCCCGGCGATCAGCCGGGAAGTAAGGAGGAGAAAATGAACACGTACACTGTAACCACAGGTAACAAAATCGTAGCTACTGCGGTCCCCATGAACAGTGCCGTAAAGCTATGGCTCGAACTAGCCAAGACCTATAGACGTGATCCTGATAACAACGAGTCATACGCTGAGATAACACTAGATGATAACGGCTATGAATACGCAGACGAGAACATTGTCTGGGGTTGCTCCCTGGATGACGCCCAGATAATAGACCAGAACGGGTATCACGATAAAGATTATGTGTACATCCGCTCCAGGATAGCACAAGCTACACGAGAATATAGGGACAAATACCCAGAGGGCAGAGTAGCTCACAACTCAATTTGAGCAACTAAGGGCCTCAGCAATGGGGCCCTTTCACGGTTCTTTGCGGGCCCTAATCGGGCCCCTTAAATATTACACTCTTGATCTTCTCGACAACCCGGGCGACTCCCTCGGAGGCATATTTCTCGGCGCTCTCTATCTTCACCCGGCACGCCCAGGCCACAAAATGCCACGCCTCTTGCCTGATATACCGGTATTCGACCGCCTTGCGCTGCTGAGGCTCAAGTGACCCCTTGAACTCGTTCCAGTAATTGCAGTATCTGACTATCCTTTCGGCGGTGGTCTCATCGGGCATAAACTTCAGACAGGAGAGGCAATTCCATCCAGCCGGATCCTCACTCCAAACCAGATAGGGGTCTTTGCAGTGGGGACACACAGGGGAATAGGGCTCTTTCTGACCCAATCGCGCCACCTTCGGAGTGATCGGCAGCAGGTGCACATTCGGGTCGCTGTAATGGGCCAGGGCAAATAAGAGATATTTTTTGATCTGTTCCGTATCTTCCATAGGCATCGCCCCTCCTTAATCCTGTTTTTTTTCAGGCTCCTCGCCTGATAAGCGCCTCGTTGACCTTCGCCAGCATGGAGCTGGCCTTTTTTCTGGGTCGGACCGAGTGTAAATTCAGCCGCTTGCGGTCGGCCTCTACCAGCCTGTCGTATTCCTCTTGGCTCAGGCTTGTTGGCTGGACCGTGAGGCACTGACCGCTCCGGGCCTCATCGCTGACCGGGACTCTAAAACCTACGCTTGATCGATCAAACAGGCCCATTATCTAAACTCCATCATCACCCGGACCTCCGGGGTTTCCGAGTAAAGTTTGTGAGCGTGTTCATCAACAATCTGCGAATCATCGATGTAAGCGATGCCGTTCAACGCATCCTCAATGACTTTTTCTATATTTGAGCCGTCGGGCTTCTTTGTCGGCCTGATTTCCCCGGTCAACATCCGCTCACGATCTTTTTTCGAAGTAGATTTTGGAATCTGGAAATAGGCCGAAACGTGTAATTCAACAGGGCCTTCATGCGGTTGCCAACCGTTCGGCCTCTTCTCCTGAAAACACAACTTCACCAAATTCTCATAGAGCACGGTCCTGTCAGGGGTAAAACTATGAGTTTTTCCGTGGTTTGTGACTGTCCGGGCGCGAGCTTTACCAACTGGCGGTCCCGGTATCGTGAAATTGATAATCATCCTTTCCTCGCTTTCAAAATCATGTTCCTCATGTTTTCCTCGGACATCCACTCAATCAATTTTGGACAATTAACTACCTCGCATTCCGTGTCACACTCATCACACGGGAGCGGATTGCAGTCGGCTTCCCGACATTTCTTCATTTGTGTGGCTTCGATTCGTTCCTTTAAGCTCACGGCGGTTCACCCCCCGTACTCCATCACATACCGTTTAGCCTCATCTTTTGAGACATACTTAGCGTCCCAATCGAGGTATATTTCGCCGGGAACCTCATCAATCAACTGGCAGATGAGTTGTTTTTGCTCCGGGGTATCTTTTTGATTCATCGCCGAACACGATGCACCTAAGTCGCCCCACTTTTGGAGTAATTCTTTCCCTTTCTCGCTGGTTATTCGCCACGCCTTCAAAGTTCCCCACTTCAGGTTGATGTAATCCTGTTCGTTCATGCTTCCTCCATCGATTTCACACACTCGTAAATATCATGCAACGCTGAGTCCGCAGAACAAGCGTCACAAACATCGATGATATTTCCTGTACGCTTTTGTACCGTGCATTCACACGACCCCTTACTGCGCTCTGTTAAATCCAAAATAATCTGAAACATTTCCAGCACTTTGCCCTCGGTCATCATTCGGTCATCTGCTTGGCTACCTTTCTTTTCGTTCATGCTTCCTCCTGTTTCCCGTTAATCCAATCGACCAACCTCTTCGGCAGGTCGATCTCAACCACCTTGTTGTAAGTGGCTATCCCGGTGTCCGATCCATGAAGAAAAACCCCCTTGAGGACTTTCCGGTATCGTTTGTGCCTCTCCCCGCCGGGTTTGGGGTACAAACCAAGCTCCTGAATGCACCGGTCGAAATAGTCCGGTGCCTGTTCGCCCCCACAAGCCTTATTTTCGGCCTGTTCTTTGCCCGGTATACTAATGACACTGGTGGATGGTGTAACGCCGGAATTTACCCCCGTAGCGTTCGCCAGCGTGGCATTCTCAAGGGTTAGCGGTTCCATTAAATACCCCTCCTCGGAATGTCGTTAACCGGCGTTTTCGGTTTGGGACAATCCGCAAACCTGCATGGCTCCAGATCGTTCGCCTCACACAGCGGCTTCATGTCAAACGCCCACCTGCGATGCGGGCAAGCCGAGCTCTGATGCGTCGTTGTCACCAGCCAGATTGTCGGGTTGCTGGTGCTGTCATTCGGGGTTGTGATGTTATTGTCCATTGTCACCAACCATCGGCTCCGGCTTCCCATTGCAGCCCTTGAAATGCTCAACAAACCCCTTCGAAGGCACAAAGCCCTCACATTTTCCGCACCTCGTTCCATTCGGCTGGCACCTCTCCAGGTGAGAATCGACACAACTTTCGACCACTCCGTGATGGCACTTCCCGCAGGTATATATCGGCTGATTGATTCGATTACCCAACTTTCGCCTCCTTTTTCGCCAACTCCTCTCGATAGTCTCCCGCCGTGCTCCAAACACAGCGACCATAACGCGGGTCTCTTGCCCTCGAAACAACTCGCGGAAAGACCAGCCGCAAATCCTCCGGCCCACTGTTGCTGGTGATGATCGTTCTTAACCCATCGACCAGGCGCCGGGTGATGAGGTTGTCGATTGTTTCCTCGTCAAACTTCGTGCGATATTTGAGCTCATCGATTGCCAAGACCGGAACCCGGTTGACTTGTTCGCGCATCATATCGGCCTCGGCTGTCGGGGTGTCGTTATCCCGGGATCTCTGATCCTGCGCAATAGCCCTCTTCAGATCGTCGAGCCAGTCAGCCGCCCGGATGATCTTTGCCGAGCCGCCCATCTCCAGAGCATGAATGACTACCGCGTGCGCCAGGTGGGTTTTTCCACTTCCGCAGTTGCCGGTGAGTATGACTAGTTGCACTTTCCCGTCCCTGAGGGCTTGCGCTGCCGATAAAGCCTCGACTGTTCCTTTCCGCTGTTCGAACGTCTTGAAAGTCTCCTTGAGATGCTCGGCGCTTACTCCGCTGCGATCCCAGCGTTTAACCTGTAACTTTTGAAGAGTGCATCTGCATGGCCATGATTTGCCGAAATCCGGATCATTCGCCGGTAGATCGATCACCACGAAGCCCTTGTCTTTGCAGGTCTGGCACATGATTTCAGGCTCCGGCTCCGCCATTATACTTGGGGTGCCCGGGCGGGTAAACTTCTTTTTGAGTTCCACGAATGGGTTTTCCAGTACCATTTAAACCTCCTTGCTGATCGAACCTGCGATCATTTTTCATCCAGTTCCGCATCCGTGATTTCCATTGTGATTTCGTATGGTGTTTTTTCCCGGAATGATAATCACGACATGCCCTGACATGTGACTCTTTGCATTGCGGGAATTCGCCCAGGAACTCGCTTAACCACTCCACATCGTTGGCTAACTGCGACGATCCCCAACCAGAGAGTTTTATAATTTCCTCCAAAAGAGGTTTGTTTTCGCAATATATATCTTTTGTCTTTTCTTTTGTCTTTGTTTTATTTTCTTTTGTGTTTACCTGGATAGGTAACGATTTCATTACCTCGTTAGGTAACGATGCCACCTGGATAGGTAACGATGCCACCTGGATAGGTAACGATTTTTCATCAGCAGGTATTACCTCTTCGGGTAACGATTTCATTACCTCGTTAGGTAACGATTTCCAGAGTTCATAATCTTTCTGAAATGAGTACGTGATATCATGTCCGTCCCCTGCTTTTGTGATAATATTTCGTGACTCTAACCTCTCTATTGTTCTGGCAATGTGCCACCGCTTGAGTCCGGTGCCCTGTTCAAATTGAGAGTAACTGATGCGGTCTACGACCTTATGAAAACCATACGTTTTGCGCAGGATAAACCATATGACCCTACTCTCATATGCCGATAGGTTCACTTTACACATAGCGTCAGCTATCTCATTAGCTATATCAGTGTGCCCGTTCTCAATTTGCGGACTTGCCATATTCAATCCCTCATTAGTGGATGTATTCTCTTTAAGGATTCAAAAAACTCTTTGCGCATATCTTTTGATTGCATTATTTCAACCATGCCATCTACTCGCCTCCAGTAACCGTCTCAGTTGGGGAAATTAAGCCGCGCGAACTCACCAAAATGTTCCCTAGCGGCCGCATCGTAAGCCAAAGCAGCCTCCAAAGAAGAGTCAAAGGCCCCCAAATATATTTGTTTTTCCCTGATGCGCACCCTTGCCCTGAATTTATTGCAACGCTTGTCCAAACACACGCCTTTATAAATTACATTACTAAGGACCTTGTTTCTCTGGTTCTGTTGATGGCTGCATACCCTTAAATTACAGCGTTGGTTATCAAGCCCATTTCTATTGCGGTGGTCAGTTTCCATCCCCTTAGGGGTCTGCGCAATCACACGAGCATCTGAATCTCCGGCGTTTTGGATCATGCCTTTCTGTTTCTGCTATGATCGTTAATTTCCCGTATCTTTCGCCTGACAATATATTGATTGGATTAGGCATATATCCCTCCGTCTTAATCACGCAATATAGACAGGACAGCCAGTAATACGTTGGACGGCTAGCTTAAAATCATCTGCCGAAGAATTTTTTTCCGAGAGGTGAAGCAAATGAACTTCCCTGAGAGCACTCAAGTCATTCGCATGCAAAAACGACGCTACCCTTTGCAGGCTCATATGGTTGGCGTAGGTCCTCCTCTTAACCATCCGATCTACCTCTCCGCTGGCCACGTTTCCCCTGATGATATCCTCGTCGAAGTTGGCCTCGATAGCCAAAACGCTCAGCCTGGGGAAGCGATAAGTCATATAAGCCAGGTCGGTTGCGAATAGGAGCGATTCCCCTTTCTGATTGGTCATAAGCCAAGCGAAACACCCTTCGGTGTCATGCTTCACATCTATCCCAACAACCTGCCATGACCCGATGGAGAAGGGCTTCAGGGGCTCTACGGAATGAACTCGATGCCCAGTAAGGGCGCAGGCTTCAATGGTCTGCTTTGAAGCCCACAGGTCGATTCCTCGTAAAATGACGTCCTTTGCCCCGGCGCTGTGATCAGCATGAAAATGCGTGAGTAGCGTCCCGGCAATGGAAGAGGTTTCAAAATTAAGCGCCTTGCGAATCTTCGGATATGACAGGCCGCACTCGATCATTACCTTAGTCCCTCCGTCCGTGACGGTGTATAGATTTCCGGCGCTGCTACTTGCATACGACTTGAAGTCGATCATTTGTACCTCCACCCGTATCCACCCGCCTGTTTTCGCACCTTACCGGGCTTGTACTCTGTCCCAGAGGCGACCTGAATAATGTTTCTATGGCACACGCCCGTAGCCGCGCTTGCCTCGTGTCCGTTAGGATATTCGGCTATTATTTCTCCAGTTAGGCTTAGCTGAAGAATGGACTTTGGTCTGATATATTGGTTGTAATAATTCATGCCTTGAGTTTGATCGGGGTTCATCCCGATGGCATGACGCGCGTTCTCGGATTTAGTGACCCACTCCAAATTATCAACGTGGTTATGCTGCTTATTGCCGTCCTTATGATTTATCTCGGGCTTATTCTCTGGATTGGGGATGAAAGCCTCAGCAACCAACCGATGCATCCTGGCAAATTGCTTTCGGCCATCTTTCTGGAGGACCACTGACAAATAGCCACCTTTCTGATTGACATTCGACAGCACTCTCCATGACCCAGATTTCGAGCTTCTTAACTCACCGGAGTCAGAGACTTGATAGATTCCCTCCCAGCCCGAGATATCCCTCCACTGTTCGACTGCTGTTATGCTCATATTTTTCCTTTAATGGAGGCTGGCCATCGATCCCCTCGCGGGGGGAATAATCACCCGGCCAGCCCCCTACTCAAAAGGGGTTCTATTTTATATAGGGCACTCGTCGGCTACCGGAGCTTGCTGCTTGATCTCTCCGGTTTCCCTATCCGCCTTTGGAACCTCGATAATCTGGCCCTTGTTGGCGTTGGCCTCGATCTCCTGATCGATGATGGACTCATCCTCGTACTCCGAAGCCCTGATCATTTCGATGGAGCGAGGGAGAAACGTCTTGAGCTTCAGGAAACATGTCTTCATTGCCATCATGTCGAATGCTGTGGTCCATGCGCTATCTTGGCGTCCCCAAGATTTTGAGTATTTCTTGGCGTGAGCCTCTACGTCCGCCTTGCTCATGTAGACGGTCTTCTCGAACCCGCTGACAGTGCTGGCATAAGCGAAGTATCCGATAGCCTTATCGCTGGTTGGGGCTCCTGATATGTCGATGTCCCCGGTCAGATAGTCCTCTTTGACCCTCATGCCCTCATAGACTACCTTGAGGTTCAATCGCTTGATCTGGCCGGTCCTGGTGGCAAGCTGAATCCACCCTTTGTACCCCATCTGGAACTGGGGCACGCCCTTATAGGCGATTACCCAGGCGTCCCCAATGTTCTTATTCAGAGTTAGCTTCAGGCTCGCGGCCTTCATGCACTCAACGATCAGCCGGTTCGGGTCGCACTCCTGAAGGTTCTTATCGTTCGAAGCAAGTTCCAAGACGCTCGCCATGAATGCCCCGGCGTTATCCTTCAGAACATTATCAAATTGCTCTTTGGTGCTCGGTGCGTAAAGGGCTGCTCTCAGTTTACCGATTGCTGTCGGCGGCTTAACTGCTCCGACCGCCGTTCCTGTTTTCTCTAAAGTTCCTGATGCTTGAGCCATGATCTTAAAATCCTCCTTTATTTAGTCAGTTTGCTTTTTTGGTCTGGTTGCAGTTAAGCGACTCCTGCCGCCTCTTTTACTGTCTCAACTCTGAGAGTCTTATCGCTCTCCGAGACATAGAGCCTGATCTGCTGTCCTCGGGTCGGCAGTATGTGTGTCACTTCTCCGGCCTCGTCAATCCAGATGGGGCACTCGATGCCGTAGAACTCGGATAGGGTATTGATGCAGTCAAGCCCGACATTCATCCGGCCCCCGCCGTTCAAGTCGGTGTCATATGGCACCCATGCTCCGGTGTCTTTGTCCTGCCCGAGTGCGACGCAGCATTCCGTCAATCCGCCGTTTATCTGTTCCTCGAAGAGTTTCCATTGGGTGCAGGCGAACCGGCTATTGATCCGGTCGGTCAGAAGTCCGACCTTTGCCCGGATGAATGATTCACAGAGGTTAAGCTGTCGCTCCAACTCTTCGTATTCGGCTGCAAGTTTCTTTTCCTGAGCTTTCAGATCCTCGATGCGCTTCAGCCCGTTTTTCCGGTTGCCGAACTGGGCAAGTGCCCTTTCCTTCTCGGATATCTGAGCGGTGATATCGGCTATCTGTTTGTTCAGGTCGGTAATGGCGCTGGATTTGTCGGCCTTCAGGGACTCGATGTCAGCCTGAATTTTATCCTTCTTCTGGAGAAGCTCTTGAAGTGCGCTTTGGTCGGTCACAATACGGCAAGGCGCCTGGTTGAGAGAGACAAGCTCTTTGTCCACCCCTGCAATCTGCTGGACTACCTGATCCCTGATAATCTCGGCCTGTTTAATATCAGTCGTCAGCCTATCGATAGCCGCCGAATCGTCTTCGATGCTGCGTTTTACGCTGCTTGCCAGAGATACCAATTTCTCCAGCCGATTAGCTTTGCTCACATTGAAATCGGCCCGTACCTTCGCTTGGCGATCTTCTGGCAATGTCTGCTTGCAGGAAGGGCAGAGCGTGGCATCTTCACCCAAAGACACGGCATTAACGTCCTTCCACTCGGCGCGATATAGATCGACCTTTACCTGATCCTGAGCAATGTTCCTCTGCAATCCGGCAATAGCACGCTGCTTCTGTGCCACTTCATCGGTGAGCGAATTAAGCTGATTCTGAAGGGCTCTCTTGTGCGCTTCCAACTCATCCCTGCCGGCATTCGCCAACCTCCTCTGCTCATTCTCCAGCCCGATGATCTGGGTTTCGATCTCAGCTAATTCCCGGTTCCGCTGGGCAATCCCGCCGCCTGTCTGGACGTTAGTCAAGTCGCCCTGCAGGCGATCACGCCGAGCCCTCAGAGTGTTCAATTCGGTTTCTATAGCCTCTTTGTCTCCGGTAGTCTCGGGTAAGGCTCGGGTCGCCTCATCGATGCGTGCCGGGATCAGCTTTAACTCATCGTTAATCTTGGTGCGCTGCGCGGCGATAATCTTCTTCTGATTGTCAAGGCTGCGCTTTCCGAGAATGGCCGGGAGTCCAGCGAGTTTGATATCCGAAGCAATCACATCGGCATCGCTCACGTTTCCACAGGCTTCCAGTAAAATCTTTCGGCGGTCCTGCCATTTCGTAGCCCCGACAAAATATCCCGGATCGGTCAGCAGCCTGAACGTCTCTTCTCTCCCGGCTATCTGGTCAATGGCATCCTTATATTGGTTGAGTTGCACAGGTACGCCATCGATATAATAGCTAGTGGTATGCCCGGAGAATTCCTCTTTTGCGCTGCCTCTCTTCTTTGTGTACTTCTCCGCATAGACCTTGCGAAGCGTCACTACGCGATCTCCGAGGTCAAGCACCATTTCAATTTCATGGTCGAGATAGTGAAGGGGCTGCTTGTCCGGGCCAATCGTTTTGATTTCAAATGCCTTCTGGTTCTTGGAGTTCTTGTCAAACAGGCCCCACAGGAAGCCGTCTTTCAGAGTGGTCTTCCCAACTGCGTTGTCGCCAAAAATAGAGATGTCTTCGCCGTTCGGCTCCAGAGTGAACTCTCTGAGCTTCTTGAAGTTCCTGTATTTGATCGAAATTAGCTTCATGATTTCTTTCCCTCCTTCCCGCTTCCAGCGGTCCTCCTTAATCTCAGTTTCGGCTCGGGCTGCATCCCATGTAGCTGGGTTCCTCTCCGAGCAACCTGCCCAATAGATGCATGGCCTCGTTCGCCTGCCTGGATTTCTCTGCGTTGACGAAGTCCAGGGCAAGCTGTTCATCGGTCTTTTTGCTGTTCTTCTCGGCGTTGAACTCGTTTTGCATTTTTCTCTCCAATAATTGATCTAGCTTTAACCGTCCATAGGGGATGGATGAGAGGATCAT
>Ga0265293_10013826_pt1 | contig 10392 bp, 10 predicted proteins | sample Munlanlewell138R_FD_192505 | JGI IMG/M metagenome (GOLD analysis project Ga0265293, IMG submission 192505) | Leachate microbial communities from a municipal landfill in Southern Ontario, Canada - Leachate well 138R | ecosystem: Engineered > Solid waste > Landfill > Unclassified | place: Canada...
CGGTATTTAGGTTATTCCCGTCAGTGCGGCGAATCATCATGTTAAAGTTCGTCAAGCTGGGTGACAGCGGTTTACCCGTAACCGGTGGTGCCAGATCAACGAGTCCCGCAGGGTTCCAAGCACCGGAATTCCGGGCACCGATGTAATTAGCAGTAAGCACCGGTATCGAGGCGAACGGCTTCGGGAATGTCACTATCTTGGTAATCGTGCGGTTAATGGTTCCCGCGATACGTCCGATGCCGTACTGAGTGGTCATACGCTTCACCGAGTTCGTGGTGTCGAGTTGCACGTTCGACTCCTGCGCGGCTTCGAGTGCGGCGATTTGTGCCTGGGCGGTTGTGCGCCATGATTCGAGCGCGGCAACGCGGGAGAGCACGAGGTTGGGGTCTGCACCGTTGTAGTCGAACGATTCGAGAATGCTCTCGATCGAGACTCCCATCTCGCGGAGTTCTTTGCCGAGGTTCTTAAACTGGGTCGTTTCCGAGGCGGCGACGAGTCCGAACTTCGGAAGTGTTACAGCCATTTTCTTTGTCTCCTTAGTTCGCTTTGTTGAGGCGCTGCCAGTCAGCTATGAGCGCCTGATCGCCGACGTTGCCGATTGTCTGAGCGGTGGTGATGTCGCCGAGGGTTTGCGGGCCGTTGTCGACGAGTCCGCGGGGCACTTGGTTTAGGGTGACTTCCCACCCGCGTTTGTGGGTGTAGTGGAGTTGACCGCCGAGGATTGAGAATGGGAGGGTGCCTGGCACCCAGTTCGTGAGTGATTCGATCAGGTGGTACACGATCGGTTCCCCCAGGGTGGTGCTGGGGATTTCCGGGGTGAGCCAGGGGAGTGCCCATTCGGGGGCGGGTTCGTGTTTCGCGAACCGGTATTGCAGCGGTTCGAATGAGGGTGCGCCGTAGATGCCGTCCAGCGACACAAAGATGTCGTATCCCATCCAGAATTCTCGGTCTGGGTTCATGTACCCGTAGGAAAACTCGGATTCGACCTGTACGGTCATTTGGGTTTCGTTCGGGAATACATCTTTCGCGAACGAGCGTGTGGTGTTCTCTAGATAGTCTTGCTCGGGGGTGCCGCCACCCATCCACGCGGAGCCGGTCATGCGCTGGCCGACTTCGACGCGGGTGACTTGTTCGCGGAGCGCGGTACCCGCCTGGATTCCACCCTCGATCGATAGCGCTGAGCCGGGCAGCACCACTTCCTCATCGGCCGTGCGAGCCGTGAGAATAATGTTTCCGTCACCGTTGAGACCGTTCGAGTACCCGTGCGAGTAATCATCGGGGTGCGCGATAAACCGGATCAGGTGCTCTGAGGGGAAGTAGAACGGACGGTTCATCGGGTTTGATACGCGGGCGGTCTGCCGGAGCACCGTGAGGAGGCTCACGACCTGCGACCGCTCGAACGCTGGAACGGGGAAGATCACGATCGGGGTCGTGCCGTCGAACTGATCAAGGTAGGTCGATTGCCAGATGATCGGCACGGGGGAACGGGTCGAGATGTCCTCCTTGCGTTCTCCCATGTAGCACGGGCCCCAGTGCATCCGGTACGGCACGAAGTCACGGGAGTTGTAGGTTGGTCCGCGGCGGCGGTCGCGTTGCATCTCAGCGAGCGGATCAAGTGCTTTGATCCGGTGCCGCCACATATCCCGGGGTTTTCCGGTGCGTGGGTCGTTCGTTTTCCCGTAGGTGCTTTTGATGTTGTCCACTGTGCCGCGGAACACGATTGAATCGTCGGGGTCGCGGCGTATCTCGATCCGCTGCCCGGTGGCATGGCCGAGGAGATCGCCATGCGGGTCGAGGAGTGTGAGGTCGAGAGCTGCCGGATCTACGTTCTCGAACCAATCCGCGCTGCCCCACTTGACTTTGAGGTCGGCGACGGCGGCGAGGCCTTGCGCGGGTGCATTCTCGGTGAGGCGTCGCCCTTCGAGGTAGACGTGCGGTTGGTAGTAGTTGACGGCGCTCATGCGTGGATGATCCCCTCACGGTCTTGGTTGATCTTGTCGAGCGCCTCACGAAGTTCCTCGATAATTTCTTCCTTATCGCCCATGTAATTCGGGAAGTTGATCTCATAGCTACGGTTGTCTTCAATGACGGTCGGGGCGGCGTGCTGCGAGGCTCGGAGCGTCGGCACGGCGACGGTTGCAAACGCGGACATGATCCCGCTCATTGCGGTGAGGTTCGAGGCGGCCACTGGGGCGGCTACCTGCGTATCGGTATCGGCTACTGTCGGGGTTACCGCCATTTTTGCAAGATAGGTCGGGGTGGTGAGCGATTGCACTTCGGGCGTGACCATGAGGGAGGCGGTACTCATGCCAAGCAGTTTCTTCGCCCACCCGGGCACTGCGTTCGACGCGAGATTAGCGATCCAGTCGATCGCGTCGCGTACCCATTGGATAATTGCCTGGAATACGGCCACCGCCCCGGCGCGAAGGTTGTTGAAGAATTGCAGGGCGCGCATGATCGGAGCGGTGAGGCGAGATCCAAGCCAAGCCACGGCATCGCGTACCCAACTAATGACGGCCTGAAATACTGCGATCGCCCCGGCGCGGAGGTTGTTGAACCAATTAACAACGGCTTGCACCGCACCGATGATCTTCGACGTGAGCCAATCGGCGACTTGCTTAATCCATGAAATCACCGCTTGCCATACCGCAATGGCGATAATCCTGATTTGATCCCAGTGCTTCACTACGAGCATGATTACGCCAACGAGTATCGCGATCGCGGCGATCACTGCAAGAATGATCCAGGTGATCGGGGAGGCGAGCCACGCGGCGTTACTCGCCCACTGTGCGGCGGTCTGTATCGCCTGCACCGCCGCGAACGCTTTATAGGCGACGTTGAGCACGATGATGCCCGCGGCGAGGCCCGCGATCACACCGACGAGGGGGGTAATCCATGCCGCGTTTTCTTGGAACCATTTCGCGAGTTCGGCGAGCTTTTCGCTTGCCTCGGTCATGATTGGGAGGAGTGCCTCACCTAACGCGGCTTTCGCGTTCTCGAAATTCGCGGCGGCGATCTGTGCGGAGCCTGCCGCGCTATCGGTTTCGCGTGAGAATTGGCCTTGCGCGTCGGCGGTCTGCGCGGTGAGGAGGGCCAGGGTTGCTTGAAGATCTGCGTTCTTCGCCGCTTCACCGGTGAGATCTTCGAGGCCCATAGCGGCTTTTTGTGCGTCGATGTCGGCTTGCTTGATCGATACACCGTACCGTTCGATCGGGTCACGTTCGCCTCGGAGGAGTGAGGAGAGCGCGCCCACCGCCTCCGAGGTCGTGCCGCCGAATGTGGCGGCGAGATCCGAGCCCAAACCGATGAGATCATTCGTTTGGGTCGCGGATTCCTCAAGACTGATCCCCATATTTTTGAGTTGTGATCCGAGGATTGACGCCATGTTGCCGTACTCGGATTGTGAGAGCCCAACGGCCTCGGCGGCCTGCTGCCCGTACTCGGTCATCTGCTGCGCGTACTCACCGAATACCGATGAGACTGCGCCGGTGGATTGTTCAAGTTCGGAGGCCGCCGCGCCCGCCTGCCATGCTGCGCCCGCGATCGCCGCGAGTGCGCCCGCGCTCCATTTCGCCGCCGTATCGAGGCCGCGCCCAAACTTGTTCGATTTCTCGGAGGCTTGATCCATCGCCTTGAGGGCGTCGGTAGCGTCACCGATAATACGAATCGCGAGCGTTACGCTTTTCACGGTTCGGGCTCCTAACGGTTCATTTCTTCGGCGATCTCAAGGGATAGGTGTACGGCGGTCGCGTAATCTTCTAGGCGCGGTTTTTCTTCGCCGCGCCACTGCCACGGCGTGCCGCCGTAGTCTCGGCAGAGTGCGACGCTGAGGTAGTGGAGGGATCCGTCTGGGTATCTTTTCCCACGCCCTCAACCTCGAGATCTGTATCATCGTCGGCGTCTGTATCATCGTCGGGTACTGACACATCGAGGGCGGCGGTGTCGCCGGTCGTGAACTCCGTCCATGAGAGTTTGGTCTTGTCGGTGCGGCGGAGCGCGTTCCATGCAAGGTAGGGCTGCATCTTGAGGGTGTTGTCTTCGAGTTTGCCCCAACCTCGGTTCTTTCTGAGGGCTTGCTCGAACGCGAGGCGATCTTCGAGGGTGGTCGAAACGATTTCGGTCGTACCGTCCGAGAGGGTCACTTTATAGGTGTTGTTTGCCATTGCTCTAGGCTCCTTGTATTCGTGCGATTGCCGCTTCTACGGCTTGCTGATAAATGTTCAACCATTGCGGTTGTGTGGCTGTTGCCGCGTCGGTCGCGAACGGTCGCCCTTTGATTCTTCGTTTTTGCCAGAACGGATCTTTCGCGCGCTCGGTGCCGAAATGGATAACACCGGCGTAGGGTACGCGCTTGGATCCGAACCGAACCATGCCACCGGTTTTCGTTCCCGATGATCGCCCCGATGAGGCGAGAGCACCCGAGGCTTTCGGCGCAAGGTTTGAGGCGGCGGGCTGCACGATACCGGCTGCGCGGGCGTTGGCCTCTTTGAGGTCTGAGAGGTCATCGCCCGCTTGCCGTAGTGTTTTGCGGAGGCGTGCCGCGCCCTTGACGATTTCGCCGTGGGATTCGCCGCCGCCCGTGTAGCCTGCCGCCGCCATTGGTCTAGACGATCGCAGAAAACGTCGGATTGCCGACGAGGGGGAACGTGAAATCGTTGGTGTTCTTTTTCTTCACATCGCCGCCGATCGCGAACGGTCGAACCTTGACTACACCGCCGATCTCTAGCTCACCGTCGGTAGTTGGCACAAAGACAAACGGGAGTTCTGTTCCGGCGTTTTCTGCCGCCCAAACCGCGAGCGATTCCATCGTGTACTTATCCATGACGGTGCCGCCGAGTTCCCACGTTGTCGTGTCCTCACCGGTTTCGTTCGTGCCGTCGAGCAACGGGGTATCGTCTTCTGAGTCCGTCGAGGGTGTCAGCGTGGTCTTGGTGGTGTCACCGGCGAATTGCTTTGGGCTGCCGGGCTCACCGATTGAGAGGCTGCCGGGGCCGAGGGTTCTAGACATGATGTTAGGGCTCCTTATTCGGGGTTGAGGGTGATTTCATAAGCGGGGAGTTGAACCGCCCCGCCGAGGTCGAGCGTTGCGGGCTCGGCCTGCGAGATATTGAATTGGTCGAGTTCGAGGCGTTCAAGAATCTGATCGAGCGCGGCGAGTGCGAGGAGCGGGCGATCTGCGGGCCCTGCTACGGCGGTGAGTTTCCATGTCGTATCGCGTTCGCCAAAGGCCGGGAACGTGATCGACGGGGGTTGGATCATCACCGCCGCCCGGGTGGAGGGTTTGAGCCCTACACCGGTGAGGGTGACGAGATCCACGAGATCACCGAGCGCGTCTTCGATCTCGGTTCGGAGTTGCTCGGCGCGTTCGGCGATCATGCGAGCCCGCCCGGGATGTACTGTTTGAGGATTGGATATGCCGCCGCCATTGGATCTTTTCGGATCCTAAACGGTTGCATATCGGTTCCCGCGAACTCACTTACCCCGTTCCGGCTGTTCTTCCGGTAGAACAATTCGGCGGTGACCTCGATGATCGCCCGGTTTCGGATCGATTCGGGCACTTTCGTGATGGGTTCGCCGATCCAATTCTCAACGAGTTCCCGCGCCTCGGGGAGGGCTTTCTTGAGGTTTTCAAGATCGCCCTCACCGGTCGCGGTCACGTACTCTTGAGCACGCGGAAGTAGTGGATCGTCGGCCATTGTGGTTACTCGCCTGCCGCGGTGAACTCGATTGGGAGGATCGCATCGGGGATCTCGGCTGCTGCTGCGAGGTAACCATATACCGAGTACGCGCGGGTGAGGTTCGTGACGTTGGTATCTTCGAGGGCTACGGGTGCGCCCGCGTTTTCCCAAGTCGTGATCGCCTGCTCATTGTAGAACGCGCCCGTACCGGCTGCCGCGCCGGGGAGGAGGCGAACGCGAACCGAACCGATCTCGGCCTCAAGTCCTGCGATCTTGAGATTTCCAACCGAGTTCGCGCCCGCGCCGAATACCTGAAACTGTAGGCGGCCTGCGGTATCCGAGAGGGTGACGAGTTCCTTGAACTTGTCTTTCGAGAGGAACAATCCATCGATCGGGAGCGCGGCATCATCGTATGCGTCGTGCGCGTCGACGAGGAGGCTAATCCAATCGGCGGCGTCCGTAAGGGTCGTGCCGTCGAGCTTATGCCCGGCGGTGATGTTCCCGCCGATCGTTGCCGTGAGTACCTCACGCACTCGGGCCTCGGTCTGCTGCGCGTAGGCAATGAGCTGCGCGCGGCGGGTCAGGTTCAGGATCGAGATCGAAGAGCGTTCAACGGCCTGAAAAGAGAGCTCCGAGTAACCGCCGTAGGTTTCTACCGGGGTCGATGCGTTGCCTACGGTCACTTTGCCCTTTGCGAGGGTGTCACCCTCTGCCTCTTGCTCGGCAACTTGCACGGTGTTCGATTCGAGCACACCATATTCGAGGCGGGTTCCCTCTGGCGGAAGCGGGGCGGTCTGGAAGCTGTTGAGCACCTTTCGTCCCCTGTCGATCAGGCGGATAGCATCGCCTACCCACGGATCGCGGGCGATCGTGTCGGCGAGTACGGTGCCATCGAACGCGCGCTGATTGTGGAGTGAGTGGGCGCGCGCCTCATCCGTCCATGTTTCCTGAATCGCGCGGGCCTCGGCATCGCCCTTATGGTAGGCGCGGATAAACTCACCGAACGAGCGGTAGCGGGGCGCGGCTGCGTCGCGGGCGTGATCGTTTGCGGTGGAGATCTGCGCTTGCGTTGCGCGGATCTGCTCGGCGAGTTCGTCGCGTACCTCGGTGAGATCCTCACGGGTAAGCGTTGGGGTGGGGTTCGACATTTCGGGGTTTCCTTTCGGGGTGGGCTTTGATCGAACTTCGGTGATAGTTGCGGATTCGTAGGCGGGGAATGACACAAGCGAAACTTCACGGATCCGTACGCGCGTCCATATGATCGCCTCGGATCCGTCCTCTCGGGTTTCTGATCGGTAATCCAGGCCCTCGAATCCAATCGAGAGGGAATCGATCACACCATCACGAATGAGGGTTGCGGCCTCATCGCCTTGACGGGTGGCTGAGATCTGCCAGTCGATGAGGAGGCCCTCATCGGCGATCTTGTGCCCGGTGACTTTTCCAACGATGTCGCGGTGCTGCCAGTAGAGCTTGGCTTTGTCGAGGCCCTCGAACTCGGTAGAGCGGTCGAATGACTCGGTAAACCAATAGGCGTCGTATTCCTCACCGAACGGTACGGCGACGCCTGCGCCGGTGTACCCGGATCGCTCCTCGGTCGTGTCATCTCGGGTGATGAGGCGCGCGCCGATGGTGCGAGTCTCGGCGGGGGCGAGTGTTGCGGTACTCATTCGGTGGGCTCCTCGGTCGTGGGGTCGGTGGTGAGTGGGTCGAGGCCCTCGATGTCGCGAACCTCGGGAACGGTCAAAAATCCGGCTTCGATGCCGATCTTGTGCGCCTCATATCGGGTTTTCGTGTCGGAGCGTTGGAGCGCGTCAACATTGAACCTCACGGTGTTCCCGTAGGGGAGCACGAGGGAGAGGGCCTCCTCGATCTCTCGGAGGTAAGACATGAGGGTAAACCGGGTAAACGCGATCCAATCTTGTTCGACGTTCGCGTAGCTTTGGCTGTTGCCTTCAACGGTTGCGAGCATGAGCGAGGCGGGCGTTCCGAATAGGCGCGCGATCTGCGTTGTATTGAATTGCTGCGTTTCAAGAAATTGGAGATCGGCAGGCTTAATCATGAGCGGGTCATATTTGAGCCCTTGACCGAGTACGCGGATCCCGACGCCCTGCGGCGTGTATTCCTTAGTTTCGGGGTTGTACCCTGTCCAAAGATTCTTGTAATTCTGCGCCTGCGCGGGGGAGAGTTCTTGATCGGTGACGAGGAGCCCGGTAGGGGTGTCGCCTCGCTCGAACCAAGATGATGAGTAATCGGAGGCTTGCCGCGCGCCCATAAGCTCATGCCGTGCCGCCTCGATCGGGCCGAGCCCTTTAAGCCTGCCCGGTACGCGGAGCTTTTGCAGGTGTACGATGTCGCCCTCTGTGCGCGTGCCGGGCGTGTAAGTGCGTTCGCGGTAGTAAAAGATCTTTGCCCCGGTTTTCGGGTCGGTCGATACGCCAACCTCTGCGGGGCTCAACGGGGTGAGCGAAACGGGGGTGCCATCGGGGCCGCGCCTGATGAGCCAATAGGCGTTACCGCCGGTCGCGAGAGATACTGCGCTCGATTCGAGGAACGCGGGCCGATGTGTGGTCGTGTCGGGGCGCTTCACGATCGGGGCGGGCTCAATGCGGCGATCGCCGCGCCATTGGTCTAGGCCGAGTTGTGAGATCCCGATCGAGATGACTTCGACGGCTCGATACACGGTTGAGATCCGGAGGGCGGCATCGGAGGTCAACACGTTTTCACGGCGGGGCGGCATGATGCCCGCGAACGCGGTTGTTGGATCCTCGGCGCGTAGCTCGGTTGGTTCTTTGACGTTATCGAGCACGTCAAGAAACTGAGTTACGCGAGAGATTAGGCCCATGCCGTAGAGATTGCCGCGAGACTGCCGGGCTTGTCACGTCCGAACGCTCATGAACGCTCATGAACGCTCATCGGCGCTCACACGAATAGTTGCGGGCCGCGCTCGGTTGGCATGTGATCGATGCCCCACGATGACCACGTAGCGGCTTCGAGGGCTGCGATAGATCCGACTGAGGCGCGCCTACCCCATACCCATGCACCGTCTTGGATCCACCGGCGGGCGGCGAGGTCGGCGGCTTGTTCGAGGGCGTCGTGTGGGCGGTAGCGCCATTCACCGGTTTCTAATCCTGCGAGCACCGCGGGGCACGCTGCCGCGTAAGCGGTCGAGGAGGTTTCGATGAGGGGGAGCCCTGCGCGCTGCGCTTGATCTCGGAGATGAGCGGAGGGGCCGCGCTCATCGATCGCAACCGGTACGGGTTTCCCGGCGTTCGCCTGTAGCTCTTTGAGGCGGAGGAGCGCCCACGAGGAGCCTGCCCGGTGCCCGCCCTCGATGATCTCGGTAATCTTCCCTAGTTCGGGGTGGTATCCGGTCATCGTGATCGCGGCGTCTGCGTCATCGACGCCCACGGCGGCGGCTACGCAGACTTCGACACCGGCGGGGATCTGCTCGGCGGTTCGGCCTGCCGCCCATATTTCGCGGGGAATCACTCGGAGTACCGAACCGGTGCGCCGGTTGCCGTAGGCGCGCGCGAATCCGGCGGTATCGCCCTGATACGCTGCGAACCGTTTTCGGAGTGACGCCATATTGAATAGGTGCCCGTACCCCGGGTGACGTTTTGCCACTAGTTCGAGATCCGTGGGATCCTCATCTTCGCGGAGCCCGAAATCGACAAAGAATGTTTGCGGGTCGGGGTTTTCGCGGAGCCCGTCCAAGATCGGGTTATACCATTCTGATTCGGCGGTGCCCTCGGTGCTCATGATGATGAGTTGGGGCTCATGCCCGGTTACGGCGAGGCGGGTAGACATCGGTGCATCGGCGGCTTGGATAATCGCCTCACCTTGAAGCTTCGTATACGTCCATACCTCATCGAGGGTTACGCGGTCGGCCTGTTTCGAGTGGAGCGATTCGGCGTTGGGAACAAACGGGCGAAACTCTGAGTTTCGTATCGTTTGGATCATTTCTGCACCGTTGCCGCGCATGAGCTTCTTAATCGCGGGCATGTAGTAGCTCATTTCTAATTGATCTTGAAAGCCTCGGAAGATTTCACGCGCTTTCGTGCCGTCTTGCGCGGTGTACCATGCCTGTCGGTTCGGGCCGAGGAGGATATTGCATAAGCTCATGAGCCCATCGATCGTGGTCTTTCCGACTTGTCGCGGGGTTGAGATCACGATCCTCGAATACTTGAATGTTCCGGTTTCCGGGTCGATCTCGGTACACCCGCGCACCGCTTCACGCTGCCACGGAATGAGGGGGCGCTTGAGCGCGGCGGCGGCCTGCGCTACGCGCTTGAGTTGCGACTTTGCGCCCGGCGTTCGCGGCGTCATGTACCGCGGTTCTGGCATATTACTCAAACGGGTCACCCTCTAGGGCTTCGAGGAGGAGCGCGAGCGCCCCGCCCTCGGCTTGCTGTTCCACAAGGTGAGTCTCAATGAGATCCGTAAGTTGCACACCTGCCTGTACCGCGGCTACCGCGCTCTTTGGCTGATCCATGATTGCCGCATATTTGAGAGCTTGCGAGCAATACACCCGTAGGCGCGGGCTCATCCGGTTTTCGGCCTCGATCTCTTTGATTAGTGCCCGAACGGTCAGCACTGTTTCTGAATCGCCGAAATTCTCTTTCGATTGGTCTTGAAATAGTGCCAATTCTGTATCCATTTTGGGTTGCCTCCGTTCGGGATTTTTTTGTGGGGGTTGGGGGAGAGAGGAAAAAGA
>Ga0265293_10013827_pt1 | contig 10391 bp, 7 predicted proteins | sample Munlanlewell138R_FD_192505 | JGI IMG/M metagenome (GOLD analysis project Ga0265293, IMG submission 192505) | Leachate microbial communities from a municipal landfill in Southern Ontario, Canada - Leachate well 138R | ecosystem: Engineered > Solid waste > Landfill > Unclassified | place: Canada...
ACGTTGGAATACGAGCTCACACCGCTCGGCGAGACGCTGCTGGAGGCGGTGTGCGCGCTGTTCAACTGGTCAGAGGAGCACCGTGCCGACATCGACGCCGCACGCATCCGCTACGACGAACGCGAGTCGGTGTACGTCCCGGAGTAGGGCGCTACTTCAGCCAGGGCGTCGGTGGCGCCTCGAGCCGCTCGAGGGGTGACGCGACGGTCGGGAAGCGGCCGTCGTCCTGCTGCCAGCTCTCGGTCGCGGCGTCGATCTCCTCGCGCGTGCGTCCGACGAAGTTCCACCACATGAGGATGGGCGCCTCGAACGGCACGCCGCCGAGGAGCACCAGCCGGGTGGGCTCCTGCGCGGAGAGCGTCAGCGTCTCGCGGTCCTCGCCGAGGTAGGCGAGGTGTCCCGGCGTGACGACCTCCGAGTCCACGCCGACCGCGCCATCGAGCACGACGATCGCGTACTCGTAATCCGGCCGCAGCGGCAGGGTGGTCTGACCATCGAGCGCCACGTCGATCCCCACATGGTCCGTGTCGCGCCGCGCCGGCGACTCGACGCCACCGAACGCACCGATGAGCACGGTCACGTGTGCGTCCTCGATGTCCACCTGCGGCAGCGAGGCGTGGTGCTCGAAGGCGGGCGCGCCGTGGCGGGTGGCCTCCGGCTGCGCCACCCAGAACTGGATGCCGTGCAGCTCACCGGAGGCGCCCGTGTTCTCCTCGGAGTGGGCGACGCCGTTGCCGGCGGTCATCAGGTTGAGCTGCCCCGGGCGGATGACCTGCTCGGAGCCGAGGCTGTCGCGATGGAGCACCTCGCCGGAGAGCAGCCACGTGACGGTCTGCAGCCCGATGTGCGGGTGCGGTCCGATGTCGAGGCCGGTCGCTCCGTCCATCGGCGAGGGGCCGATGTGGTCGGCGAAGCACCACGCGCCCACGGTGCGCCGCCCGCGCTGCGGCAGTGCTCGGCGGACCGACTGCCCGTCGATGACGGCTTCGCGACTCGGGCTGATCTCGATGCACGGGACGAGGGAGGCCTGCGCGAGCGTCGCAACCGCGTCGGCGTCCTCGGTTTGGATAGGGCCACTCATGCATCGAGTATCGCCCGACGGTCAACTCTCGTGAGCCAACGACTGTGCGACCCTCGCGGAGGCTTACGCCTGTCGCCGGAACGTCACCCGCCAGGTGCCATCCTCGTCCGCGGCGCCCTCATGCGTGTACCCGCGCGCGCCCATCGCCTCGTAGAGCGGCACCGGCTCGAACGGCACCACCAGCTCGAGGTCCTCGTCGGCTCCGAGATCCTTTACGACCGCCATGATGCGTGCGAACGGCTCGCGCCCCGCGGCAATGTCTTCCCGAACGTCAACGAGCACCATGCTCCACTACCTATCCCGATACCAGCAGCTCGATCACCCTCCACCCTACCCACCCCGCGCATGGCGGAGCAGGGACTGAGGTCCCTCCTGGCACGGGCCGGTCCGGGGAGCAGATCGCGGAGCTGCGCGCGAGGTCTGTATTCGAGTGGCCCGTCCCCAGGTGCAGCCTCCGACTAACTAGATTCTCGGAGGATCGCAGTGCCCTCGATGTCCCTGAATCGAACAAGTGTTCTGATACCATCCTCCCCCACCTGAGCAGGGGGACGAGATGTCCACACCTCTACCTGACCCCTCGCGCACCGTGGCCTGCCTCGCGATCCCGTCGCTGGCATTCCAGTGCGAACTCGCGGAGCGGCCCGGACTCCTCGGAAGCCCCGTCGTGTTGAGCGACGTGGCGCGCGCGCGCGTGGTCAAGGCGACGCTCGAGGCTCGACGCGATGGCGTACGGGTGGGGATGACGTTGCGTGACGCGGTCGCACGGAGCCCGTTGCTCACGATCCTGGAGCCGCGGCCGGCGCTGGTGGCGCGGTACGCCGAGAGCATGGTGGAGGCAATGGCGGGGGTGAGTCCCCTGGTGGAGGAGTCGGAGACGGGGATCGTGTTCGCGGACCTGCGTGGGACCGAGGCGCTGTACCCCGGGATCGAGGACGTGCGGAGCGCGGTGTTCTCCGGAGTGTCCCCGCAGTTGCAGCCACAGCTCGGGGTGGCGGGTCACCGGCTGACGGCGTACCTCGCGGCGCTGCGGGCGCGACCCTCGACGGTGGTGCACGTGCCGGAGGCCGAGGCGGCGACGTTCCTGGCGCAGGAGCCGGTGCGGCACCTGCCCCTGCCGCCGGAGGACATCGAGCGGCTGCACCTCCTCGGCATCGATACCTGCGGACAGTTCGCAGGACTGCCTCGGTCGGCGGTGGAGGCACAGTTCGGGTTCGCGGGAGGCATCGCGTGGCTGGCAGCGCGCGGCGAGGATCCGTGCCCCGTGCGTCCGAAGCCGTGGGAGCGTGAGCGCGTCATCGAGCATGTCCAGGCGGAGCCTCCGCTCGTGAGTCGCGAGGCGATCTTGCATGGACTGGAGCAGATGCTCGGCCGGGCGTTGCGGCATCCTCGGGCGCGGAACCGCTTCGTGCGGTTGGTCCGGCTGCGCGCGGAGACCGAGCGCGGCGACCTCTGGGAGCACGACCAGGTGCTGCGCGAGCCGCTGGGTGACCGGGGGCGGCTGTGGACGCTGGTGCGATCGCTGGTGGAGTACGCGGAGCTTCCGGGACCGTTCTCGTTTATCACGCTGGAGCTCAGCGGACTGACGAAGGAGAGCGGCCGTCAGCAGAGCCTGTTCTCGGAGCAGACGCGCCGGCAGGAACAGCTCGACGAGATGGTGCGCCACCTGAAGGTGCGTTTCGGCGAGTCGCCGGTGGCGCGCGTGGTGGACGTGGAGCCGTGGCACCGGCTGCCGGAGCGGCGCTACGCGCTGCTGGAGTACGACCCGTGAGGTCCCCCGCACGATCGAGTGCGACCTCTCTGCGTCCGATCGGGCTGCCGCGCGCCCTCGTCGTGCGCGAGGACGGGTACGCGATGCCGCTCGCCGTGGCCCGCACGGACGCGCGCGGCCGTCGAGGCCCGGAGTCGTGCGTCGAGAGCATCGAGGAGCAGTGGCGACTGGCGGAGGCGTGGTGGCGTGATGCCCCGCAACGCCGCACGTACTACCGCGTGGTGCTGGAGGGCGGGCGCCCGCTCACGCTCTACCGCGACGACGTGACCGGCGCCTGGTACGAGCAGCCGTACACCGAGTCACCGGATTCGTCGCCGCATGGGCGGTCGGGAGCGCGGCGATGAGCCCGCTGAAGCACTCGCCGTATGACTACTCGTGGGAGGCGTTCGAAGCTCGGCGTCGGGCGGTCGACCGGCAGGTCGAGTCGGACACGCCACGCTCGATGGCGCCTCGCGGCGTGGCGGCGCCCGTGCCGCTCTCCGTCCTGGACGACGTCCCCTATGTCGAGCTCCACATGCATTCCAACTACTCGCTGCTGGAGGGGGCGTCCTCGATCGATGAGCTGCTGGTCGCGGCGGCGTACCAGGGGCACCGTGCGCTGGCGCTCACGGATCACGAGGGCATGTACGGGGCGATGGAGTTCGCCCGCTCCGCGAAGGAGGGTGTGACCATCAAGGTGGACGGGCAGGACGTGGAGGTCAGGTTCCGTCCGATCACCGGCCTTGAGCTGACCCTCGTGGAAGCGGACGGCGCGCGGCATCACGTCACGTTGCTGGCCGAACGCCGCGAGGGCTACGCGAACCTCTGTCGGCTCTCCAGCGAGGCGTTCGGGCTGCACCAGGAGGAGCAGGACGGCCGCGAGACGCGCCGCCTGGACCCCGTGCTGCCGGTTGCGTTCCTCGAAGGGCACACGGACGGGCTGATCCTGCTCACCGGCTGTCGCGAGGGCCTCGTGACGCGGTTGGTCCACGAGGGACGCCTCGCGGAGGCGAAGGGCGCACTGGCGCGCTGGGTGGAGTGGTTCGGGCGCGAGGACGTGTACGTCGAGCTGGTCGACAACCTGGTCTTCGGTGACCGGCCTCGCAACCGCGCCCTCGTCAGCCTCGCCGAGCGCATGGGCCTCCCGGTGGTGGGGACGGGCGATGTCCACTACCACGAGCCGGACCGAGCACGGCTGCAGGACGTGCTCGTCTCCATCAAGCACCGCCGGACCCTGGACGGGACACATCGCGAGCGGCGTCCGAACGGGGAGTTCTACCTCCGCCCGCCGGAGGAGCAGGCTCGGCGCTTCGAGGCGTACCACCCGGAGGCTGCCGCCAACTCCGTGCGTATCGCTCGGCGCTGCACCTTCGACCTGACGCAGGACCTGGGATACCGCTTGCCGGAGCCGGCCAACGAGAGCGGCCTGTCACCGATCGAGGAGTTGCGCCGCGTCTGCATGGAACGACTCGTCCAGAAGTATGTGCTCCACGAACGTCAGCCCGCCCTCGACCGGTTGGAGAAGGAACTCGGGCTGATCGAGCGCAATGGCCTCGCCGGGTTCTTCCTCGTCTACCACGAGGTGATGAAGCTGGCGGTGCAGGTGGCGGCACAGGTGCGCGGCCCGAGTCGGGCGCGGAGCGTGACCGAACTGCCTCCCGGCCGCGGCCGCGGGTCCTCGGTCTCCTCGCTGGTCTGTTACCTCATCGGCCTCTCGCACATCGACCCGATCCGGAACCGGCTGTCGGTCGACCGCTTCCTCAACGATGCGCTGCTCTCCCTGCCCGATATCGACCTCGACTTCCCGCGTGACATCCGGGAGGTCCTCATCGAGCGCGTGTACGAGGTGTGGGGGAAGGACCATGCGGCCCTCGTCGCGATCTTCCCGACCTACCGGATCCGCAGCGCGGTCCGTGACATCGGCCGGGCGTTCGGCCTCCCGGAGGCCGAGGTCGACCGGCTGTCGAAGCGGGCCAAGCCGTACGACCGCGCCACGCAGATGGCGGAGGAGGTGCGCCGGCAGCGTGGTGTGACGGAGACGCCCGAGGTGTTCGAGAGCCAGGAGGACCGTGCCTGGCGGTACCTCTCGGAGATGGCGCACCAGCTCTCCGGGTTCCCGCGCCACCTCTCGCAGCATGTCGGGGGGATGGTGATCTCCTCGGACCCGCTCATCGACTGCGTCCCGTGCCAGCCGGCGAGGTGGCCCAACCGCTATATCGCCCACTGGGACAAGGACAGCATCGACGACGCGCGCATGGTGAAGATCGACTTCCTCGGCCTCGGGATGCTCTCGGTCGTCGAGGAATGCCTCGACCTGATCGAGCGAGAGCACCACGAGGTCGTCGACCTCTCCCGGATCGACATGAACGACGAGGCGGTCTTCGAGGAGATCCGCAACGGCGACACGGTGGGCGTCTTCCAGATCGAATCGCGCGCGCAGATCGCCATGCTGCCTCGGACGCGGCCGGAGGACCTCGACGACCTCACGGTCCAGGTCTCCATCGTGCGCCCGGGGCCGATCGTCGGCGGTGCGGTGAACCCGTACGTCCGGCGGCGCGAGGCGCGGCGGAAGGACCCGAACTACCCGATCTCGGTGCCCAAATGCGTCCGCGAGGTCCTCGACGACACGCTCGGAGTCGTGCTCTTCCAGGAGCAGGTCATCGATGTCGCGAAACTGATGGGTGGGTTCACCGCTGGCGAAGCGGAGACCTTCCGCCGCGCGATGAGCCGCAAGCGCTCGCTCCCGATCATGGAGTCCTACCGCCAGAAGTTCATGACGGGCGCCCTGGAGCATCCCGACGTGACCGAGGCCGAAGCGGCGAAGATGTTCGAGAACCTGCTGGGCTTCGCGGAGTTCGGGTTTCCTCGCTCACATGGCGCGGCCTTCGGACTCCTCGCGTACCAGTCGACGTGGCTCAAGCACTACTACCCGTCCGAGTACCTCTGCGCGCTCCTCAACGAGCAGCCGATGGGCTTCTACCCGCCACACGTCCTGACGAACGACGCCCAGCGCCACGGCGTCGCCGTCCATCGCCCGGACGTGAACCTGAGCGATGCGAAATGCACGGTGGATGCACTGCTGCCGGAGGACACCGGCAGCGACCTGCGTCCCACCGTCATGCGCGGGGCGGTCCGCATCGGCCTGGGATACGTGAAGGGGGTGGGCGACGCTGCCGCCGCGCGTGTGGAGGAGGAACGACGCCGCGAGGGCCCGTACCGGTCGCTGTTCGACTTCGTGCAGCGGACGGGCCTCTCGAAGGCGATGACGACGAACCTCATCCGCATCGGCGCGTTCGACAGCCTGGGGCTCAACCGCCGCGAATTGATCTGGCAGCTCGGCCTCTTCGTCAGCGGGTTCGAGCAGGCGGACCTGCGCCGTCCTCGCGACCGTCAGTTACGCCTTGACCTGCCGGTGGAGCAGGACTCGGTGCGCCTGGCGGACTTCGGCGCGTACGAGCGCATGGCTGGTGACTATGACGTGTTGCGCCTCTCGCCGGACAGCCACCCGATGCGATTCCTCCGCCCCGCCCTCGGCGAGGGTGTCGTCTCCAGCCATCACCTGCGCTCGATGTCCGCCGGCACGCGTGTCGACGTCGCCGGCCTCGTGGTGTGCCGCCAGCAGCCGCTCACGGCGAAGGGCATCATCTTCCTGCTGCTGGAGGACGAATACGGCATGGTGAACGCCCTCATCAGCCGCGAACTCGTGGAGGCCCACCGCGACGTCGTCCGGACGGCTCCCTTTATCCGCGTCTCCGGCCTCCTGGAGGAACGCGCCGGCGAGCAACGCACCCTGATCGCGGAGTCCGTGCAGCAGTTCTTCCCCGCGGAAGCGCTGGCGATGCCTGCCGGCAAGAGCTGGGGATGATCCTGCGCATGCCACCTCAGGATGTCGGGGCAGGCCGATCTCGCTCGACGGGGAAGCCGACGATCGAACCCCACTCGGTCCACGAGCCGTCGTAGACACGGACGTTCTGCCACCCGAGCAGGCGCGTGGCGGCGAACCACCCGAGGGAGGCCCGGTGGGAGAGGCGGCAGTAGGTCACGACGTCCGCCTCCGGGGTCGCGCCGGCAGCGCGGAGGTGTTCGTCGATCGGTCCGGCATCGAGGAACCGACCGTCGGGCTGGAGCAACTGCTCGAAGTAGAGGTGGCGGGCGCCCGGGATGCGCCCCGCCCGTTCCGCGCCGTGGTCGACCGAGAAGCTGGCGGGAGATACGCGCTCCCCGCCGTACTCCTCGGGTGAGCGCATGTCGATCAGGACGCGTTCGGGGTCATCGAGGTGTGCGCGTACGTTATCGCGCCCGACGCGAGGCGATCCCGTCACCGCTCGCGGCGAGAGATCGCCCGGCGTCGCGGGCGGAGGTGCCTCGAGCGTGAGCGGTAGCCCTCGCGCGGCCCAGTGCGCCCGGCCTCCATCGAGGATGCTCGCGACGTGGTCGAGGCCGGAGAGCGCGAGCGTCCAGTAGAGGTAGGTCGCGTACTGGATGGGGTCGCCGACGAGGACGAGTCGGGAGCCCTCCGAGACACCCAGCGCACGGAGGCGTCCGGCCAGGACGTCCGGAGGAGGGAACTCACGGTCCGCCTCGTCCCAGCAGAGCGCCTTCCACCAGGCGAACCGCGAGCCGGGGATGTGCCCGTCACGGGAGTACCGTGCGGTCGCCTCCTGCTCCGAGGACACCTCGACGGCCACGACCGTCGGGTCGTCGAGGTGCTCGTGCAGCCAGTCGGTTGTGACGAGTGGTTCCACCGCGGCCTCCCCGCCTGCGCTCTCACGAATGACCGGACGACTGTAGCGATCCGTGCGCCGTCCGAGGTCCGGTGCGGCGTGTCTCGGCTTCCTCCCATCGCAGGCGCGGCACTTGGCGTTCCGTGCCACCGGTGTGAGACTGCGGTCGGTGCGAGTGGGGACGCGCGACTCTCCGATGGCGCCGGAGGTGCCGAGGTTGTCAGTTCAGTCACAGGCAGACGCCAGCTCATTGTCGCGTAACCGCGGCGTCCTGGTGGCGAGCCTGTCGAAGCCGGTCCGGGACTTCCTCAACACGGAGTCCGGCAGCGCTGGGATCCTCCTCGGTGTGGCGGTGGTGGCGCTTCTCTGGGCGAACTCGCCCTGGTCGGCGTCGTACGAAGACCTGTGGAGCACCGTGATCTCGGTCGAGGTGGGCTCGCGCTCGCTGTCGATGGATCTCACCCACTGGATCAACGACGGCCTGATGGTGCTCTTCTTCTTCGTGATTGGCCTCGAGCTCCGTCACGAGATCTCGGTCGGGGACCTCCGCGAGAAGCGACGCCTTATCGCCCCGTTCGTCGCGGGGCTGGGCGGGCTTGTTGTCCCGGCGCTGTTCTACCTGCTCATCAGTCCGTCCGGTGACGCCGCACGGGGTTGGGGCATCGTGATCGGCACGGACACCGCGTTCCTCCTCGGCGCGCTCGCGCTCGTCGGGCCGAAGGCATCGACGCAGCTCCGCGTCTTCCTCCTCTCGATGACGATCGCGGACGACCTGATGGCCGTGACCGTCATCGGCGTCGTCTATTCCGACTCCATCAACATGACCGCGGTTGTCATCGCTGCCCTCTGCCTCGGCACGATCGGCCTCCTCGGTCGGCTCGGCGCATGGCAGACGCTGGCCTACGGGCTGGCGGGCTTCGGCGCCTGGCTCGCAACGATCGAGTCGGGGCTCCACCCCTCGATCACGGGCATGCTGGCCGGGCTGCTCGTCGTCTCCCGACCGCCGAAGCGTGACGCCATTGACCAGGCGGCGCGGTTGTTCACCGCGTTCCGGCAATCCCCGCTGCCGGAGGTCGGATACCGGGCCCGCCGGAGCATCCAGCGTGTCGTCTCCGTCAACGAGCGCTTCCAGAGGCTATTGCACCCCTGGACGAGCTACCTCATCGTCCCCGTCTTCGCGCTCGCGAACGCCGGCGTGGACCTGCGGGGCGGGCTCCTCGGGGAGGCGCTCACCTCGCCGGTGATGTGGGGCGTGCTCGTCGGCCTCGTGGTGGGCAAGCCCATCGGTGTCGGGGTGTTCGCCCTCGGCGTCACGGCCCTGCGGATCGGCACGCTGCCGAAGGGCCTGGGGCCGGGCTACATCATCGGCGGCGGCGCGCTCTCCGGGATGGGCTTCAGCGTCTCGCTCCTCATCGTCCACCTGGCGTTCGACTCGCAGCAGCTCCGCGACGAGGCGACGGTGGGGGTGCTGGCCGCGTGTGCGCTTTCCGTGGTCACCGGGTGGATCATCTTCCGCCTGTCCGCCCGGATGGGCGCGGCGCCCCTCGAGCGTGCGGCCGCCCTCGCCGAACCCGTGGACCCGGACCGCGACCACATCCGAGGGCCGGTCGATGCGCCGCTGACACTGGTGGAGTACGGCGACTTCGAGTGCCCGTTCTGCGGCCAGACGACCGATGTCACCCGCTCGCTACGGGAGCGCTACGGCGACCAGCTCCGCTACGTCTTCCGCCACCTGCCGCTGGCGGACGTGCACCCGCACGCCGAGCTCGCCGCCGAGGCCGCGGAGGCCGCCGCCGCGCAGGGCCGCTTCTGGGAGATGCATGATCTGCTCTTCCGCCACCAGGACGAGCTCGAGTTCGAGGACCTCGTGGGGTACGCGGGCGACCTCGGGCTGGACGTGGAGCAGTTCACACGCGATCTGACGGAGGAAAGCCACGGCGACCGCATCCGTGAGGACGTAGCCAGCGCGGAGGCCGGCGGCGCCCGAGGCACCCCGACGTTCTTCGTCGCGGGCACACGCCACCGCGGACCGTGGGATGCAGAGAGCTTGTCCCGCGCCCTGGACGCTGCCTACGCGAGATGCACCGAGGTGACCGGGCGCTAGCGGTTCGTCCTCGCTCGTTTCGGACGCTTCGGTGGAGTGTGGTTGCCGGGGCGTGGCCCCTTCGGCCGGTCCTTGTCGCGGGCGGGGGTGACGTGGGCCTCGCGTCCGTGGAACACGAGGTACTCGGCGCGCTCGAGGACTTGCGCCGCTGCCCGGCGCTCGACCTCGACGAGGGTGAAGTCGCCGTACATGTCGATCGCGCCGATCGCTTGCGGTGAGATGCCGGCCTCGGCGGTGAAGGCGTCCACCACGTCCTTCGGCCGCACTCCGTAGCGCCGGCCCGTGTCCATGTAGAGGCGGGTCATCCCGTCCTCGCCGTCCGGCACGTCCGGAGGGGGCGCGGCGGTGAACTCCTCGTGCCGTCCGGTGGCGCCCCCGTTCGCGAGGTAGATCGCGGCGGCGACCAGCTCCAGCGGGTCGTGCTGGTCCGCGAGCTCCTTCACCAGCGGCGCGTACGGCCTCGCCGCGCCCGATTCGACGACCTCGACCAGGGAGGTAAGGAGTGCCTCCCGGCGTCGCGCGAAGATGTCGCTCGGGGTGGGGATGCGGATCTGGCGGAGCTTCTTGCGGATCGCACGCTCGATGTACTGGAGCTGCCGTGTCTCGCGAGGGGTGACGAAGGTGACGGCATCGCCCTTGCGCCCCATGCGTCCCGTCCGGCCGATGCGGTGGACGTAGGCATCAGCGTCGTCCGGGATGTCGAAGTTGAAGACGTGGGTCACATCCGGGATGTCC
>Ga0265293_10013828_pt1 | contig 10389 bp, 9 predicted proteins | sample Munlanlewell138R_FD_192505 | JGI IMG/M metagenome (GOLD analysis project Ga0265293, IMG submission 192505) | Leachate microbial communities from a municipal landfill in Southern Ontario, Canada - Leachate well 138R | ecosystem: Engineered > Solid waste > Landfill > Unclassified | place: Canada...
TCGGGAAGAGTGAGGAATACCATGCGTATCAGTACGAATCAGTTCTATAACAGCAGCATCAGCTCTCTCAGCGAGCAGCAGGTGCAGTTGGCCAAGGTCAACCAGCAGATTGCGGCGCAGCGCACATTGATCAATCCCGCGGATGATCCGATCGCGGCCAGCAAGGAAGTCCAGCTCAGCAACAAGATCCAGGTGACGGAGCAGATGCTGCGCAACCAGTCGGACCTGAAAGGGCAGCTTGAATTGTCAGAGAGCACGCTGATCGAGGCGGGCAGTGCGTTGCAGTCTGTCTATAGCCGTCTGGTGCAGGCGGGCAACCCGGGCCTCAGCGATGAAAGCCGCGCTTCGCTGGCCACGGACATTACCAGCCTGAAAGCGCAAATTCTCGGCATTGCCAACACGCAGGATGAGAGCGGCAACTTCGTGTTCGCAGGCTATAAGCAGAGCACCGAACCCTTCGTGCAAACCACATCCGGCATTGTTTATCAAGGCGACGGCGGCGTGCGTCAAAGCCAGATCGGCGCCAATCGCCTGGTTGACGTCAACCTGACCGGGCAATACCTGTTCGTGGACATCCCGACAGGGCACAGCGGCATCAATGCCGAAGCTGGACCGGCCAATACCGGAACGCTGTTGCTGACCCAAGTCAGTTTGAATGACCGGACGGCCTGGGAGGCCAACCGCGGCCTGGCGCCTTTTGAGATCGAATTCGGCGCGGATGGCGCTTACACGGTGATGGACAACACCAATGCGGTGGTCAGTTCGGGCGTGCTGGATGCGGGCGCCAACTCGCTGAGTGTGGGTGGTATCAGCGTCAGTGTTGAAGGCACGCCGAATCCGGGCGACACGATAGCCTTGGGCGCAAGCGGCAATGAAAGCGTGTTTGACACGCTGGATCGCGCCATTGCGGTGCTCAGCAAGCCGGATTCAGATGGCGTCTCGATCGAGCGCAACAATGAATTGTTCCAGGCGGTGCAAAGCGTGCAGAACGCCTTGGCCCGCGTGATGGAGGGACGGACGCAATTGGGTAGCCGCCTGAATGAAGTGGAAGCGGCAAGCACAAACGCCCAGGCCCGTGCAGACCAGTTGACGGAGCAACTGACCAAGACGGTTGGCGCGGATACCGAGTCGCAGATCGCGCTGGCCTCGGAACTGGCCAAACGCTCCTATGCGGTGGAGGCGGCGCAAATGACCTATGCCAAGGTTTCGCAACTGTCGATCTTCAACTTCATTAAATAGGCCCACCCCTACGTGCCTCGCGCGGTCCACCTCTAGGGGCGGCACTGGCGGACTGGCAACCGGACTGGGGTGGCAGACGCGTATGAATGAGGTACGCAAGGTATTTGTCAGAAAAGAAAAATAAGCTGATCAATCAAGGATTAAGCCCCCAAACCTGAGCTTCGCTTGGGCTTGGGGGTTTTTTTGTGCCTATTTTTCAGGAATCTTCGTAAAACGTATCGACAATACAAATGAGAATGATTAGTATTTCTACTTCTTGAAAGATGAGTTGGATCAATCAAATCATGGTCAAGTCTCAATGTTGGTGGGGTGGGGTGTTTCTGAGTGTGGTGGCGGCGCATGCGGGAGCGCAAGAGGGAAGCGCCGCAGCCGCTGGGGAGGCGGTGGCGAGTGAGGAGGCCATCCGGACCTTGACGCCGTTGCGGGTTCAGGGGCAGCGGGCGGCTGAGTTGCCGACCGGGAGCACGGTGACCACGCGTCGGCAAATGGATGAGCGATCCATTGAAAGCTGGGAAGACTTTGCCCAGCGGGCCGAGCCCGGCGTGAATTTCAGCACCGACAGCAAGAGCGTGAATATTCGAGGCATGGATCAGGGCAGGGTGGTGACGCGGATCGACGGCATCCGGGTTCCGTGGCTGAACGATGGCGCGCGCGGTGAAAAGGGCGGCTTGGACACCCTCAATTTCAACACCCTGTCCAGCATCGACTTGGTGCGCGGAGGCGGTGCGCCGCAATCGGGCTCATTGGTCGGTTACTTGAACCTGCACACCTTGTCGCCCGATGATCTGCTGGTGGCTGGCCAGCCATACGGCGCGCTGCTGAAAGGCGGCTACGATAGCGCGAGCGATAGCTGGAACGCCGATGCCGCGCTGGCGGGCCACGCCGCCAACCCCGATACGCGCTGGCTGTTGCAGCTTGGCCAGCGCAAGGGACATGAGCGGGAGAACCAGGGAAGAGTGGGTGACCATGGGCCGTCGCGGGACCAGGCCAATCCTGAATCCTATACGCAGCGCAACGCCATGTTGAAGCTGCAGCACAATTTTACCGCCCAGCATCGCCTGACGCTGAGCGGAGAGGTCTTCAAGCACACGGGTTCGATTGAGAATCTGCATGCGCAGGGCACGTCCACGTTTGCGCTGGGCGCGAACAGCACGGACGAGGAAACCGCGCGCAAGCGCGCCGTGCTGGGCTATGCGTTCAGGGCGGTGGAAGAAAAAGCGGTGGTCAGCCGGGGCGGCATCAAGGCGTTCTGGCAGCGTAGCCGCCAGGAAAGCAATCAGCGGGCGGTCCGGCTTCCCGATCCGCGCGGTGACATCAGCTTTGGACCGATACCGGTAGGGGAAATGTTCGGCTATGGCTATCCCTACGGCCCTTACGGACGCGACAACAGCATCCAGGAGACCGGCTACGGTGTGGTGACCGACTGGCAGGGCTACTTGATGTCAGGCGCCGTGCAGCACCATTGGGCGGTAGGCGGCGAATGGGATGGAAGCAAACTGGAACAGCATGCCGGCGGCTACGACAACTGCCCCGCCGTGTTGCCGCCGATCACCAATCCCGCGTACAACCTGGGTCCCCGAAATTGCGAGCTGCTGCATACCAATCAGAGCGATATGCCGCAGGCGAAGGGACATCAATGGAGCTTGTGGGCGCAGAATCAAATGTCCTGGGCGGAGGGGCGCTATGCGCTGACGCCAGCCCTGCGGTTCGACTCCTACCGCTACTCGCCTGAAACCGGCGGCGCCTACGCGTCCAACCCCAATGCGCCCATCACGGCACTGCCGGCGGCCAGCGGCCACCGCATGTCGCCCTCGGTGATGGGAAGCTTCCGGCCAGCCAACGATTTGTTGCTCTATGCCAAGTTCGGCTATGGCTACACGGCGCCCACCGCGTCCCAGCTGTATGCCAACTACGGCGCCCCCGGAACTTATCTGAGGGTTGGGAATCCGAACCTGAAGGGTGAAGTCAGCCGAGGATGGGAGTTGGGCGTGGATGCGGGCAATGCGGATCTGGGCGGCCGCCTGAGCCTGTTCGATAATCGCTATCGCGATTTCATCGATGAAGCCGTGCCGCTGACCCCCGCTTCCCCTGAATGGAATCCTGCCTGGGATGGGGTGTATCCGATGGGCGTTACCGGGGTCGTCAACCGGTCCCGGGTGCGCATCTATGGCGCTGAGCTGAGCGGGCATTGGGCGATGAGCCGTCATTGGTACACCTGGGGTTCGCTGGCCTGGGCTCAAGGCCGGGATCAGAACACGGATCGGTACCTGAATTCCGTTGCGCCGCTCAAGGCCATTCTTGCCTTGGGTTATCGCACCAACGAGTGGGGCGCCGAGGCTTTGACGGCGTTGGCCAAGCGCCGTTCCAAGGTTGAGTATCCGGAAGCGTCGGGAAGCGTGACGGCCCCTGATTTCCAGGCGCCGGGCTACGGCATGCTCAACCTGACGGCTTGGTGGACGCCGGCAGTGGTCAAAGGGCTCAGGGTGCAGGCAGGCGTTTATAACGTATTTGACAAGAAATACTGGAATGCCCTGGATGTGCCGCGACCTGGCCGCGATGCGCACCCAGTTGATTATTACACCCAGCCGGGCCGCAGCTTCAGAGTCAGTCTGACGTATCAATATTGACCACGGGCCCAAGCGCAAGCCTCGGCCTTCAGGCCGAGGCCAACAGTGCCCCCTCTAGGGGGCAGCAACCCATGACAGTAAAGGAGTACAGATCCATGAATGCTTCGTTTGAACAGCACGCCCGTCCTTTGCGTGAGCGCTATGCGCAGCTCAAGGAACAGAATCCAAAAGCGCGTATCCGTAACCTTGCCCGTGAGCTGTCTGTCAGCGAAATGGAGTTGGTGGCGGCGGGCTGTGGCGGCATCGAGCCCGTGTTGCTGACGGAGCCGGCGCAAGACATCTTCAAGGAGCTGGGCAGTTTGGGGCGAGTGATGGCCCTGACCCGCAATGAATGGTGTGTGCACGAGCGTCACGGCAAATATGAGGACATTCGGGCTGGCAAGGTCATGGGCATTGTGCTGGGCCCGGACATTGACCTGCGCATGTTCTTCAGCAGCTGGAAGCACACCTTCGCCGTGAACGACGACGGGCGCTTGAGCATTCAGTTCTTCGATACGGCTGGCGCGGCGGTGCACAAAGTGTACGTGACGGAGGACACCGACCTTGACGCCTATCATGCCCTGGTTGCCAAGTTCACCCACCCCGCGCCCGAGTGGCCGACGGTTGTGGCGGATTCACCCAAAGCCGATGAAACCGTGGCGGAGGCGCCCGCGCAGCTCCGCGAGGACTGGCTGGCCATGCAGGATACGCATGACTTTCATGGTTTGCTGAAGCGGCACAATGTTGCGCGCCTGACCGCATTGCGCGGCGCGGGCACCGACCTGGCCCAGCAGGTGCCCAACGATGTGGCCGAGCGCATGCTGCATCAGGTGGCGGAACGCGACATTGCCTTCATGTGCTTTGTCGGCAACGCCGGCATGATTCAGATCCACTCGGGGCCGGTCAAGAAGCTGATGCGCACGGGACCGTGGTTCAACGTGCTTGAACCGCATTTCAACCTGCATATGGATACCACCGCCATTGCATCCACGTGGATCGTCAACAAGCCGACTTCCGATGGCTGGGTGACCTCGATCGAATGCTATGCCGATAACGGTGATTTGATTGCCCAGTTCTTTGGCGCCCGCAAGCCCGGCGTGCCTGAACTGGCCGATTGGCGCGAACTGCTGGTCGACTATTGTCCAGCGCCGTTGGCTGCGTGATGATGAAGCCGTGGCTGAAACGGTGGCGGCTTGTCGTGAGTCTGGTGGTGGCCGGTGTGGCGGGCGCCGTCCAGGCGGCGCCTGAACGGGTCGTGTCGTTGGGTGGCAGCGTGACCGAGATCGTTTATGCGCTGGGTCAGGGTGGATTGCTGGTGGCCGATGACGATTCCAGTCTGTATCCGGAGGCGGCAACGCAGCTGCCCAGTGTGGGCTATTACCGCGCGGTGCCGGTTGAGGGCGTGGTGGCGCAGTCGCCCGACCTGGTGCTTGCCTCGGAAAACGCCGGTCCTCCCACTGCGCTTGCGCGTCTGACCGGTCTGGGTTTGTCGTTCAAAGTCATCACTGACCAGCCCACGCTGGCGTCGCTGTATCAACGTGTCGAAGACGTTGCGCAGGCGCTTCAGGTGCCAACGGCAGGCCAAGCGCTGGCCGAAAAAATCCGCGGCGAGGTGGCGGTTGCGCAGCAAGTGCCCGCCACGCCGCTGCGGGCGCTGGTGCTGGTGAACCGCACTGGCCCCTGGTTGGCGGCGGGTGGAAATACCACGGCTGGCGCCATTCTGGAGTTGGCGGGCCTGGAAAATGCGATGGCATCGCAACAGGGCTACAAGCCGATAGCGGCCGAGGGGATGGCCATGCTGGCGCCCGAGTTGATCATTGTTACGCAAGCCTCGCTGCGCGCCAGCGGCGGGATGGAGCGGTTCTTGTCCAGGGCGGGCATTGCTTCCACACCCGCGGCAAAAAACAAGCGGGTTGTTGAAATGGATGATCTCCTTATCCAGGGCATGGGACCGCGGGTTGGCCTGGCCATCCGGCAGCTCAAAGACGCGGCAAGGTAAATCCAGAGATGCAGATGGAGTCCGATACCAATAAGCTTGCGCCGCAGCCGGTGCTGTGGGTGTTGCTGGGCTGTTTGGCGGTTGCAACCGTGCTGTCCAGCACCAGCGGGGCGGTGCAGATTTCCTGGAGCAGCATCCCGCGTCTCCTATGGGGCGTTCCCGAGGCCGGCGAAGCCTTGTTGAAGAATGTGTTGCTGCATATTCGCCTGCCCCGGGTACTGTTCAGCATCGTGGTCGGGGCGGCCCTGGCGGCAACCGGCGTCACCATGCAGGCCTTGTTCCGGAATCCGCTGGCCGAGCCGGGGCTGGTGGGCATTTCGTCCGGCGCGGCGCTCGGGGCTGTGTGTGCCATCGTGCTGACGGCGGGCGGTTTTTTACTGGTGGCCGGCGCCGCCTTCGTGGGCAGCCTCGTGGCGACCTTGCTGGCTTATTCAATCGGCCGACGGTATCGCGGCGTGGCGGGCTTGCTGCTGGCCGGGATCGCCATCAATACGGTGGCGGGCAGCGCCATCGGCATCTTCACCTATATGGCCAATGACAATGCCTTGCGCGACCTGACCTTCTGGACCATGGGCAGCCTGGCGAGCGCGGATTGGCGCCTGCTGCTGTGGCTCGGCCCCTGGACGATGCTGCTGCTGGCCTATGTGTGTCGGCAATGGCGGGTGCTCAATGCGCTGCTGCTGGGCGAGCGGGAAGCGGCGCATCTGGGCTTTGAACTGGTGACCGTGCGGCGTCGGCTGATCGTCGTGACGGCCTTGATCATCGGGCCGCTGGTGGCGGTGACGGGCGGCATCGGTTTCATCGGATTGGTGGTGCCGCATTTGGTGCGCATGTTGTTGGGTGCCCATCACCGTTATCTGCTACCGGTGTCCGTGGTGGCCGGCGCGCTGGTGCTGACCTTGGCGGATTGCCTGTCTCGCGTGCTGCTTAGTCCGGCTGAACTGCCCATCGGCTTGATCACCAGCCTGGTGGGCGGGCCGTTCTTCTTCTGGCTGCTCAGCCGCGGTCGCAGTCTGCCTTCCTGATCTTCCCTGTGCGTCTATGTCTGAGTCATGTTTGTTTTCCGCATCCGGTCTTTCCGCCAACCGGGGCCACCGTGAAATATTGCGCCAGATTTCGCTGGCGCTTCAGCCTGGCGAGGTGTTCAGCCTGTTGGGCGCCAATGGCGCGGGCAAGTCAACGCTGTTGTCCGCGTTCGCGGGTGAAATCAAGCCAACGCGGCAGGCGCATCAAGCCTATCCCGTGGTCTTGAACGGCCGGGCGCTGTCCGACTTGAGTGCGGCGCAGCAAGCGCGCTGCCGTACCGTCCTGCCGCAAAAGCCGGGGTTGGCCTTCGATTTGCAAGTGTCGGAAGTGGTGGCGATGGGGGCGTATCCGTTCCCGGCCTTGTCTCAAGGCGAGGTCGACGCCTTGACCTGGACCACGCTGCAGCGCGCCGACATCACCGGCCTGGCCCAGCGCCGCTATCTGGAGCTGTCGGGCGGCGAGCAGCAGCGGGTACAGTTCGCTCGCGTGATCCTGCAGATCCTGGCCGAACGGCAGGCTGATCCGCAAGGCCGTTACATGCTGCTTGACGAACCGACCGCGAGTCTCGACCCGCTGCATCAGCAGACCCTGCTGAAAACGGTATCCGAGCTGGCCCGTACCGAGCGCATCGGCGTGCTGGTCATCCTTCACGATGTGAATCTGGCCGCTTTATGGAGTGACCGCATCGCCTTGCTGCTGGACGGGGCGTTGCTCGCCTGCGGCGAGCCGATGACGGTGCTGACGCCGGAAAATCTGAAACGTGTCTATGGCGTTGAGGTGCGGATCATGCCGCATCCGGGCAAGCCCGGAAAACCGCTGGTTGTCTTCGGTTGACCAGGCGCCCAAGCGCAAGCCTCGCCGTTTATGGCGAGGTGGGATCAATACCGTGATCCCTCAGGCGTGATTCCACGGCATTTTCTGCAATAGGCGGGCCATGCCGCAAAAGCCGGTTGCGCCCGCCACGAACAAGCCCACTCCAATCAGGCCCGCCGCCGCGTGTATCCAGGGCGAGACCAGTGCGCCCAGGACCGTGGCGACGACGATCAGGAGGCCCACCGTCAAGTGAACCTGGCGGCTCAGTTCCAGCGGCTGCTTGCGGTTGATCGTGACCGGCAGCCCGTGCTTCCTCCAGTTATCAATACCGCCTTCCAGCACATAGGCGGACGCGTTCGTGCTTGCCTGCAAGACCGAGGCGCTGGTTGTTGTGCGCAAGCCGGACTGACAATGGAAAATAACGGCCTGGTGCTCAGGCTGATTCAGACTGCGTGCGCTGAGCTGGTCCAGCGGAATATTTTCCGCGCCCGGAATCGACGTGCGGGCATGGGCGTCGGCGGCGCGGACATCAATCAGGCGGGCGCCCAGTTTCATCAAGTTTTCGGCCTGGGCGGGGGAAAGGGGGGAAAGGCTCATGGTTAACCTCGGGATGGGGGAAGTCAGGGACAGAAAATGGTTTTCAAGGTGGAGATGACGGTTTTGACGTCTTCGTTCAGGATGCGGTAATAGAGGGTCTGTGCTTCCCGCCGATACGTGATCAGGCCTTCCTGGCGCATCTTGGCCAGGTGCTGGGACAAGGCGGATTGGCTGAGCGGCACAAAGTCCTGCAGCGCATTGACGCTCAGCTCTTCGTGCTGGATCAGCACACACAGCACCAGCAGCCGATGTTCATTGCCGATGGTCTTGAGCAGGGCGGCGGCTTTGCTGACGCTTTCCAGCAGTTGCCGCATTGAAGGGTCGGAGTCGCGCATGGGTGGATTTTTATATTTAAGTTATTTCTAATTTAGCATAAACTAATATTTCTTTATCGAATAAGCAAACCATTTTTTGAGGTTGTTCATGACTAAGCCAAGCTCGGCGTCAGACAGTGCGGTGCAGGCGCGTCTCCCTCATGCCAGGAATCTGGGGCTGTTGGTGGGCGCGCAAACCTTGGGGGGCGCCTCGGCGCCGATCATCATTTCCCTGGGCGGCATCGTTGGCCAGCAGTTGGCCTCGGATCCCGAGTTGGCCACCTTGCCGGTCAGTCTCTATAACCTGGGGTTGGCGCTGTCCACGATTCCGGCAGCCATGCTGATGCGGCTGATCGGGCGCAGCCGCGCCTATATGCTGGGTGCGGTGCTGGCCATCCTGTCCGGCCTGATTGCCGCCTATGGCATTGTCATCGGCAGTTTCCTGACTTTTTGCGTCGGGACGGCCATGGCGGGTTTCTATGGCGCTTGCGTGCAGAGTTACCGCTTTGCCGCCACGGAGGCCGTGGAGGCGCCGCGTCGGCCCAAGGCCATTTCAATGGTCATGATCGGCGGTCTGGCGGCGGCCGTGATCGGACCGCAGGTCGTCATCTGGACGCGGGACGCCTGGCAGGCGGCGCCGTTTGCGGGCAGTTTCCTGGGGCAGGCGGGGCTGGCGTTGTTGGCGCTGCCCTTGTTGATGCTGCTGCGCCCCACGCCAATGGCCCGGGAAGTCAGCGGAAAAGGGCGCTCACTGCTGGAGATCGCCACCACCCCCCGCTTCATCGTGGCGGTGGTGGCGGGCATTGTGTCCTATGGTTTGATGGCCTTCATTATGACGGCCGCACCGATGGCGATGGTCGGCCATGACCACAGCATCAGCGATGCCGCGCTGGGCATCCAATGGCATGTGCTGGCCATGTTCGCCCCCAGCTTCTTTACCGGCATGCTGATCACTAAGTTCGGGAAAATCCAGATCACGGCTCTGGGCCTGCTAATCATGGCCGCGTCGGGCTGGCTGGCCTTGCAGGGGGTGGGTCTGACCGAGTTCTGGGGATCGCTGGTCTTGCTGGGCGTGGGCTGGAACTTCGGCTTCATCGGTTCAACGTCCATGCTGACCGAGGTCTACCGGCCCGAGGAACGGATGAAAGTCCAGGCCTTGAATGATTTTCTGGTGTTCGGGACCGTGGCGGCCGCCTCGTTCAGCTCCGGGCATCTACTGCACAGCTCGGGCTGGTTCAGCATCAACAGCCTGATGATGCCGATTATTGCCGTGGTGCTGGTGATGCTGGGCTGGCTGGGATGGAAAGAGCGCGGCGCCCAGGCGGCTTAAAAAAACACGGCCTGGAGCGGGTCGGGGCGCTTCTGTAGGCGAGCGCAGGCTCGCGAATGTCCGCAACAACGCGATTCGCGAGCCTGCGCTCGCTCCCACAAAAGAAGCTCAGCCCATCCAGGACACCGTGGATCTGGCTTTGCCAGTCCACTGGTGTCGCCCCCTGAGGGGGCCCGCGCCAGCGGGTAGGGGGTGGGCCTGCTTATTTCAGGCCCAGCACATCCTGCATGTCAAACAGGCCGCGCTGCTGCTGGCTCAGGAAGCGGGCCGCGCGAACGCTGCCTTCCGCGTAGGTCTGGCGGCTGGCCGAGCGGTGTGAAATTTCAATCCGCTCACCCGGGCCGCAGAAAAAGGCGGTGTGGTCACCGACCACGTCGCCACCCCGGCCCGATGAAAAGCCGATGCTGCCCGCCTTGCGCTCGCCGGTCAGGCCATGGCGGGCCCACTCGGCCACCCCCTTCAGCT
>Ga0265293_10013829_pt1 | contig 10389 bp, 10 predicted proteins | sample Munlanlewell138R_FD_192505 | JGI IMG/M metagenome (GOLD analysis project Ga0265293, IMG submission 192505) | Leachate microbial communities from a municipal landfill in Southern Ontario, Canada - Leachate well 138R | ecosystem: Engineered > Solid waste > Landfill > Unclassified | place: Canada...
ATTTAATGGAGCCACTTTTTCATCAATCTATCAAGGGGCGGTAAGATACAATACTTATGTATATCTTGCCCTAATAGATACATATCTTGGCAATGAAGGCATGGTATTAGCGGCTCTTCTTATAACATTTGCAATTCCATTTCTTAACATCTTATCGGTATCAATCTTTTCCATATATGTTAATGAAGGTGGCTTTTCACTATCAAGATTTAGCAAGTTTATAGTCTCTAATCCTCTTATCTTAGCCTGTTTGGTAGGTGGATTTTTAAATTTTTCTGGAATTGGACTACCTTTCATATTTAAACCGCTATTTTTCATGCTTGGAAGTCCTGGCATTCCACTTGGACTGATCTCTATTGGCGCAGGACTTAGCTTAGGAGCGATTTTTGGATTAAGAGCTGATTTTTGGATTTCATCTTTTTTTAAACTCATATTGTTTCCAATGGTAACACTTTATTTTTCATATTTATTTGGATTAAATGAGATAAAAACCATGGTTGTTGCACTTTTTGCAGCCATGCCAACAGCAGCCTCATCATACATCTTAGCTAGGCAAATGGGCGGAAATGTGGGACTTATGTCCTCTATCATTACAGGCCAAACGCTTTTAGCTTTTGGCACAATCTTTGCGTTTTTACACTTTTTATTATGACGATGAAATATCAATAATATATAATTTTATCATCACTTAAGGCAACTTGGGATAAAGTTACAACTAAGCCCTACACTGCATGTAGGGAGAGGGGCAGACGGCGGTTTGTGTGAGCCGCCGCATTTTTTTAATTTTAAAATCTTCATCTTTATTAAAATCAAATTTAGTTAATTATTTTTTACTATTTTGTGTAGAAACACTCTATTTTTATAGCTTTTTTTAGCAAAATCTCATATTTTAGGTTAAATTTATTTATCTTTTTGTATCCTTGCTTGTAGCCCTTCCTTTCATAAATTTGTTGCAGCACAAATAATAGGGCATTTATTTTAAGGTGCGATAGCAGGATAAATATGTCAGCCCCCTAAATTGTCGCACCTTTATTTACCTCTAATAACTCCTATAAGATTTTTTCTATTAAATCTCTCAACTAACAAAAATGCGATGATAAATGTGAAAAACTCTGAAAGTCCAAGGGTTAGAAAAACTCCCTTGTATCCCATGAAAAATGGAAGCGTGCTAATAAAAATGATGGGGAAGAAAAAACTTCTAAGTAAAGCTATGAAAGCTGATTGTTTGGGTAGTTGTAAGGCAGTAAAGTAAGCAGAAATAATTAATGATGAACCATTAAATAAAAATAGTGGCCATATCCATTTTCCAAACTCAAGTGTAATACTTAAAACATTTTCTGAGTTTTCTTGTAAAAATAGAGTTGCTAAAGGTTTTGGTATGAAGATTAAAAGCAGGGCAATAAATAGCCCAATTAAAACTACAGAGCTAACTCCTATGGTGAAAAACTTTAGCACTCTTTTAATATTTCTTGCACCATAGTTTTTACTAACTAATGGAGTTAATGCGTCGCAAATCCCAAACATTCCCATCTGCCCGATCCAAATCCAGTAAGATATGATGGTAAATGCTGCCACTCCATTAGTGCCAAAAAACTTAAGCATTGCAAGGTTAAAAAATAGTGTTGTTACGCCAATGGATATCTCATTTACAAATTCTGATGAACCATTTAATGCTGCTTTTAAAATATTTTTGCCATTTTTCCATACAAAGGTAATATATAATTTTCCTTTTTTAAATATGAAATGTGGCAAAAGCAAAATGAGCAAAACTAAAAAAGATGTTCCTGTTGCTAAAGCCGCCCCATGAACTCCCCAGCCAAATTTTGCTACAAAAAGAAAATCTAAAACCATATTTACAAGCGCACTAACTAAAAGAGCTAAAAATGAAAGGGTTGGCCTTCCATCTACTCTTATGAAATAGTTTATGGCAACTCCCACCATCAAGAATGGAAAAAATGGCATTAGGGTTTTTAAATATGAGATAGTAAGGGGCAAAAGCTCTTCATTTGCTCCAATTTTAACTAAAATAGCATCCATGTTTAGATAGATTATTAAAGAAAATAGCGATGAGATAGATAAAATTACAGTTATAGTTTTAGTAAAAATGATGGAAGCTCCGCGCTCATCTTTCCTAGCTATTAGCTTTCCACTCATAACGCTCCCACCTATGCCAAATGCAAGCGATATTCCAAAAAAGAGTGAGTATAAAGGCATAATTATATTTATAGCCGCTAATCCATTTGAACCTACATAATTTCCCACAAAATACCCATCTACCACCGTAGCAGACGAGATTGCCAACATTCCTAAAACTGAAAGAAAGCTATATTTTAAAAAAAGCGGTAACTCTTTGTGCGTCAACTCTTTCAAAAATTAAGCCTTATATGTTCTTAAGATTAAAAAACTAGAAATGGAGATGATTACAAGGCTTAATGAGATGGTAAAAAATGTACTATCTTCAAAACTTAAAGCAATGGAAGAGATGATGGAGCCAACTCCAAACTGAAGCACGCCTATGACTCCTGCGGCCACTCCAGCATTGTCTGGAAAAAATTCTAGCGCCATAGCCATAGTGTTTCCAAATACAAAAGCCATCATGCTCATATAGACTGCTAGAGTTAACATTATGCCAACCAATCCTATGCCATCATGGGCTAAGAAAAACGCAATTGCAGTTAAAATTTGAATAAAAATTGCGCTTTTTGTGATTTTTATGGCTTTATATTTTTGGAGTAGCTTAACATTTAATCGTATCATAATCATTAAAATTATGAAATTTATCCCAAAAAATAGAGGAAAAACAGTGGTTGAAAATCCAAAATATTCTGTATATATAAACGATGTCTTTGCTATGATGATGAAAAATCCACCAAAACTAAATGCAAGGGTTAACATAGCTTTTATCGCTGTTTTGTGCGTTAAAACTTTTTTGTATGAATCAAAAATCCCCTGTTTTACATAAGTAAAGCTTTCTGGAAAATCTTTATATATGAAAAATGCGGTTATCCAAGCATATATGGCTAGAAAGATAAAAACCTCTTTCCATGTGAAAAAATGAACTATTGCAGATCCAAAAACTGGAGCTAAAAGAGGGGCTAAGCTTCTTACAAGCCCAACTAAAGAGAATACTTTGGCAGCCTCTTCACCTTCAAATCTATCCCTAACAGCAGCAGCTGCGTTTACAACAGTGATTCCTCCAAAGAAGGCTTCTAAAAATCTATAAAGCCAAAGTTCATAGATTGATGTGCTAAATATTATAAGAAGACTAAATATGCCAAAACCAATTAATCCAACAATTGAGCCAACTCTTCTTCCAAATCTATCAGAAATTGGCCCGCCAAAAATCTGCCCTATCGCAAATCCAATTAAAAATATAGATAAAGATAGTTCTATCTTTTGGATAGCAACATCAAAATATCTTGAAATCTCAGGAATGGATGGCAAATACGCATCAACGCCCATTGGCGCAACAGAAGACAAAATAGCAACTAAGGCTATGAAATAGATGTGATTTATACTTTTTCTCATTGGATATATTTTACAATAAGTTGTATTCAAAAGAGATTGTTTTAAAATTACACTTGACTCTATTTAGTTTTTTTAAGGATTTTTTATGAATTTTTCAAAATATTTTTTAGTTATCTCCTTACTTTTTTCTTCACTTTATGCAAAAGATATTTTTGCATCTTATGACATTTCATTTGCAATTTTTAGCAAACTTGGAAGAGCTGAAACTTCTTTTAAAGAGGATGAAGGGAAGTATAAAATTGAAGTTTTAGCTAAAACCAAAGGTTTTGCAAAATTTTTATCAAATGGAAGAGAGGAGCTATTTATCAGTGAGGGTATAGTGAAAGATGGGCAACTTTTACCCTTAAAATATAGCAAAACAAGGAAAAACAATAAAAAGAGTGTGACTAAAACTTATAGCTTTGATCATGAAAATGAAGTAGTCTATTTAGAAAGATTTGAAGGTGAAAAGTATGAAAAGCATGAAAATGATTTTTACGCAAAAAACGATATATTAAGCCTATTTTTCAATAGTTCTTTATTTTTAACAAAAAAGGAAAATCACACTTCATATGCAGTTGGTGGAAATAAAAAAGATGGAAGAGTTGATATAGAATTTCCAGTAAAAGATGATTTAGAAAGAGCGAAAAAAATTTTAAAAATGGATGATGGAATTTTTGTAAAAGTAGTTTTAAATGAACCAATCTTTTCAAGTAGCAAGGGTGAACTATTGATAAATTTAGATAGTGATGGACTTGCTGTTAAAGCTGTTTTGGAAGATGTTTTACTCTTTGGGGATATAGTTGGAACTAAAAGATAGTTTAGACAGGCTGGCAAATAAGGATAATGATAGTAAAAACATACTATAGTATGAAAATCATACTAAGAAATACTACTAATTCTAGGGCATAAAAATTTATAATTAAGCCAATAAGGATACATAGTGGACAGAGTCTTGTTAGTTAAAACCTCTTTAAGTAAAAATAGATATAATTATTTCAACATACCTCCTCCACCTCTTGACAATGTGCAAATCGAGGGGGTTTTAATATGAAACTTCAGTTTTGTAAATCTTACTTATCCTATGAAAATCAAATAAAACTTTTAACAAAAAGAGGGCTGAAAATCAAAGATATGGATTATACCCTCAAGCAGCTATCAAACATTAACTATTATCGTCTTAGTGCATATTTTTACCCATTTTTTGAAAAAAAAGATATTTTTAAACAAAATACATCTTTTGAGCAGATTATACAGTTATATCTTTTTGATAAAGAACTTAGATTTTTACTGTTTTTTGCCATTGAAAAGATAGAAGTTTATATTAGAACTCAAATGACTAGAGTTATTTCTGAAACAAACGGAGTTTTTGGATATACAGATAGATCTATTTTTCATGAAAAAAAACTACATACAAACTTATTGAGGACTATAAAAGCTTAAACTGGAAGATCAAAAGAGGTATTTGTAAAAGATTTTTATAGTAAATATAAAGAGGACTATCTCCCTATATGGGCGATGGTTGAGATAATTTCTTTCAATACTTTGTCCAAGCTTTTTGCAAGCCTAAAAGATCCTTTAAGAGTTAAAATCATAAAAAATCTGGATATAAAACCTTCTGTTTTTCAAAGCTGGCTTCATACTCTTGCTTATGTAAGAAATATTTGTGCACATCATAGTAGATTATGGAATAAGATGCTAGCTATAGAACCCATGATTCCAAAAAATCAAAAATTACTTCATGGTTTAAATAATAAAAAACTATTTTTTATGCTTACTGCTATTTTATTTATACTAAATAAGCTAATAGATGATGGTTTTGACTTCAAAAAAGAAGTTAAAGCTCTTTTGAATAGATATGACTTTGTAGATAAAGACGCAATGGGGTTTATTAACAACTGGAAAGAGTGTGAGATATGGCAATAATAAATGGCCGGGAGAGAGGGATTCGAACCCCCGGAGGCTCTCACCTCAACGGTTTTCAAGACCGCCGCTTTCGACCGCTCAGCCATCTCCCGAAAATGCATGCTTGGAGGCGACACCCGGATTTGAACCGGGGATAAGAGCTTTGCAGGCTCCTGCCTTACCACTTGGCCATGCCGCCTTGGTGGTGCCCGAGACCGGAATTGAACCGGTACGAACAAAATGTTCGAGGGATTTTAAGTCCCTTGCGTCTACCAATTTCGCCACCCGGGCTTTTGAATGGAGCGGGAAACGAGGTTCGAACTCGCGACCCCAACCTTGGCAAGGTTGTGCTCTACCACTGAGCTATTCCCGCATATCTAATAAAAAGAGTGGAAGTATATCAAAAGAATCTTTAAAAGTAAAGAATTTATTCAAAGTTTTGCCTAACTTACGCTTTGGGGTATAATAATTTTTAAAATATTTGAGCTTAAAAAAGGATTAGCATGCGTAGCGATATAGTCAAAAAAGGGTTTGATAAAACTCCCCATAGAAGCCTACTAAGAGCAACGGGACTTAAAGATGAGGATTTTGAAAAACCATTTATTGGGGTTGCGAACTCTTTTATAGAGATAATCCCAGGACACTTTTTTCTTAATAAGGTTTCAAAAATCATAAAAGATGAAATTAGAGCTAATGGTTGTGTTCCATTTGAGTTTAATACCATTGGGGTGGATGATGGGATTGCGATGGGGCATGAGGGGATGCTCTACTCACTTCCAAGTAGGGAAATCATAGCAAACTCCATAGAAACAGTTATGAATGCTCATATGCTTGATGCGATGATCTGTATTCCAAACTGCGATAAGATAGTTCCAGGCATGATAATGGGGGCTTTAAGAGTAAATGTTCCAACCGTTTTTGTAAGTGGTGGCCCAATGAAAAAAGGGTACACAAAAGATGGAAAACCCATAGATTTAACAACAGCTTTTGAGGCAGTTGGACAGTTTAATCAGGGTGAAATAGATGAGGATGAGCTATTTGACATTGAGTGCAATGCCTGCCCTAGTGGAGGATCGTGTTCAGGTATGTTTACAGCAAACTCAATGAATACTCTAATGGAAGCCATGGGAATTGCACTTCCTGGAAATGGAACCATTTTAGCCCTAACAAAAGAGCGTGAAGAGCTTTATAGAAAAGCTGCAAAAAGAGTGTGTGAGATAGCTTTGGATGAGAGATTTAAGTTAAGAAATATCATTAATGAGAAAGCTATAAATAACGCTTTTGCCATAGATATGGCGATGGGCGGAAGCTCTAACACTGTTTTACACATGCTAGCCATTGCAAAAGAGGCTGGGGTTGACTTTAACATTGAAGATATAAACAAGATAAGTCAAAATGTATCGCATATTGCAAAGATTGCCCCATCTTTAGAGACTGTACACATGGAAGATATCCACAAAGCTGGTGGAGTGTCAGCAGTTATGAATGAGATTAGTAAAAGAGAAAATGGAATACTTCATCTTGATAATTTAACTGTAACTGGCGAAACAATGAGGGAGAGAGTCAAAGATGCAAATATAAAAGATACTAAAATCATCCACACAATAGACAATCCATACTCAAAAGTTGGAGGATTAGCCGTGCTTTTTGGAAATTTAGCGCAAGAGGGGTGTGTCATTAAAACTGCTGGCATAGTTGGAGAGAGAAGATTTGAGGGTGAGGCTATCTGTTTTAACTCACAACAAGAGGCGATAAGTGGCATAGTTGGAAAAAAAGTAAAACCTGGGCATGTAGTTATCATTAGATATGAAGGGCCTAGAGGTGGGCCAGGAATGCAAGAGATGCTATCTCCAACCTCACTCATCATGGGTATGGGACTTGGGGCAAGTGTTGCCTTAGTTACTGATGGGCGTTTTTCAGGTGCTACTAGAGGCCTTAGCATTGGACATGTTAGCCCCGAGGCAGCTGAGGGTGGGCTCATTGGTCTTATTGAAAATGGAGATAAGATAACAATTGATGTTGATACTTATGAAATTCATGCCCATTTAGATGAGATTGAAATCCAAGCAAGGCAGGCTAAGTTTGAACCTATAAAGAAAAAGATAAAAAGCAGTTGGCTAAAGCAGTATAGACAGCTTGTTACAAATGCAAGTAGTGGTGCAGTTTTAAAAACTGATGAAGATTGATACTCTGGAATCCAGAGTATCTTTTAGCTAGTAGTGAGTCTTAAGCCCATGATTCCTAAAAGAATAGATAAGATACTTATCATCCTAAATAGGCTCATTGATTCATTGAATAAAAATATCCCAGCAATTACTGTCCCAATAGTTCCAATCCCTACCCAGACGGCATAAGCAGTACCTATGGGGAGGGTTTTTAGGGCTAAACTTAAAAGATAAAAACTTACAACCATAGTAATGAGTGTGAATATAGTAGGAGTTAGTTTTGTAAATCCATCACTATATTTTAAGCCAACGGCCCAAAATATCTCAAAAATTCCAGCTAAAAATAGTATTGTCCAGTTCATGGAGAGCCTTTAGGAAAATTTGAGGCCGTCCCCTGTGAATAAAGAGGCTGGGTCGTCCCAACTTTTAAAAGGAGTGATTATATCAAAATACTTCATGTGCTCATAATAAACTACTTGATTAAATAGCTCAACTCTCATCTTCTTTAAAAATGATAAAACTCTAAAGAAGATGAGTTTTTAGACATTGAATCAATTGCTTAAAAACTACAACTTATTACAAAAAATAGTATTCATAATAAATTTTTATGATAGATTAATTAATATTAATATATATTTATATAATAACAAGTATGATAAACATTAAAATATTAAACCTTAAGATTGACTGTTTAGCCTTGAAACAAAAAGGATAAAAATGAAAAAACTACTTTTATCTACCGTGATATTTAGTTGTTCACTGCTTTTGGCAAGTGAATCAAGCAGTACAATCTCTCCAAGCTTTGATTGTTCAAATGAAGCTAAACTAAATAGAGTTGAAAGGTTAATATGTAGTGATGAAGAGTTGATAAACTATCAAAAAGAGATAGAAAGGCAATACAAACTTGTATCTAAGCTAGTAGGCACAAACGATGCTGGTAGAAAAAACAGAAATGTTTCAGAAATATATCAATATTTAAATGACAAAAGAGATAAATGTAAAACAAAAGAGTGTTTATTAAAATTTTATGATACTTATGATTTTTTTGTTGGAGCAATAGAATGGTCGATGCAAGAGATTAATGAAAAGTTTGAGCGTATAAGTTTCAATAGTTTTATGAGAATTTATGAATGGCATCAAAGCATTCCTGGCTCAGAAGAAAGCGATATAAAACTTTGTAAAAATTTATTTGACGACTTAGTAAATAGCTTGAATAACATAACTATTATAAAACCAATAGTTCAAATGGTTACATACGATGATGAAAGATTAAAAAAAGCACTTGGAGCTTGTTATGAAATAGCAGCCAATGCAACAATAGAATCATTTTACTACAACAACATCTTGAATAACTATTACTCTCTTTGGAGTGTTGATATAGATAAAGATGGCGTTAAAGAGCTACTTATAGTAAAAAACAATATTACTTGGCAACTTCTAGATACAAAAAAATGTGAAACTGCTCTTAAAGACCCTAATTTTAATCCCAAAAAAGACAAAGTTTATACTGCAATCGATTATACAAAATCTGAAGGTTTTCCCGTAACACCTCCTATATTGGTTGATTATGACAATAGTATAAGAATGATAGATAGCAGTTTTGCATATAAAGATTCTGGCTATATGAGTATAAATACTCTGTCTGAAACAATAAATTTTCAAAAAAGTTCGCAGTATCAGGGCGTTGGCTCATACCAAATTTTTTACAATACATGTATGGGCTCTTTTTATAAAAAATAACTAAAGGAGTTACTATGATTGTGCCACATTATGTTTATGACTCAAAGCAAGAATACCTAGAAGCATTAAGACAGTTTTTAGGAGGAGCAGAAGGCTCATCTGCTACAGTGTATGATGATGGTGTTGGTGTGCCAACTATTGGGCATGGGTATGCTTTGCTTGTAAGAAATAACATTGGACAGCTAGCAAGAAGAAGTTGGGAAAGTGATTTTGGAGCTGCCGGTATTAATTTTACAGTAGCTGAGCAAGAAGTGTTAAATGATTTATTAGATGATATATTGGCTTCACCAAGTCAAATTAGTCAACTTTTACAAAATTATAATGATAATGACAATGCATTCAATCTGTTGGGCAATCAACAGATAAATTTATATGAAACTAGTATAAATACATATATAGTGCAGGCAAATAATTGGATAAATGGTGTACAAGCTGGAGCATCTGCTGTTTTTGCTAATTCTAAAGAGATGATAGCTTTTGTTAGTTTGGCATTCAATGGAGTGCTTGCTACAAGCACTGGTCTTAGAGATGCTGTAATAAGTGGTAACCGTGCTGAAGCATGGTATGAGATAAGATACAACACAAATTCAGGAACTTCAAGAAGTCTTGGCATAGCAAATCGTAGAGTTGCTGAATCAGATATGTTTGGTCTTTGTGATAGTGGTAGTTTAACTGAAGATAAAGCTAAAGAAATCTTTAGAATGTATACAAGACATAAAGGACATGCTGGCAATAATGTTTTGGTTGGTGGTAAATACACTATATTAGGCGAAGAGTCACAATTTGCAACCTCTTACTTAGGCTCCAACTCCTTCGCCTCCCAATCAGCCCAAGCAAAGAACTTTTTAGTTGATAAGTTTGGAGAAGGTGTAGTAATAGATGGTGAGATTTTAGTTGGTGCTGGGCTTGATAGTTATGAGTATATAGATAATGGTAATTATGATGATATTTTAACTGGCACCTCTAAAAGTGACCTAATCTTTGGCGAAAGAGGCGACGACATCCTAATAGGCAATGGTGGTGGTGACTATATGGAAGGTGGAGAAGGCTTTGACACTTACTACACTAATGA
>Ga0265293_10013832_pt1 | contig 10388 bp, 11 predicted proteins | sample Munlanlewell138R_FD_192505 | JGI IMG/M metagenome (GOLD analysis project Ga0265293, IMG submission 192505) | Leachate microbial communities from a municipal landfill in Southern Ontario, Canada - Leachate well 138R | ecosystem: Engineered > Solid waste > Landfill > Unclassified | place: Canada...
CATGCCAACAGCGAACGCGGCAATGCCTATTGAGACAGCGGCTACACAGCGCCGCAGCAAAGGCAAAACGGCCGGAAAGCAGGGTGATGCCAGGTTCATGACACGCTCAGGATACAGCCGGCATGTGTGGCGCACCCACCCGGATACCGCGCTGCGGTAAGCGGTTACGTGCCGATAAGCGCATGACAGTGGACAAGGCATACAGCACGCCGAACACCTCGATGAAACCCGCCAGCACCCACATGGTAAGCCCGCCTATGGCCTGGTCGGTGATGGCGGTCATGCCTGGAATGGCCCGCCCGCAGAGATCGAAAATGGGGTAGAGATCGGATTCCGAAAACGTGATGACAGCGCCGACGATGATCTGCGGCACCATGGTAATGATGGGGCAGAAAACCCGGCCACCCGGCGATAACACGGCTGGGGGACTGGGGCGGCGGTCAAGGATCAGATTCCAGTACATGAAGCCGCTGATGACCACCGACCAGTTCATGAGCCGGTACAGCCGCCAGTCGAGCATGGAGTAGAACTGCACAGTGGGGATCAGAAAACCGACCACCAGTATGACAAACAGGAAAGGCACCAGGATGCGATTCGTGAGCAGGGCCTCAAGGCCGCGGCCCGCCCCGGTACGGCGGAAATCGCGCAGCCAGACCCGCCAGCGCATGGGCAGACCAGCCCGCAGCACCTGCCCCGGGTAAGCGCCCATAATGAGCAGCGGCCCCAGGTGATGCAGCACCAGATGCTGCAGCCGGTGGATGAAAAACATGCGCTCGGCGTAGTAATCGAGCCGGGTATGCATGGACAGATACAGAATCAGCATGCCAGCCCAGAACAGGGCCTGGCGCCAGCCTGTGACCCTATGAACGCGTGTGCCGCGCGCGAACAGCCATGCGCCGCCCAGGAAGAAAAACAGGAAAAGCGGTGAAAATTCCCAGGGTATAAGCCATTCGAGCAAGTGCATGGTGTGAATCCGGGTGGGGTTCCCTTAGTTTAATACATGCTGCCGGACGGCTCCCCAGTGAATGTCATGTATACCCGGGTGATCCTGCAGACGACGTGCCCGCGACATGAGCTCCGGCCGCAACGGCGGCGGGCAGTCGACGGTGACATTGGCCCGTACCATACCGGCCGGTTGCCCGTAATCAACGCTGAGCTGGGCGATCTGGATGCCGTCGGCATGGAGGTCGCGGTAGATCTGGCGACGCACTGCCGATAGTTGATTGCGGGGGCACACTACGGTAAGCCGGGACGTATTGCGCGAGACAACGGCAGGCGAGGATTGCACACCGGCCCGGCGCAGAAACAGATGGAACAGACGCATAAGGACTCCTCTCCCGAAATATCGGGACATTGCCGCATGCACAGAACAGGCAGCATGTATCAGGTACGGCGGGGAGTGGCCATGCGACATGCATGGAAGAAGCTCCGCGCCCTGGAACCAGGGCACGATGAGCAGCGGACGATACCTGGAGCTCTAGTGCCCGGAAAGGAAGTGGTCGATTGGCAATCGACTGCAGCTTTCACCGGGGTCGGTATTCACCACACGGCTCCATAAAATCTCAATACGGCTCATGCTACATGAAAAACACTTAACAAACAACACCTTACGATAAAATGAAGATTTTATATATGTCTTTGATGACATAATGCAACACCCTCCTCCTAGACGCCCAGGCTCAAAACTCACAAGTCGTATCACAAAACCAGAACTACGACTTTGTAAGCGTAGAATAGGCGCCATGGATACTGCCGATTTCGACGTCGTCATACTCGGGGCCGGCCCGGCGGGCAGCGCTCTGGCTCTGGCCCTGGCCCGCAAGGCACGTGACCCCTCCCGCATCGCTCTCCTGGGCGCCCCCCGCCCCCCAGCACCGGCGCCCGGCTCAGGGCAGGCGGCCTCTGCGGGGGTAGACCCCCGAAGCCTGGCACTGAACCACGGCAGCCGGGTTTTTCTCGAGCATTTGCAGGCCTGGCCCCAACTGGCGGCAGATATCCTGCATGTGCATGTATCGCAACGGCACCGTCTGGGCCGGGTCGTGATTGATCACCGCGATCTTGGCGTTCCCCGCTTAGGCAATGTCGTCCGTTACGACGATCTGCTTGACAGTCTTCAGCAGGCTCTGACACACAGCGGCGTCAGCCGCATCGAGGCGCGCGCCCTGCCCCGTCTGAGCGGGCCGGGCATCGAATGCCATTACGCCGGCGGCATGGTCAGGGCCAGGCTGGCCGTGCAATCCGACGGCGCACAACCGGCAGGCCTGGAACGTCGTTACGGCCAACATGCGGTGCTGGCCAATGTCAGAGTCAGCCGCCCACAGCCCGGATGGGCCTACGAACGCTTTACCCGAACCGGTCCGCTGGCTGCCCTGCCGCACCCACAGGGGGCCGACCTCTACAGCATCGTCTGGTGCGTCGACCCTGCTCAGTCGGAAACCTTGCGCGGCCTTCCTACAGCTGAGTTCGATCGCCGGCTGCACGAACAGTTCGGCGAGCGGCTGGGCCACCTCGAAAGCGTTACTCAGCGGTCGGTCTTCCCCCTGGCTCTGTATGCCGGGCCTTCGCGCCTCAATGCCCGCTGCCTCGCCATCGGCAACGCGGCGCAAACCTTGCACCCGGTGGCCGGCCAGGGTCTGAACCTGGGCCTGCGCGACGTTGCCCAGCTGTCACAGAACCTGGGCCGCTGGCTGCAGCAACCGGAAACCGACCCCGAACCCTATTGTCTCGATTTCACCCGCCAGCGGCGCGCCGATCGCTGGCTCACCATTGCCGTCACCGACCTTCTTCCCCGGGTATTTTCCACCCGCAACCGCCTGCTCGAGCATGCCGGCGGCGCCGCGCTGCTGGCCATGGACCTCCTGCCGCCACTGCGCAATCAGCTGGCACATCAGCTGCTGCACGGCCTGCGCAACTGAGCCGGCGCTGCCGGGTTTGGCAAGGGGGGTTAAAATCCTTCTGATGCGTATCGGCTCCTGGACTCTTCCCCACCCCGTCTTCGTGGCACCCATGGCGGGGGTCACTGATCGCCCCTATCGACGCCTCTGCAAGGCGCTGGGGGCGGCTTATGCCGTGTCTGAAATGGCCGCCAGCAACCCAAAACTCTGGAACAGCGTCAAGACTTCGCGGCGTCTGGACCACACGGGTGAATCCAACCCTATCGCCGTGCAGATCGCCGGCTCCGACCCCGAAATGATGGCTGAAGCGGCACGCTACAACATCGGCAAAGGCGCCCATATCATTGATATCAACATGGGTTGCCCCGTGAAGAAAGTCTGCAATGTGGCCTCGGGTTCGGCCCTGCTGCGCGACGAAGCCCTGGTAGTGCGCATATTGCGCAGCGTGACCGAAGCCTGCAGACCCTACGAAATACCCGTCACTCTCAAGACCCGCACCGGCTGGGACCGCGCCTCGCGCAATGCCGTTCGTATCGGCCTGCTGGCACAAGACGCCGGCATTGCCGCCCTGACCCTGCACGGCCGCACCCGCTGCGACCTCTACCAGGGCGACGCCGAATACGACACCATACGCGAAGTCAAAGCCAGCCTGGAAATTCCCGTGGTCGCCAATGGGGATATCGATAGTCCCGAAAAAGCGCGCCAGGTATTAGAGTACACAGGGGCCGATGCCATAATGATCGGCCGGGCAGCCCAGGGCAGGCCCTGGATCTTCCGGGAAATCAGCCATTATCTGGCCACAGGAAGCCGCCTGGCTCCACCCACCTGGGGTGAGCTCAGGCACTGCCTGCTTGATCACCTCGAAGACCACTACCAGTTCTACGGTGAATACACCGGCGTACGTACCGCCCGTAAACATATCGGCTGGTACCTCGAAGGGCTGCCGCATGCGGCCGCGCTGCGAGAGCGTATCAACCAGAGCGAAACCACACACGAACAGGTCAGCGCGCTGCGCGACTGGTTCGAGCAGTTCTCCACCAATGAAACCATCGAGATTCACGCCGTAGCAGCGTGAACCACAACCAGAGCACTTCCTACATGAGCAACATCAACCCCCTGGAACAGTCCGTGCGCGACCGACTCGAAAGCTATTTCACGGATCTGGGTGACTCCGAACCACGCGACATGCTTGCCATGGTCATCTCCTGCGTTGAACGCCCTGTCCTTCAAGTGGCCCTGGAAAAATCCAATGGCAACCAGTCCAAGGCCGCGGCGATGCTGGGCATCACCCGCAGCACGTTGCGCAAGAAACTGCTGGCCCACGACCTGCAACCCTGATTTCCTCATCTCTCACTGAGCTTCCAATGAAAATCCAGACCGCTCTTCTCTCCGTGTCCGACAAATCGGGCATCGTCGACTTCGCCCAGGCACTTGCCAGCCGGGGTGTGCGTATCCTGTCCACCGGCGGCACGGCCAGGCTGCTGGCTGATGCCGGCATCAAGGTCACTGAAGTCGCCGAGCATACCGGCTCGCCCGAAATCCTTGATGGCCGGGTCAAGACTCTGCACCCGAAAATTCACGGTGGCCTGCTGGCCCGACACGACAGCGCAGAGCACCAGGAAGCGTTGCAGCAGCATGGGATCGACCGCATCGACCTGCTGGTAGTGAACCTCTATCCCTTCCGGGAAACCATCGCCAAACCCGGCTGCACTTTCGCCGACGCCATTGAAAACATCGACATCGGCGGGCCGGCCATGCTGCGCGCCGCGGCCAAGAACCACGGTACCCCGGTAGGCGGCGCCACCGTCGTGATCGACCCTGCGGACTACCGCCGTGTGCTGGCCGAGATCGACGGCCCGCAAGGCGCGCCTTCCTACGGCCTGCGTCTTGAACTTGCCGCCAAGGTTTATGCCCACACCGCCGCCTACGACGGCGCCATTGCTGCCTACCTCAGCAGCCTGGTCAGCGCCGAACCCGCCCAGGAAGCGCCGGCCGAGCGCAACGAATGGCCACGCGTCCTGACGCTGCAGCTCAAGCAGAACCAGGTATTGCGCTATGGCGAAAATCCCCATCAGCAGGCAGCGTTTTATTCCGACCTCTCGGTGGCGCCGGGGCTGCTGGCCAGCTACACCCAGCTGCAAGGCAAAGAGCTTTCCTATAACAATATTGCTGACGCCGACGCTGGCTGGGAATGTGTACGCGGCTTCGATTCCGCCGCCTGCGTCATCATCAAGCATGCCAACCCCTGCGGGGTTGCCATAGGCGCCAATCCGCTCGAAGCTTACGAAAAAGCCTTCCAGACCGACCCGACCTCGGCCTTTGGCGGCATCATCGCCTTCAACCGTCCCGTCGACGTCGCTACTGCGGAAGCCGTCAGCAAACAGTTTGTCGAAGTCGTTCTGGCACCGGAATATTCTTCCCAGGCCATGGCCGTGTTCGCCGCCAAGAAGAATGTGCGCGTGCTGCAGATTCCGCTGGGCGACGGCCGCAATGCTTTCGACGTCAAGCGTGTGGGTGGAGGCTGGCTGATCCAGAATCCCGACGACTTCCGCGTGCCGGATGCAGACTTCCGCATTGTCACCAAGCTGCAGCCCACCGAAACGCAGATGCACGACTTGCGCTTTGCCTGGAAAGTGGCGCAGTACGTCAAGTCCAATGCCATTGTATTCACCGGTAACGGCATGACCCTGGGTGTCGGGGCGGGGCAAATGAGCCGGGTCGATTCTGCTCGCATTGCATCCATCAAGGCACAGAATGCCGGCCTCACCCTGGCCGGCTCTGCAGTGGCTTCAGACGCCTTCTTCCCCTTCCGCGACGGCCTTGACGTCGTGGTGGACGCCGGCGCAGCCTGCGTGATCCAGCCCGGCGGCAGCATCCGCGACGACGAAGTCATTGCAGCAGCGGATGAACGCGGCATCCCCATGGTGTTCACGGGCACCCGTCACTTCCGCCACTGATGCGCATACTGGGTATCGACCCCGGTCTGCGCCGCACGGGCTTCGGCGTGATCGACGCCGACGGCCCGCGCCTGCTTTATGTCGCCAGCGGCACTATTGTGGTGCCCAGCGACCTCAGTCTGGCGGAACGGCTCAAGAGCATTCTTGACCATATTCGTGAAGTGGCCGCGCAGAATCGGCCGGACATTGCCGCCGTCGAAAAAGTTTTTCTGAATACCAACCCCACTTCCACCCTGCTGCTTGGTCAGGCGCGCGGCGCTGCCCTATGCGGCCTCGCCGACTCGGGGCTGGAAGTCCATGAATACACCGCCCTGCAGATCAAGAAATCAGTCGTCGGTACAGGACGAGCCGCCAAGGAACAGGTACAGCACATGGTGCAACGTCTGCTGGCTCTGAACGGTCTGCCTGCCGCCGACTCCGCCGACGCCCTGGCCTGTGCCATCTGTCACGCTCATATGCATTCGCCAGCCTTACTGGCGGCAGGCGGCAACCCGGCTTTGGCCGGCATGCGCCGCATGCGTAACGGCCGGCTGCTGGGCTGAATTTAGGACCGCAACATGATTGGACGCATCCACGGCGTACTGCTGGAAAAAACCCCGCCAACCATCTGTATCGACGTAGGCGGGCTCGGTTATGAAATCGACGTGCCCATGAGCACGCTTTACAAGCTTCCCGACACCGGTTCACAGGTGACGCTGCACACCCATCTGCAGGTTCGCGATGACGCTCATATCCTGTACGGATTTTCTTCCAAGGCGGAACGCAGCGCTTTTCGCTCCCTGATCAAAGTGACCGGCGTGGGTGCGCGCATCGCGCTGGCCGTGCTGTCGGGCATGAGCGTGGAGGAGCTTTCCAGCGCCATCACCCTGCAGGAAACCGGGCGGCTGACCCAGGTGCCCGGTATCGGTAAGAAGACCGCCGAGCGCCTGCTGCTGGAATTGCGTGGCAAACTGGGAGCGGACATTGATATTGTGGCCACGCCGGCCGCAGGCGGCCAGGCCGACATTCTGAACGCCCTGCTGTCGCTGGGCTACTCCAGCGCCGAAACCCAGAAAGCACTCAAAGCCCTGCCTGCCGGCGTGGACGTGGCCGAGGGCATACGGCTGGCGCTGAAGTCGTTGGCGCGCTAGGCTCTTGCCCCTTACAAGCCTTACGAGCCATGTGACAGGCAGGCGGCATAGTGGGCGAGGTCGACATTGCCGCCGCTGAGTATCACCCCCACCCGCATGCCGCGCACCGGCACGATTTCGCGCAGCACTGCGGCTGCACCCAGGCAACCAGTGGGCTCCACCACCATCTTCATGCGTTCTGCAAAGAACTGCATGGCCAGAATAAGCTTTTCATCGGGTACCGCCAGGATATCGTGCGCATAGCGCTTGATGATGGGAAAGGTAATTTCACCCAGCGCCTGAGTCAGTGCACCGTCGGCAATGGAATGGGGCGGGTCGATACGTACGATCTCACCCTTGTTGAAGGATTGCTGGCCGTCATTGCCGGCCAGCGGCTCCACCCCGTAGACCAGGCATTCCGGCGCCAGAGCGTGAGCAGACAGCAATGAACCCGCCAGCAGGCCGCCGCCGCCCAGGGGCACAAACAGCGCGTCCAGCCCCCCCGTGTCTTCCAGCAGCTCCATGGCCACCGTGCCTTGCCCGGCGATGACATCAGCGTGATCAAACGGCGGTATAAGGGTCAGGCCTTCTTTTTCGACCAGCGCCTGGGCCACCTGTTCGCGGCTTTCCGTTTCACGATCGTAGGGAATGATGCGCGCCCCATAACTGGCGGCCGCATTGCGCTTGGCCTTGGGTGCATCAAGCGGCATGACTATGGTGGCCGTCACCCCCAGGGCCTGCGCCGCACGGGCAATGGCCTGGCCGTGATTCCCCGAGGAATAAGCGACAACGCCCGCAGCGCGTTCCTGCGCGCCCAACCTGGCGATGGCGTTGTACGCGCCCCGATACTTGAAAGCGCCAACGCGCTGCAGGTTTTCGCACTTGAAAAATACTTCGGTGTCGAGACGACTGTTGAGGGTCTGGGAAGTCAGCACCGGGGTACGATGGACAACACCCTGCAGACGCTCAGCCGCTTCTTGAATATCCTGAAATTTTGGTAAAGCAGGGCTCATTGGCATTCCTGTTTCGACGGGTTAACTCCCACCATCATATCTGATGCCTCCGGGGGCTGAACCAGATGGCTGTGGCCGTTCTATACTAGAACCTTCCTACTGTGGATACAGACAGCATTTCTCATGGCCATACATTCCGACGCCCTGGCGCGCACGGGCGAACCTGAACGCCTGATCACCCCGCAGAGCACTTCACCCAACGAAGACTCCATCGAACGCGCCCTGCGGCCGCGCAGCCTGCGCGAATACGTGGGCCAGCAAAGGGTGCGTGAACAGCTGGAAATCTTCATCCAGGCCGCCAAAGGCCGCCACGAAGCACTCGATCACGTACTGCTGTTCGGCCCACCCGGGCTGGGCAAGACTACCCTCGCTCATATTGTGGCCAATGAAATGGGCGTGCAGATGCGCCAGACCTCCGGCCCGGTGCTGGAGCGTCCCGGCGATCTCGCCGCCCTGCTGACCAACCTGGAAAAAAACGACGTTCTGTTCATCGATGAAATCCATCGCCTGTCGCCGGTGGTAGAAGAAATCCTGTATCCGGCGCTGGAAGATTTCCAGATCGACATCATGATCGGCGAAGGGCCGGCCGCGCGCAGCGTCAAGATCGACCTGCAGCCATTCACACTGGTGGGTGCCACCACTCGGGCCGGCATGCTGACCAACCCTCTGCGCGACCGCTTCGGCATTGTGTCGCGCCTGGAGTTCTATTCCGCCGCCGACCTCGCACATATCGTGGAGCGCAGTGCCCGTTTATTGAATGCTGCAGCCAGCCCTGAAGGCGCTGCGGAAATCGCCCGCCGCTCACGGGGCACACCGCGCATTGCCAACCGTCTGCTGCGGCGGGTACGCGATTACGCGGAAGTCAAGGCGCAGGGCCGCATCGACACCGAAGTCGCAGGGGCGGCTCTCACCATGCTGGAAGTCGACCCCATGGGGCTGGACCTCATGGACCGCAAGCTGCTCGATGCCATCGTTCACAAATTCGACGGCGGCCCGGTTGGTGTCGACAGCCTGGCCGCAGCCATCGGCGAAGAACGCGACACCATCGAAGACGTCATTGAACCGTATCTGATCCAGACTGGTTTTCTGCAGCGCACGCCACGCGGGCGCATTGCCACGCGGGCCACATGGCAGCACCTGGGCCTGACGCCACCCAAAGGGGCTTTCAGCGGCAGCGCCGAACTGTTCTAACCCGCACCGTCCACGCACTCCAGCAGAGCCTCGCCGTAGGCTTCCAGCTTACGGGCGCCCACACCGTGTATATGTGAAAGCTCATCCAGCGATTGCGGGTTGCGCCGCGCCACTTCGCGCAGGGTGGCATCATGAAAGATGACATAGGCCGGCACGCCGTGCTCGCGCGCCACAGCAGCGCGCCAGGCGCGCAAGGCCTCGAAGCACTCCATTTCGTGCGGTTCCAGCGCGGCATCGGCCGGAGTCTGGCGCTGGCTGCGGCCGCTGCGCGCCGCTGCGGGCGCTTCACGCCGCAGCATCAGGGCCACTTCGCCCTTGAGCACCGAACGGCTGTCGTCGGTTAGCAGCAGCGTGCCGTGTCCTTCGAAATCCACAGTCACCAGGCCCTTGGCCAGCAATTGGCGCAACACGCTGCGCCAGGCCTGTTCACTCAGGTCAGCGCCGACGCCAAAGACGCTCAGGCTGTCGTGCCCCTGCTCACGCACGCGTGGGGTGGACTTGCCGCGCAGAATATCGATGATATGGCCTGCGCCATAGCGCTGCCCGCGCTCGCGCCATAAGCGGAAAATGGCGGACAACAGCTTCTGCGCCGCAACCGTGCCATCCCAGGATTCCGGCGGTTCAAGGCAGGTATCGCAATTTCCACAGGCCTGTATCTGCTGGCCGAAATAAGCCAGCAATTGCTGGCGCCGGCAATCAACCGTTTCGCACAGGCCCAGCATGGCATCCAGCTGACGGCCCGAACGCCGCTTGAATTGTTCATCGCCGTTCGATTCATCGATCATGCGGCGCTGCTGCACGACGTCCTGCAGGCCATAAGCCATCCAGGCCGTGGCCGGGTCGCCGTCGCGCCCTGCCCGCCCGGTTTCCTGATAATAGCTTTCCACCGACTTGGGCAGGTCGACATGAGCGACAAAGCGCACATCCGGTTTGTTCACCCCCATGCCAAAGGCAATGGTAGCCGTCATGACCAGGCCTTCCTCACGCAGAAAGCGGGCCTGGTGTTCCGCCCGCCTGGCCGCATCCATGCCGGCGTGGTAAGGCAGCGCCGGGATGCCGTTCTGCGACAGAAAGTCTGCGATATCTTCCACCCGCGAACGGGACAAACAATAGACGATGCCGCTGTCACCCCGGTGCTCTTCCTTTATGAAAGCCAGCAGCTGGCGCTTGACCTCGTTTTTCTCAACGATGCGGTAAAGGATATTCGGCCGGTCGAAGCTGGAG
>Ga0265293_10013833_pt1 | contig 10387 bp, 9 predicted proteins | sample Munlanlewell138R_FD_192505 | JGI IMG/M metagenome (GOLD analysis project Ga0265293, IMG submission 192505) | Leachate microbial communities from a municipal landfill in Southern Ontario, Canada - Leachate well 138R | ecosystem: Engineered > Solid waste > Landfill > Unclassified | place: Canada...
AAAAAACAACTTAAGCAATTCCTTAATTTCATTTGTCATCTTATAAGCTTCTGCTAAAAAAAAGATCACTTTATCACCTTATTTTTAAGATTTTAAAAATGGATTATTCAGCCTCTCATTGCCAATAGTCGAAGAAAGGCCATGTCCCGGATAAATCTTGACATGATCCTCGTAAATCATTAGTTTTTCCTTTATTGAACTTATTATAGTAGCATAATCCCCACCTGGAAGGTCTGTCCTTCCTATGGACCCAGCAAATAGGGTATCCCCAGTGATTATCGTGTCATTTAACTTTATACAAATCCCACCTCTAGTATGACCCGGGGTATGGATAATCTCTGCCCTTTCATCGCCAAATTCTAAAACATCCTTGTCCTTTAGCAAAATATCAGCCTGTATTTCCACAGATCCCATTGCCATTTGACTTGACAGGTTTATATTTCCATCCTCCAGCATTTCCCTATCTCCCTCATGTATCCCTACTGGTACATCTATTGCTTTCTTTATATCCGCCAAGCCTCCTATGTGATCCCCATGGCCATGGGTTAATAGGATGTATTTTATATTTATTTGGTTCTTTTCAACAAGCTTTATTATATCTTCTGCATCTCCACCTGGATCAATTACTATACCATCTTTTGTCTTTTCAGAAAAGATTATATAGCAATTGGCCGAATAGATTCCAACTGGCAGTCTGAGCAATTTCATAATACCACTCCTAAAATATTTTTTTACTGTCAATTAATATGGTAACTGGTCCATCGTTAATCAAGCTGACCTTCATATCAGCTCCAAAAATTCCTTTTTCAGTTTTTACGCCTTTTTCTATGCACTTGTCTATGAACTGATTGTAGATCCTTTCAGCCATTTCTGGATCCCCTGAATCAGTAAAACTAGGCCTTTTACCTTTCTTCACATCGCCAAAAAGAGTAAATTGGGAAATAACTAGTATATCTCCACCTATGTCCATAAGTGACAAGTTCATTTTACCCTTATCATCCTCAAAAATCCTCAGGCCTAGTAGCTTATCCACCATATATTCTAAATCCTTTATATTGTCCTCCTTACCTACCCCCAATAATGCCAAAATACCCTTGCCTATATCTCCTACTATCTTGCCGTCAACCCCTACTGAAGCCTGGGAGACTCTCTGCACCACTGCCCTCATTTAACATCCTCCTTACGCTCTTATGCTGTCACCCTATATACATCTAATACATTCTTTATTTTTTTAATCTTCTTAATAGTATCCTTTAGCTCTTCAATATCTCCAATTTCTAGGGTCAAATTAATATATACTACCTTATCCCTAGATGTTCGGGCATTCAAAGAAACAACACCTAAATCTGCATCTGTTATCCTTTGGGTTATATCAGCTAGCAGGCCAGACCTATCGTATGCCTTAATTTGAATCTCTGCCTTGTAGGCTGCCTTCTTCTGGAAGTCCCATTCCACTTCTATAAATCTTTCCGTATCTTCTGAAACTGCAATATTAGGACAGTCTGCCCTATGAACAGAAACCCCCCTGCCCCTGGTTATATAGCCAACAATTTCATCACCAGGAACTGGGTTACAACACTTTGAAAATCGAATTTTTATATTATCCACACCCTTGACTCGAACACCCTGAGTCGCCTTTGTTTTCTTTGGTATGGATTGTTGTATTTTGCCTTCTACATAGGACTTCTCATCTTCTATCTTGTAGAGCTCGTTATATTGCACCCTCAACTTGGATATAACCTGATTTAGGGTTGTGCTTCCATATCCAATAGAGGCATATAGGTCTTCCACTGTATTTATACTAGCCCTATTTGCAATGGATTTTAGCCAATCCTCCTTTAATATTTCCGAAGGTTTGTACCCCAACCTCTTTACTTCTTTTTCCAGGGCATCTTTACCCTTTATAATATTTACATCCTTTTCCTTTAATTTAAACCATTGCCTGATCTTGGACTTTGCCTGGGTGCTCTTAACTATCTTTAGCCAGTCCCTACTAGGGCCATTGCTATTTGCAGATGTAATGACTTCCACTATATTTCCATTTCTTAGTCTATAGTTTAGTGGTACAATCCTACCGTCTACCTTTGCCCCTACACACTTGTTCCCAATTTCGGTATGAACCCTATAGGCAAAGTCTATGGGCGTTGATCCATCAGGAAGATTTATAATATCTCCCCTTGGAGTAAATATAAACACCTCATCGGTAAAGAAATCAATTTTGAGGGTTTCCATAAAATCCTTGGGGTCATTGAGTTCCGATTGCCATTCAAGCAATTGCCTTAACCATGTTAGCTTATCATCGAAGTTATCTGTTTTTGTTGCGCCCTCCTTATATTTCCAGTGGGCTGCTATACCGTATTCAGCAGTTCTATGCATATCCCAAGTTCGAACCTGAACCTCAAATATTTCTCCCCTTAAGCCTATTACCGTAGTATGAATCGACTGGTACATATTGGGTTTAGGCATGGCAATATAGTCCTTAAATCTTCCAGGGAGTGGTTTCCACAAATTGTGAACTATACCCAGCACCTCGTAGCAGTCCTTCACATTGTCTACTATAACCCTTATGGCGGTAAGATCAAATATCTGCTCAAATGATTTCCCTTGATGAACCATTTTCTTGTAAATACTGTAGAAGCTTTTAGGTCTACCACTAATGTCATAAGAAATATTTACTTCACTCAATTTGCTTCCAAGGGTCTCTGTAATAGACTGTATATAGGCTACTCTCTCCTGCCTTCTAGCAGATACCCTTTCAACTAAATCGTAATAGTTTTCCGGGTCTAGATACCTTAGGGAAAGGTCTTCCAATTCCCATTTAATTTTGGAAATACCAAGCCTATGGGCCAATGGTGCATATATTTCTAGAGTCTCCAGGGCCTTTTCCTGTTTCTTTTCATCACTCATATATTCCAAAGTCCTCATATTATGCAATCTATCAGCTAGCTTTACAATTACCACCCTGATATCATTTGCCATTGCCAGAACCATTTTTCTCAAATTCTCTGCTTGATTTTCCTGCTTGGTCTTATATTGCAGCTTCTTTAACTTTGTGACTCCCTCAACTAAATCTGCTATCTCTACCCCAAATTTTTCGGCAATCATCTCATGGGTTATATCAGTATCCTCTATGACATCGTGTAGAAATCCCGCCACTATCGTCGCAGTGTCCATATTTAGATCTGCCAAAATTAAAGCAACATTAAATGGGTGAATAAAAAACTTTTCACCAGAATTTCTCGTCTGCCCTTCATGGGCAAATTGAGCAAAATTATAGGCATCTATTATAAGACCTAAATCCGCCTGTGGATTATATTGTTCAATTTTTAATAGTAATTTTTCCAACATAAGGTTCACCTTTTCTAAAATATTAAAATCAAGCCATACTCAATTAGTTATTTATACCCTTTTTGAAATAGTTTTAACTTATGGTTTAATATTTCCCAATATCAACTAAATCTATAATTTTGTATTGTAATTTGAATATTAGTAAAGCCATTATATTCATTAATCGAAGGATAGTAGAGAGCGTCCATTATTATACTGTTGTTCAAGCCTCTATACATCCTATCCAAGTCATCCTTGCCATAGTTTTCTATGACCTTAGATTCAAAGGATGCTACATCCCCAAAATACAGTCCTTCTATAGTGCTGCCCTTGTCTTCAAGCATCAACTTTAGGACATTTTTATCCCTGCCTAATAAAAAACCCCTGCTAATCTTAAATCCTTTCCCTCCGAATAGAGGTTTATTGTTGCCTTTTCCAAATGGCTCCAAGGCCTTTAATTCCCTGACTAGTTTAAAGCTTAAATACTCCAAGGGTAATTCCATATCTATATATATCTTGGATATTAAATCCTCTTCCCTTAGGCTAGTGTTTTCATTCAACCTCTCCCTCAATAAGGGAATATACCTCTCTTCAAGAGATAGACCTGCTGCCATAGGATGTCCACCAAATCTCAAGAGCAAGTCCTTGCATTTTGTTAACTCTTCAAACATGTTATACTCTTCGATAGACCTGCCAGAACCCTTGACTCCATCTTTTCCCTTGGTTAAAATAATTGAAGGTTTATTATAGCTCTCCTTTATTCTCCCTGCAATTATCCCGGCCACTGATTCGTTGATTTCTGGTTCATAAATGACTAGTACCTTATCTTCTCCAATTTTGGTCTTTTCTACAATATTGGTTATTTTCTCGACCCCACTTAAGGTTAAGGATTTTCTTTTTTCATTCAGTTGGAAAAGTTCCTTTGCCAGTTTAGTTGCTGTTTCTTCATCGCTTGAAAGTAGCAGTTCAATGGACCTCAAGGCAGAATCCAGCCTACCTGAAGCATTGATATTGGGCCCCAATATGAATCCTATATGGTAGACAGTAATTTCCTTACCCTCAATACCGGTCTCCCTAATCAGGGCTTTTAACCCAATATTAGTTGTATTGTTTAAAAGCCTTATACCATTTTTAACAATAATCCTATTCTCACCCACCAGGTCCATTACATCAGACACAGTTGCCAGAGCTACATATTCCAATAGTGAAAATGTTGAATCTAATTCCCTTCCCAATGCAATATAAAGCCCTTGAACGAGTTTAAAAGCGACCGCTGCCCCGCAAAGGTGCTTGAAAGCATAATTGCATTCCATCTGCTTGGGATTTACAACAGCATCGGCATCTACCCTTATATATATTTTCTCATCCTTTATTTCATCTTTTTCAAAGGGGATATCATGGTGGTCTGTTACTATTACAGTTAATCCTAATTCCTTTGCTAGCTTTATCTGCTCTATGGCAGCAATCCCGTTGTCACAGGTTATTATAGTATCTATATTGTCCTCTTTTGCCTTGTAGACAATGTCATTATTGATACCATACCCATCATTTACCCTATCTGGAATGGTATAGTCTACCACTCCCCCCAGCTTCTTAATTTCTGTATATAATATATAGATAGACATAACCCCATCTACGTCAAAATCTCCAACTATTCTCATCCTCTTATTTTGGGCTATCTTTTCCTTAATTATATCCGCTGCCCTTGCCAAATCCTTCATGCTCAATGGATTATGCATTTTACTCAATTTAGGATTTAAAAACACCTCAATCTCTTCCCTATCCTTAATATCTCGATTAACTAAGAGCTTAGATAAGAACTCTGAGATACCGTAATCTCGTGCAATTTTTCTGAAATCCCCTTTTTTGTTCCGAATAAACCACTTCTCCAATAATTTCACTCCATAAAATGTATTTAGACCCACTAATTAGTAACTTGATTCTACCATGTTACGATAGTAAATTCTAGTTATAATTTCCTTTTACCTTTACGGACAGTTAAAATAAAAACTGCCTATTTAGCAGTTCTTATTTTTCTGTTTTTTAATTCATACCATAGGGGAGATGCTATAAACAAGGAGGAATATGTCCCTGAAATAATCCCTATCATCAGAGGCAAGGCCAGCACCTTGACATCTTCAACCCCTAGTATATATAGCACCAAGACAGCTATAAAAGTTGTAAGTGAGGTATATATGGTCCTTGTAAGGGACTGCTTAATGCTTCCATTAATTAAACTATCTATGCTTTCCCTAGGGTACAACCTTGTATTTTCTCGTATTCTATCGAATATTACTATTGTATCATTGATGGAGTAGCCTAGCACAGTTAAGATAGCTGCAATAAAGGAGCTATTAATAGAAATTCTAAAAATCGAATAAAAAGAAAACATAATTAGAACATCATGAATCAAAGCAACTACAGCCGCTATGCCAAAGGAAAACTCAAATCTCCAGCTAATATAGATAAGCATGAGAACAGTGGCTATTATGGTAGACAAGAAGGCTTTGTCCCTTATTTCTTTTCCCATATAGGGGCCAAACTTTTCTGATTGAAAGTTATCCTCTTCTAAATCATACTTCTCCGTAAAATTATTGATTATTGTCCTAATGGTATCATTAGAAAGGTCAAGGGTACTTTTTATAATCACTTCGTTTTTGTCTATCCCAGCATGAAGGATACTGGCATTTTTGTCATATTCGTCAATAATTGTCCTTATTTCATCTACAGATACAAATTCGCCAATGTTTATCTGAATCAGGCTGCCACCTGTAAAATCTATTCCATAATTTAGCCCCTTTACTGCAAATACCACTATTCCAGCAATAATGATTATCAAAGAAATAAAGGCAAATACTTTTCTATGTTTTAATACTTCCATATTCTGATCCTCCCTATGCCCCATAAAGTTTGGGGTTTTTACTGCCGAAAACTGAAACTGCAAGTCTCAACAAGTACTTGGAAAAAATAACTGCACTTATCATCGATGCTATAATTCCAATAATCAAGGTAACGCCAAATCCCCTAATGGGACCGGTCCCAAAATAATATAAGACTATACCTGCTATTAAAGTGGTAATATTTGAATCTAATACAGAAGTTAACGCCCTTTTAAATCCTGTATCAACAGACGTTCTAATGGATTTACCTAATCTAATTTCCTCTTTAATCCTTTCAAAAATTATTACATTTGCATCTACTGCCATTCCAATAGACAAAACCAACCCCGCTATACCTGGTAAGGTTAATTTTACACCTAAAATTGACATTGTAAGGACAATAATCAATGTATATATGACTAATCCAATAGAGGCAATTAATCCAGGAATTTTGTATATTATAAGCATAAAAAGGAAAATCAGCATAAGTGCTATTGCACCAGCCTCTAGGCTCCTTTCAAATGCATTTAGACCTAGTGTCGGGCCAATAACCGAGGTTTGCAATTCATCCATCTCTACTGGCAGGGCACCAGCTCTAATCAAGGTTGAAAGCCTGTTTGCTCCCTCCAAATCGAATTTTCCAGTTATATATGCCTTTCCATTTGTAATAGGTTCCATATATTGTACGATGGGAGATGATATTATAAGACCATCTAAAACTATGAAAACAACCCTCTCTTCAGGCTCAATCTTTTCTGACAGAATCCTAGTTGCCTCTGCAAAATTCTGGGTCCCTTCCTTATCTAGTTCCAGACTTACTACAACTTCTTCCTGGCCAATTTCATTAGTGTGATATTGGACCTCTGAACCCTTTACATTCTTACCTGTAATAACTATATTGCCCTCCTGGTCCATGAACTGTAATTGTGCAGTCTTTCCTATTAGCTCCGTCGCTTCTTGGGGATTGCTTATACCTGCTAATTCAACCCTAATTCGGTTTCCAGATTCGATTGCAATATTTGGCTCCGAAACACCAAGCCCATTAATCCTTTCATTGATTATAGCTTTTGATTGCTCCATAAGGCGCTGTAGTTCAGGGCCCTTCAAATCTGTCTTAGCCTCTAGGACAACATATACTCCACCAGCCAGATCAAGACCTAAATCTATGCTATCTCTCGCTTTAGGTATTTGGATATTGCCTATGGTAGCTCCATTTATTGCAACAACTGAACCATATATAATTAAAGCTAATATTGCAATAAATAAAATTGTATTTTTAGTCATCTTATACCTCCTGCTTTTTAAAATCTACATTCATCTACGATAAGATTCAAGCAAAAGATGGTGGCATGACCACCATCTTCAACACTATCTTAATGATTATATCATAGTTTTTTCCAATATAAAAGGAAATTTCACGAAATATTTATTCCAATTATTCCACCTATTACTCCTGAAACAATGCTTATTACAAGCCTTGAAATTAGAAAGGCTTCCCCTATCATTGGTCTTTTAAAAGATAAACCCAAAATCAAGAGTATTAGATAATAGCTTATTCCTAAAATCCCCCCATTTATCCACCCCTTTTCCCTAAGCTTTCCAGAAAGGTAAATACTGCCCACTGCTATACTCAAAATTAAAACCAACGTATTTGCTAAGGGAATAAACCCCTCTCCAATTTTGCTATAGGTAAGTAAGAGAGAAAAAACCAATATGGAAATGGTGGTAATGATATAAGACAGTATTAATCCCTTTAATAAGTAAACTAGTTTGCCTAAATTCTTCCCCTTCATGCTAGCCCTCCTTTATATTAAACTATGCCCTAGTTTAATTTATTTTAGGAAGCCAGTATTTATTACACAAAATAAAAGCTTCCCATAAATAGGGAAGCTTAAAATTATTAATTCTCTTCGTCTTTTAATTCTTCAGTTTTGATTTCCTCATTTATCGGCTCTTCTTTTGCTGCCTTTTCATTCTTTTTAACTACAGAGCCTATGGACCACTTTGTCATTTCTAATCTTGTCTTGTTGGGACCTGCTTCAATCAGCACAATATCCTCTTTCACCTTGGTTACCTTACCATAGATTCCACCAATTGTAACTATTTCATCGCCAATTCTTAGACTGTTCCTCATTTCCGTAACTTGGGCTTCCTTTTTCTTTTGGGGCCTGATTATTAGGAAATAAAAAACTACTAAAAATCCTAGTGTTACAATTAGTGGCGAAAATTGCTGTACATTCATTTAACTACCTCCTTTTCTATATAATATTATACATCATTTCATAGATAATTCATCTATATTTTGTCCATGTAACCATATTTTTCATAAAACTCCCTTTTATATTCCATAAACCTATCTTCCCTAATAGAATTGCGTATATTCTTCATTAAATTAATCAAGAAATGCAGATTGTGTATGGTGGCAAGTCGGGCACCCAATATTTCGTTTACATTAAAAAGATGCCTAATATATGCTCTAGAATAGTTTGTGCAAGTATAGCAATCACATTCAGGGTCTAAACTAGAAAAATCCTTAGAATATTTTGCATTCCTTATGACAAGTTTACCACTGGATGTAAGCACCGTTCCATTTCTTGCAATTCTAGTCGGCAACACACAGTCAGCCATATCTATACCGTGTTCTACAGCCTCAAACAAATAATCGGGTGTACCCACCCCCATCAAGTATCTAGGCTTATCTTTTGGCAGAAAGGGCGTAGTATGGCCCAATATTTCACACATTAATTCCTTTGGCTCTCCAACGCTTAGACCTCCCACAGCATAGCCTGGAAAGTCCAAATCTACCAATTCTTTTACACTCTGCTCCCTGAGGTCCTTATACATTCCACCCTGAACAATGCCAAATAGACTTTGTCTATCCCAATCCTTGTGATAGTCTTTACATCTTTTTGCCCATCTGCTGGTCCTCTCCATGGATTCCTTAGAATATTCATAACTAGCCGGATAAGGAGTACATTCATCAAAACTCATCATTATATCTGAACCCAAAGCGTTCTGTATTTCAATTGATTTTTCAGGGCTTATAAAGTGGGTAGAGCCATCAATATGTGACCTAAACTCCACACCTTCTTCCTTAATCTTTCTCAAGTCCCCCAGGCTAAATACCTGAAATCCACCGCTATCCGTAAGAATTGGTCCATTCCAGTTCATAAACTTATGGAGGCCACCTGCCTCTTTTATCAGTTCATGTCCTGGTTTAAGATAAAGGTGATAGGTGTTTGAAAGTATTATCTGGGCCTCTAAATCCTTCAGTTCCTCTGGCGTCATGGCCTTTACCGTAGCCCTTGTTCCAACAGGCATAAAAATCGGCGTCTCAACTACGCCATGAGGAGTATGTAATTTTCCTAGCCTAGCCTTACTGTCCCTTGCCTCTTTTAGTAACTCAAATTTTATAGCCATTTTATTCCTCCATTTATTTTATAAACATTGCATCGCCAAAGCTAAAAAACCTATATCCTTCTCCAATAGCCGATTCATAGGCTTTAAATATATTGTCCTTGCTGGACAAGGCACTTACGAGCATCAATAATGTAGACTCTGGTAGGTGAAAGTTGGTTATCAGTTTATCTACGATTTTAAATTCGTATCCTGGATAAATAAATATATCTGTCCAGCCAGACTTTGGAAGCAAAAGACCTCCTTCATCAACTGCTGTTTCCAAAGTTCTAGTGGAAGTTGTCCCAACAGAAATTACTTTTCCACCATTCTGCTTACAATTATTTATCAATTCAGATGCCTCTTTAGATATATTAAAGTATTCCGAATGCATATGGTGTTCCAAAATGTTGTCTACCTTAACGGGCCTAAAGGTCCCAAGCCCAACATGCAGTGTTATATAGGCTAGACTAACTCCCTTATCCTCTATTTGCTCTAAGAGACTCCTGGTGAAATGCAATCCAGCCGTAGGTGCTGCTGCTGAACCTTCGTGCCTTGCATATACTGTTTGGTATCTACTTTTATCCCTTAGCTTTTCTCTAATATAGGGTGGGAGGGGCATCTCCCCTAACCGATCTAGTATCTCCTCAAAAATCCCCTTATATGAAAAGTTAATTATTCTTGTGCCATCTTTAGTGATGGACAGGATTTCTCCCTTTAAAATGCCATTCCCAAACTCTATTGTAACCCCAAGTTTTACCTTCTTACCAGGTCTTACTAGACAT
>Ga0265293_10013834_pt1 | contig 10387 bp, 12 predicted proteins | sample Munlanlewell138R_FD_192505 | JGI IMG/M metagenome (GOLD analysis project Ga0265293, IMG submission 192505) | Leachate microbial communities from a municipal landfill in Southern Ontario, Canada - Leachate well 138R | ecosystem: Engineered > Solid waste > Landfill > Unclassified | place: Canada...
CAAGAAATACCGATGTAATTTTGATTGATACGGCGGGCAGACTGCACAACAAAAAGAACCTTATGGAGGAGCTTAAAAAAATCAACCGTGTTATTGGGCGGGAATTGCCGTCTGCCGACCGCCGAAACTATATCGTGCTTGATGCAACCACGGGGCAGAACGCAATTAGTCAAGTGGAAATTTTTAATGAGGCAATAGATATTGACGGTATAATTCTCACCAAACTAGACGGCACGGCAAAGGGCGGTGTGGTTATGGCGATATCGGCAGAGTTGGAAATACCCGTGGTGTATGCGGGGGTTGGGGAAAAGATAGGCGACCTTGTGGAGTTTGATGCCCAAGCGTTTATTGAGGAAATATTTGAGTAGGCAACTTAAAGGCTAAGCATAAAAGAACAATAAAAAGTCAGCTAGCTTTTTTCTAAAAAAGGCTATGGGAATATTTTGTTGCTGTTTTATCGTTATATATTGATATATTTTATAATATTTATCCAAATCGTTTGACGGCAAGTAAAATTTGTTATAATATAGGTGTAAAGTATTTATGCTTGACAGCCCAAAGCGAGCGAATTGTGGAAAGAAAACAGATAAAGACGGGAATACTTAATGATTATTACGGCGGACTGCTAACCGAGCTGCAATCGGAAATTGTGCGCCTGTATTACGACCGTGATTTATCTCTGGCAGAAATCGCCTTGCTCAACGGAACTTCCCGTCAAGCGGTTGCCGAAGTGTTGACACGGGCAGAAAAAAAACTTGAGGGATACGAAAACAAGTTGGGACTACTTAAAAAACTTTCCCAAATCAAAGACGGGCTGGATGCACTTATTCAAGAGGACGACATAAAGCTAATAAAAACGGGGCTTAGCAGCATCTTGCAAAATGTAAAGGATATATAAAATGGCATTATTTGGCAATTTGAGTGAAAAACTTAATCACGCATTTTCCAAGTTGAAAAACAAGGGAGCGCTTACCGAACTCGAAGTCAAAGAGGCTATGCGTGAAGTGCGCATAGCGTTACTTGAAGCGGATGTCAATTTTTCTGTGGTAAAAAGCTTTATTAAGTCTGTATCCGAAAAAGCATTGGGCGAAAATATTCTTAAAGGGCTAGCATCATCACAGCAAGTGATAAAGATAGTAAATGACGAACTTGTTGCGCTAATGGGCAGCAAGCACAGCAAGCTAGAAGTTGCCGACCGCCCTCCCACCGTAATAATGATGTGCGGCTTGCAAGGTGCGGGCAAGACTACTATGTGCGGCAAACTTGCGGGACTGCTGCAAAAGAGCGGCAAAAAAGTGTTGCTTGTCGCTTGTGATATTTATCGTCCTGCGGCGATAAAGCAGCTGCAAATTGTTGGCGAAAAGGTGGGAGCAGAGGTCTATGAAGAAGGGCAGACCAACCCGACCAAAATAGCTCGTGCCGCCATAGCACACGCAGAACGGCAGGGGATAGACACTGTTATTATAGATACAGCAGGGCGGCTGCACATAGACGATACCCTAATGGGTGAGCTAAAAGACATTAAGGACAGCATAAAGCCCAAAGAAATTTTGCTTGTAGTAGATGCAATGCTTGGGCAGGACTCTGTAAATGTAGCCCAAACCTTTAATAATCAAATTGATATCACAGGCGTAATATTAACAAAATTGGACGGCGACACCCGTGGCGGTGCGGCGCTGTCAATAAAGGCGATATGCGGCAAGCCCATCAAGTTTGTTGGCACGGGGGAAAAACATACGGACATTGAGCCGTTCCACCCCGACCGTATGGCAAGCAGAATATTGGGTATGGGCGATGTGCTAACCTTGGTAGAGAAAGCGCAGAGTGCAATATCCGAGGAGGATGCCCTTCGCCTTAGCAAAAAAATTAAGGAGCGCTCATTTGATTTAGAGGATTACCTTGAGCAGTTTTCCAATATGAAAAAAATGGGCAATCTTGCCGATATGGTGGGTATGATTCCCGGACTTTCTGGCAAGCTTAAGGGCGCAGACCTCAATGTGGACGAAAAACAAATGGAAAGAACAAAGGCAATTATTCTTTCTATGACGATAAGGGAGCGGCGCAACCCAGAAATTATCAAAGGCTCAAGGCGGCGCAGAATCGCAAAAGGCAGCGGCACAACGGTGCAAGATGTAAATAGGTTGCTCAACCAATTTGAGCAAACCAAGTCTATGATGAAAATGTTTTCGTCAGGCAAAAAAGGCAAGTTTCCTTTCTAAAAGGACAATAATAAAAATAAATACAAAACAAAAAACCAAAAATTGGAGGACAAAAATGGCAGTAAAACTTAGACTAACAAGAATGGGCGCAAAAAAGTCACCTTTCTACCGCATCGTCGCCATAGATGCAAAAAAATCCAGAGATGGGCAGTACATCGAGCAGATTGGCTATTATAACCCTGTTAGGGAACCCGCAGAGCTTAAAGTGGATGCCGAACTAGCCAAAAAATGGCTTGCTGTTGGCGCACAACCCACAGATACGGTTCGCACTTTGCTTTATCAAGCAGGGGTAATCGAGTCCAAAAAGCCCGTAGCAAAGCCCGCTCCCGAAGTTAAGGCGGAGGAATAAAATATGCGGGAATTAGTAGATTTACTCGTTAGCAAGATAATCGAGCGGGAGAGCTACGACATCGTGCTTTTAGAGGATGATAACAATGTGGAAATCAAAGTTTTTGTGGACAAAAACAAGATTGCCAAGCTGATAGGTAGAAACGGCAGAATCGCCCGCTCAATTCGTACGATAGTAAAGGCGACCGCCCAAACTACCGATAAACGCTACGATATTTATATAGAAGAGAGAGAATAAAATGCTCACGGTAGCGCAAGTATTAAAACCGCAAGGGTTGAGGGGAGAAATAAAAATTCTCGCCTTAACCGACCAAGCGGAGAACTTGTACGGCATCAAAGCTATTTATATTGAAGACAAGGAATACGCCGTCGAGAAAATAAAAGCCGACGGCGTTTTTGCGTATATAAAATTGAGCGGTATTGATGACAGAGATAGCGCCGAGGCGCTAAGGAACAAGATGATAACGGTTGCGAGAGATAGCCTTCCGCCTTTAGAGGAGGGCAGATATTATATTGCCGACCTCATAGGGTTAGAAGTATATATTGAGGACAATTTTGCGGGGAAACTCACGAATATTTTGCAGCACGGCAGTGCCGATATTTATTGTGTAGCAGGGGATAGGAACTTTATGTTCCCCGCCGTTGGCGCTGTTATTAAGCTTACAGATATTGCTAACGGGCGTATAGTTTTGGATGCAAAAATTTTGGAGGAAATGGCGGTATATGAAGATTAGCGTTCTCACCCTTTTCCCCGAAATATACACGGCTTTATCCGAAAGTATCATAGGTAAAGCAATAGATAAAGGTGTGTTTCAAACGGAAATAATTAATATTAGAGATTTTTCTAAAGACAAGCACAAGAGGACGGACGACTATCCTTTTGGCGGCGGTGCGGGTATGGTTATGACGCCAGAGCCGTTGCATTTGGCAGTATCTAATGCCGACCCCCTGCGCAAGGCGCTCCGCATCTATCTTAGCCCAAAGGGCAAACCCCTCACCCAAAAGACGGTTACCGAGCTTGCAAAAGAGGAGCATATTGTTCTTGTTAACGGCTCATACGAGGGGATAGACGAACGTTTTATTCAGCTTGATATTGATAAAGAAATTTCCATAGGCGACTATGTATTGACTTCGGGGGATTTTGCCTCGCTTGTTGTAATAAATGCGGTGGCAAGATATATCCCCGGGGTGCTTGGTTCAGAGAGTTCTACCGAGGAGGAGAGCTTTTCGTCGGGGCTGCTTGAGTATCCGCACTACACAAGACCTCAAGAATTTATGGGGCTTAGCGTGCCAGAGGTATTAATTAGCGGCAATCACGCAAAAATTGCAGAGTGGCGCTATGCCGAAAGCTTAAAACTCACCAAGGAGCGCCGTCCCGACTTGCTTGAGAAAGGAGAGAATTAATGCACATACATTGGTTTCCCGGGCATATGACAAAGGCAATAAGGATGATGGAGGCGGAAATCAAGCTTGTGGACAGCGTGATATATGTGCTGGACGCACGAGCGCCGCTTGCCTCAATAAATCCCGCTTTTGATGCAGTAATAGGACATAAGCCCCGTCTGTATGTGATAAATAAGGGCGACCTAGTCGAGCGGGCGGAGCTTTTGCAATGGGTAAAGTATTTTGAGGGCGAGGGTGTGCGGTGCATAACCGCAAACAGCGTATCCAAAGCGGATGCGCCGTCAATAATAAAAAATCTTACCGAATTAAACGCAGGACTTATAGAAAGATACCGTGCAAGGGGCGTGACGAGGACTGTGCGTGCAATGGTGATAGGTGTACCTAATTCGGGGAAATCCACGCTAATAAACAGCCTTGTGCGAGAAAAAAAGGCGGCAACAGGCAACCGTCCTGGTGTAACCCGTGGCAAACAGTGGGTGTCAATAGACCGATACATTGAGCTTTTAGATAGCCCGGGTGTATTGTATCCTGATTTTAAAGACCAAAAAAAGGCGGTAAAGTTAGCCTTGATTGGCAGCATAAAAGATGATATATTAGATATAGGCGAGCTTGCGCTTGAGGCGATAAAGTTTTTGCAAGCAGAGTACCCCAATACATTGGAGGGGCGATACTCTGGGATAGACGAGAGCGGCACACCTTTAGAAGTAATGGATGGCATAGCCCAACTCCGTGGGTATCTATTGAGGGGCGGAGAAATCGATTATGACAGATGCGCCCAAACAATTATTACCGACTTTCGCAAGGGCTATCTTGGGAAAATCATTCTTGAAAAGGCATCTGCTGTGGGACAAGAGGAGCAAAAAAGCTAGCATTAGTTAGTTAACAATCCGTCCACGCAAGCGTATGGTTTGCTGTCTACGCAAAAAAGCTAGCATTAGTTAGTTGATAATAGATAGATTACTTAGGACAAAGGCAATGAATTTGTTGGATTACGAAAGAGAATGTATGTGCGCAGGGTTCAACCTGATTTGCGGTGTTGACGAGGCAGGGCGAGGTCCGCTGGCAGGACCTGTGGTTGCCGCAGCGCTAATTCCCGATTTCGACAATATTATAGAAGGGATAAATGACAGCAAAAAGCTCACCGACAAACAGCGGCGAGAGCTGTACCCATACATAACAGAAAATGCGGTTGCATACCGCACTGCGCTTTGCGCACACGATGTAATAGACGAGATAAACATTTTGCAAGCCACCAAGAGGGCAATGACAGACGGAGTGAATTCGCTGCTGCCTGTGCCGCACATTGTGTTAATAGATGCGGTAAAGCTCACTCTCCCAATACCTTGCAGGGCAATCATACACGGTGACGCTTTGAGCTACGCAATAGCGGCGGCATCAATAATAGCCAAGGTGGAAAGGGATAATATGATGATAAGGTATGCCGAACTCTACCCCGAGTACGGCTTTGAACAGCACAAGGGCTATGCTACCAAGATGCACATAGAACGGCTAAAGAAATATGGACCGTCACCAATACACCGCAAAACTTTTATTAAAAATTTTGTTTAAAGAGTTGTTCAAATAAAAATAATATAGCTGTTTAATGGCATAAGTAAGAGGGCAAAAGAAATACTTGCCCAAAGGATGATTATGGACAGACACGCCGAAGGCATTACCGCCGAATACGAGGCAGGCAAATATCTTGAAAGTATTGGTATGAGAATATTGGATAGAAATGTATCCTACTCTGGCATAGGCGAGATTGATATTGTTGCAAAAGAGGGGAATACTCTTGTGATAGTAGAAGTTAAATATCGCTCAACCAAGGGGTATGGGCATCCATTAGAGAGTGTTACGAAGTCCAAAGTGCGAAAAATAATAAAGGCTACCGAATGCTATCTTGCCGAGTCCCGCCCCACATATGACGCACTGCGCTTTGATATCGTTTCTGTGCTAGACGGGGAGGCGGAGCATATTCCCAACGCTTTTTATGGCTATTGGCATTGAGCTAGGGACAAAAAGCATACCCCGCCTTTTGTAGCGGTGACTTAAAGCAGTAAGCAGAATATCTTTTTCTATATTGGATACTATATTTATATTATAATTAAATATATATAATCTATATAAAAACACTTGAAATATTTTTGCTAATTTGTTAACATAAATAGGCATTAAAAAGCGGACCTATGCGGGGTAAAGCAAAAAAGCTATTAAATCCCAAACCCGTATGTACGCTTTTGTATACAATGGAGGTATACTTATGAACATCATCGATATTATCGAGAAAGAGGGCTTAAAGACGGACATTCCTGACTTCCGTGTAGGCGACAATGTAAAAGTTTTCGTCAAAGTTATTGAGGGAACACGGGAGAGATTGCAAGCCTACGAGGGTACTGTTATTGCGAGAAAAAATGGCAGTATTCGTGAAACCTTTACCGTGCGCCGTTTGTCGTTTGGCGTTGGTGTAGAGAGAACTTTTCCCCTGCATTCGCCCAAAATTGCCAACATAGAAGTGGTAAGGCGTGGCAGAGTAAGGCGTGCTAAGCTATACTATCTGCGCAGCAGAACGGGCAAGGCTGCCAAGGTTAAGGAACTCAAAACCCGTTAAGACCTAAAGTTCACACCCTTTGCGCTTTGAGCTAATTGCTTGAAGGGTAAAGGGTTTCTTTCAAAATCTATTATTTTTGGAGCGGATTGATGAAAAAACTTTCAATTTTTGCTATTATAGCGGCACTGTTGGTAACTCTCCTTATGGGGTGTCAAACTGCCGCTGTTTCGGAATACAACAAGGAAATCATTAGCGGCGGCGAGCTTGGCGCATTCGATTACGAGAGCATTGCCCACCTAAGTGAGGATTGGTCGCTAGATTCTGGCACAGGTCTTGGCGCTTTTAGCACGGTACAAAACACAGATGCGGCTAACTATCTTAAAATTGATACCTCATCTGCCGGCTATGCCTCTGCATCCCGCAAGCTTTACCTAAAACCCTTTTCATATTATTATGTAGAGTATACCTATACCACCTCTGCTATGGCTAAAGCGGATGAGGATATGGATTATATTGGATTTTATGTTGGTTTCCAAGAGAACCCCGACTTTAACATTAGGGACGACAAGCCCACCGAGGAGCGTGCAACAAACAATGCAGGCAAGGACGGCTTTTACTTCCGCACAAGCGCTATCCGTGAGGTTAACCTAACATTAAATGTAGGCACAAAGGATAATCCGGTAAAGACAAGCAATGTTACCGTTAAAAGCCTTAGCTTAAAGCGTGTGCAAAAAGCGGATATAGCCGAGGGGGCAGCATATTATGAGCTTGAAAACACCGTTTACGGCGCACCCACCCAACTCAACCTTGTATATGTGATACTTGGCGGGGTAGGTACGCTAATAATTGCCTATGTATTTTATATTCTTAGGGCAAGAACGCTTGCGCTTGAAAAGAACGGCACAAAGAATGTTTTTTATAATAAGCTAAAGACAAACAAGTATTTGGGGCTATTAATCACGGTAGGGGCAGCGCTTGCAGTTCGCTTAGCAATCACCCTTTCGGAGGCATTTATTGCGGGCGGGAGCATAATAAAAACCGCCTATTATGGCTTTGACCTCACACAGCTTGCCGGCTTTGGCAGTTGGATAGCGCAAAGCGGCACACCGTACTTCTTTGAGTACAATCCTGCGGCAGGCTTTATGCCGTTTGGCTTGTATCTATCGGGGCTTGCAGGGCTGTTTGGGCGGCTGATAGGGCTTTCCTCCGGCGCAACCGATGCTACGGTACTGCTCACAACAGTTACCATGCTCAAATTGTTTGCCGTGCTTGCCGATATAGGTGTGGTTATCCTTATTTATAAATTGATAAGCAAAAGGCAAGGCACAGTCGCAGGTATGGTTACGGCAGGCTTTTATGCACTGCTACCTGCGGTATTTTATTCATCCGCATCGGTAGGCACAATTGAGTCGGTTACAGTATTCTTTGTAGTGCTGGCTTTTTACTTTATATTAGAGAAAAAATATATACCAATGGCGGCAAGCTATTTTGTAGCTTGTATGTTCTCACCCGCCGCTCTCATTGCAGTTCCGCTTATCCTTATGTATACCGCCTATATTATTTATAAGGCTATCAAGGACAAGACTTTGGCTTGGATAACCCCCGTTGTTACCATAGTGGCATCTTTGGTGCTATATTTCTTGGTATCACTTCCCTTTGCAATCAACCAAGTGCAAAAGGGCGATGCGTTCTTTGCCTTTAACGGCTTTATAGACACGGTTAAAGGATTAAATGTATATTCAATAAATGCTTTCAACTTCCAAGCTATGATAGGCAATAACTTCAAGGCAGTGTCCACCGAGTCTACCCTTGTTACAATCTTGTTTGTATTGTTTATTGTTGGGCTGTTTGCCGCCGCTTACTTTAGAAACCGCAACCGCCTAGACCTTGTTATGCTTGGCGCATCGTTCTATATTATATATTGGATATTCTGCAACAACATAACACCCGTTGCATTGCTAACGATGTTCCCTCTCCTTCTCATATACACGGCATTTATTAAAGACAAGCGTATGTACTTTGCGTTATCTATGTTTGCAGCGCTGTCCTTTATTAATATATCCTATGTATATATGATTGCAGGATACACAGATTCGGGGATAACACAGCTAAATTATGTAACGTCGATAATGTATATTATGGGTGCATTCAACCTACTCTTAACGATATATTTTGTTGTTATTGGGTATGACACGGTTGTTAGCGGGCAGGCGAGTGAACAGCTTGTCCTAGTTGTTCCCTACAAAACATATGCAAAGAGTGTTGCAGATAACACGGTGATTGCGGTTAAGAACTTCGGCTACAAAGTATCCGCTCTGCTGTCTAGTGTTGTAAGAGCGCTAAAATCCGAACGAGAAGAACGAGCTGAATGCAAAAAGCAAGAGGCAGAAAAAACGGATTCCACAAAGGAAGAAAAAGGGGAGTAACGCCCTAAAGACAGAGCCGCAAGGCTCTGTCGTGATATAAGGACTGTTTATGATAGCAATAGTCAAAAGCTACTCGCTAGAGGGGATAGAAGGGTATCCCGTTGATATTGAGGTGGATACCCAATCGGGCATACCTGCCTTTGATGTTGTCGGACTTCCCGGTTCAAGCGTCAAGGAGGCAAAAAACAGAGTGCGTGCGGCGGTAAAAAACTCTAATTATGAGTTTATGCCAAAGCGAATTACCGTCAACCTTGCCCCAGCTGATATAAAAAAGGATGGCTCTCAATATGATTTTCCCATTGCTATCGGCTTTTTAGCGGTTACCGAACAGTTGCCGCCAATAGACTTTAGCAAATACATTATGATAGGCGAGCTGTCGCTGGACGGCGGCATTAGAAAAGTCAACGGGGTACTTCCCATATTGATAAGCGCCTATCAAGCGGGATACAGGAAGTTTATCATCCCTCACGAAAACGCAAGCGAAGCGGCATATATTGACGGTGCAGAGGTGTATCCCGTAAAGACGCTGTCCGATGCGGCGGCATTTTTGGGAGGGATATTAAAAATTGCCCCCGTACCGTACGCAGGGTATTCGTCCAAGCTTGCGATTAACCGTTACGGTACGGATATATCCGAAGTAAGAGGGCAAGTTGTAGTAAAGAGGGCGCTAGAAATTGCTGTTGCAGGCGGACACAATATGTTAATGTGCGGCGCTCCCGGCGCTGGCAAAACTATGCTTGCCAAATGTGTACCGTCTATTATGCCAGATATGACATTTGCCGAGGCAATAGAAACAACCAAGATTCATAGTGTCGCCGGCATTTTGGACGATAGCGGGATAGTTGCCGTGCGACCCTTTCGCACACCTCATCATACGGCTAGTCTGCACAGCCTTACGGGTGGCGGAAAAAACAGCACACCGGGAGAAATTAGTCTTGCCCACAACGGAGTGTTGTTTTTGGACGAGATGCCCGAGTATTCCAAAAGGACTTTAGAAACGCTAAGGCAACCGCTAGAGGACGGAGTGATTACCGTTACCCGTGTTGCCCGTTCGGTGGAGTATCCTGCACGGTTTATGCTAATTGCAAGTATGAATCCTTGCCCTTGCGGCTATGAGGGCAGCGAGATAAAGGACTGCACTTGCTCAACTCTAGAAAAAAGACGATACAGGGCAAGAATATCCGGTCCGTTATTAGATAGGATAGATATATATGCCGATGTGGACGGAATAGAGTATTCGGAGTTTGCCGCCAAGGCAGATGCGGAAACGAGTTTGGAAGTAAAAGCAAGGGTAGAGGGCGCACGGCGCATACAGCTTGCCCGCTTTGGGTGCGATGGAATATTTGTAAACGCACGAATGACTAACGCTCAAATCAAAAAATATTGCAAGCTGGACAAAGAGGGCGAAATGCTCCTTGCGGCGGCATACAAGCGGTTTGGGC
>Ga0265293_10013835_pt1 | contig 10387 bp, 6 predicted proteins | sample Munlanlewell138R_FD_192505 | JGI IMG/M metagenome (GOLD analysis project Ga0265293, IMG submission 192505) | Leachate microbial communities from a municipal landfill in Southern Ontario, Canada - Leachate well 138R | ecosystem: Engineered > Solid waste > Landfill > Unclassified | place: Canada...
CACTTCACAAAAGAAATGCCGGAGAGGAAAATCACCTACATAGCTAATTTTTTGGCACAAAAAAAGACGTCCTGGGACGTCTTTAGATGTCGAAGTGGTGGTGTGATGGCACCCTGCGCCAAACCTATGTAACTCAGCACCTTAGAGCCGCCGCCGACGCCTGCGGAAAGGTGCGGACTTCAGCCCTAACTGCCATCAATTCCATCAGCGCTCCGTTGCTGAGGTCTCCCGCCAAAGTTATCACATTGCACGCCAATTTATGGGAATTGAACCCGCGTCCGTTTTCTGTAGCAAGGAGCGGAGTGGATGAGGTGTGGAGTCAAAAAATTTAGCCATTTACGTTCTCGCTGAACTGCTGGCCTATGCCGTCGTTGTATGGGAGAATTGGCAACTATTGGCAATTTTCATTCATCATCGGCAAAGGCAAACGATGGCAGACCCGGAAGGCGAAATTCTGACTCTGGACGAGGTGGCCGTCTACTTGAAGGCTGGCAAGCGCACCGTCTACCGCCTCGCGGCGGAAGGCAAGCTCCCGGCTTTCAAGTTGGGCGGCACTTGGCGTTTCCGTCGCAGCGATCTGGATCAGTGGATCGCCAGCCGCATCAGCAAAGGGATGGTGGATGGCGACGAGGGAGCGGAATGACTGTCAGCACCGCCATCCTTCAGTCCAAGGCTAACCCTCAGCAGCTCGAAGCCATTCTGACCACCGACGGCCCGGTGCTTATCATCGCAGGCCCGGGTTCCGGCAAGACCTTCACTCTGGTCGAGCGTATCGTTTACCTCATCACCCACAAGAGCGTCGCGCCCGAGTCACTGCTGGTCGTCACCTTCACCGACAAGGCCGCGCGCGAGCTGACTACGCGCATCTCCAACCGGTTGAGCGAGCTGGGTATCAAGTTCAACTTGAATGAGGTGTACCTCGGTACCTTTCACTCCATTTGCCTGCGGCTGCTGGAGGAGTACCGCGAGTTCACCCGGCTTAAGCGTAGCTTTACGCTTTTCGATCAGTTCGACCAACAGTATTTTCTCTATCAGCACATCAAAGACTTCCGCGCGCTGCCGGATGCAGAGCTTGTCATGGGTGGAGACCAGACGGGCCGCTGGGCACAGTCGGAAAACCTGCTTAAGTGGGTCAACAAGGTCAGTGAAGAGGCGCTCGATGCTACGACGTTGGCGTTGGCCCCCGAGCCAGAAATTCGTGCCTTGGCCGCGTGCTTCGCCAAGTATCAGGAACTAATGCACGAGAATAACTACCTCGATTTCTCCGGTATTCAGTACGAGGCGCTGCAACTGCTGAACAACCACCCGGAGGTGCTGGCGCAACTGCGCGATAAACTCACCCACCTGATGGTGGACGAGTACCAAGACACAAACACCATTCAGGAGCGCATCCTTCTGCTGCTGGCGGGCGAGCGCAGCAACCTTTGCGTGGTGGGCGACGACGATCAGGGTTTGTACCGTTTTCGCGGCGCCACCATCCGCAACATCCTGGAGTTCCCCGCGCTGTTCGACGAGGGGCAGTGCAAGCAGGTCAAGCTGACCGTCAACTATCGCTCGCACCCGGACATCATCCGCTTCTACAACGAGTGGATGAAGGCACAGCAGTGGGACGACGGCACGCGCCTTTTCCGCTTCGCCAAGCAGATCGTGCCGCGCGAGGACGACTTTCCGGACGTGCCCACGGCGGTGCGGCTGGCCGCCAGTGACGACAACGGCGACACCGCCAACTGGCATGCCGAGGTGCTGGCCTTCCTCAACGATCTGAAGGCGTCGGGCCAGCTTGCGGACTGGAACCAGGTCGCCTTCCTGTTCCGCTCGGTCAAGAACGACAAAGTGGTAGCGCTTGCGCGCTTCCTCGAAGCTGAAGGCGTGCCCGTATTCTCGCCGCGCTCGAATATGTTTTTCGAGCGCGAGGAGATTCGTCTGATGATCGGTGCTCTGATCTTCCTATTCCCGCAGTTCCCAAAGGTGCGGGCGTGGGCGGAGGGTGTTTCGTTGCCCGTCTGGGACTACTACGACCACTCCTGTTTCAAGCCTTTCATTGATGAGCTGCGCAAGCCGGAAAACAAGCCTTTGCTGGATTGGGCGCGCCCGCTGGCCAAGCGCCATGCCGTGCTCACTCAGAACACCGACTACGCCTTCTCCGGCCTGTTCTATCAACTGCTGCAATTCCCGCTGTTCTCGCGCTTCCTCACTGAAGAGGCCGTGCAAGGCGTGGACAAAGGGCGCGCTGCGCGCAACCTCGGCACCTTCTCCAAGTTGCTCGCTAAGTTTGAGTATCTGCACTTTGTCAGCGTGTTGAATCCTGAGTGGCTGGAGAAAAATATCCGCGATCTGTTCAACCACTTCCTGCGCTTCCTGCAAGACGGCGGTATCGGTGAGTATGAGGATGAAGCCGAGTACGCGCCCAAGGGCTGTGTGTCATTTCTCACTATCCACCAGTCCAAGGGACTGGAGTTTCCGGTAGTGGTTTGCGGCTCGCTGGAAGCTGTACCGCGCAAGCAGTACACCGAAATGGACGTGCTGTTGGAGGACGGAGGCTACCTCTCCAAGGAACGCTTCGAGCCGCTCGACCACATCAAGAACTTTGACTTCTGGCGACTGTTCTACACGGCCTTCTCACGCGCGCAGAATCTGCTGGTGCTGGCGGCGCAGGAGAAGCAAGGCCGGGGCAAGTCGCCGTCCAAATATTTCGATCGTCTGTTCTATGAGCTGCCCAGTTGGCGTGACATCAACCTATCGGCGCTGACTTTCGAAGCGGTCAAACAGATCAACCTGAAGCGCGAATACTCGTTCACCTCGCACATCACTGTCTTTGAGAACTGCGCCGAGCAGTACCGCTTCTTCAAAGAGCTGGAGTTCGCTCCTGTTCGCGAGAGCCCGATGCTGTTCGGTACTTTGGTTCATCAGACCATCGAGGACATCCACAAGACTGTACTGCGCGGCGAAGAGCACGCCTTGAGTCTTGATGCCATTGAAGGCTGGTTCTCTGCCAACTACGCAATGCTGTCAAAAAAGGAGCGTGTTTACTTAGCTCGACCGTCACAGCGGGCAGCGCTGGGGCACGTGCTGCGCTACTACGAGCGCGAGAAAGGCAACTGGGATCGCATCAAAGAGGCCGAGGTCGAGATTTCTCTCATCAAGGATCAGTACATCTTGAAGGGCAGCGTCGACCTGGTCCGAGGCGAGAACGACACGGTCGAGATTATCGACTTCAAGTCCGAGAAGAAACCCGATATGGAAAAAGATCGGGATCGCTTGCGCCAGTACCAGCACCAGTTGGAAGTGTACGCCCATCTGGTCGAGGAGCGCACCGGCCAGCAGGTCAGCCGCATGCACCTGTACTACACCGGCGAAGAAAGCGGGAATCCTTATGTGTCGTTTAGCAAAGACGACCGTGCTATTGGTAAGACCATCGCGCAGTTCGATGACATCGTCGCGCGCATCGAGCGGCAGGACTACGCCATCACCGCACGCCCGGCCAAGCTGTGTCAGGACTGCGATATGCGCGCTTATTGCGACAACAAGAATTGGAAGTTCAGAGAGTAGATTATGAGTGATGATTTAAGTAACCAGTTGAATCTTGAGGTTGCGGAAGTCAGCCCGAAATATCTTGATTCGGTCGAGAAATACGAATTCGAGCCGATCAAGGGCTACCCGATGCTGAACTGGCGCGGTAAGCGACCGTTCACCTCGACCCAGTATTACCCGGCGCAGTTGAAGGAAGTCCACGGTGAAGAGGTGGATGGCTGGCGCAACAAGATTTTCTGGGGCGACAACCTACAAGTGATGAGCCATTTGCTGAAGGAGTTTCGCGGTAAAGTCGATTTGATCTACATCGACCCGCCGTTTGACTCGAAGGCTGATTATAAGAAGAAGATCAAGCTGCGTGGTACGAAGTACGAAGGCGATACTGGATCGTTTGAGGAGAAACAGTACACGGACATCTGGACAAATGATGAATACCTCCAGTTCATGTATGAGCGGTTGGTTTTGTGCCGCGAACTACTGTCACAACAGGGCACGATTGTTGTTCATGCCGATTGCGTGAAATCTCACCAAATTCGATGTTTGTTAGACGAAATATTCGGGGAAAAGAACTTTCTTAACGAGGTAATCTGGGATTATAGGCGTTGGCCAACACCTGCGCCTGAGTATCAGAAGATGCACGATAATCTCACCATTTACACACGAAAAAAGGGTGAGCACATTTTCAATCGTCAGTACATGGAGCGTACGGAATCAACGGAAAAAAGATGGAAGGGGAAGGCGATCATAGCGGCGCACAATGAAGATGGAGATCGAATCCCTTCGGATTACAACGCGGAAGACAGCCAGGGAAGTCCCCTTAACGATGTCTGGTACGTTCCAATCGTTGCTCCATCCGGTAATGAGCGCTCTGGCTATCCGACACAGAAACCAGAGGCGCTGATTGAGAAGTTTGTCCTCGGAAACTCGAACCCGGACTCAATTGTTTTTGACTGCTTCATGGGATCAGGCACGGCGCAAGTGGTTGCAATGCGTCAAGGGCGGCGCTTCATTGGCGCTGACATCAATATTGGGGCAATTCAAACAACAACAAAGCGTCTGATGACGGTAGCTGAAGGGCTTCGCCAACAGAAATTGGGAGACGATAATAATAAGTACACCGGTTTTGAAGTTTACAACGTCAACCACTATGACATCTTCCGTAACCCCGTTCAGGCCAAGGAATTACTGATTGAGGCGCTGGAGGTACAGAAGCTTGAATTCAGCACCGTATTTGACGGCGAGAAGGACGGACGTATGGTCAAGATCATGCCCGTTAACCGTATCGCCACGCGCGCTGACCTGAACGAGCTGATCGCGGGCTTTGACTACAAGGCGTGGGAGCGCAAGCAGAACGAGTCTCCGAACCGCCCGGTCGAGAAGATCACTCTCGTCTGCATGGGTCACGAGTCGGACTTGGCCGCGCAACTGGAACTTGCGGCCAAGCCTTTCAAGATCGACGTGGAAGTGGTGGACATCCTGCGCGACAAGGCCGATTTGGAGTTCAAGCGCGACTCGGAAGCAAAGGTGACCGTCAAGAACGGCGAGCTGGTCATCGAGAAGTTCTACCCGATGAACTTGCTGCAAAAGCTCTCGCTGCAGAAGGAGTCTGTTGACGACTGGAAGGAGCTGGTCGAATCAGTGCTGATCGACTGGAACTACGACGGCGCTGTGCTGCAACCGGCGATGGTGGACATTCCCGGCAAGAAAGAGCTGGTAAAGGGTGTATATGCGGTGCCCCAGGATGCCGGCACCATCCGCGTGAAGATCACCGATCTGCTTTCGGAGTCGTGGGAAGGGAGTGTGGGCAATGGCGACTAAGCGCACCGTAGCCAAGAAGACCGCCAGCACTGCCAGCGCATCGCTGGATTTCGCCTTCTTCCGCTTTCTGTGGCAGTTTTACAAGGACAACCGTGGGGCGATCCGGCAGAATTACAGGGAGCTGACCCGGAAGTTTCTGGACTTCAACAATCCGGATAAAAACCCCAAGGCCTTCCTGCGACAGCCGCAGTTCGAAGCGCTGGAAGTCTATGTCTTCCTCAAGGAGTTCCTCGGCAACGCCAAGGTCGAGGAAATCTTTAAGGCGTGGTACGAACGCAGCGGCAAGTTTGAGGGCCGCCGGTTCGGCTCTTTTCTCGGCACGGCGGGGCAGGAAATGTTCCAGTTTGGTGAGTCCGACGAGCTGGAGCTGAACTCTTACAAGGTGCTGTTCGAGAAGATGCGCAAGAACTCGCGCACTTACCCGAACTACATCTTCGCCCTGACCATGGGCACCGGCAAAACCATTTTGATGGCCACCTGCATTTTCTACGAGTTCCTGCTGGCCAACAAATTTCCGAAGAGCGCGCACTACTGCCACAACGCGCTGGTGTTCGCGCCAGACAAGACGGTGTTGCAGTCGCTGAAAGAGATCGAATCCTTCGACTTGACCCGTGTGGTACCGCCAGAGTACGTCAACTTTCTCACCGCCCACCTGCGTTTCCATTACCTCGAGGAGGCGGGCACCTCGCTGGATACACTGGATCGTTCGCGCTTTAACATTATCGTTTCCAACACGCAGAAGATCATCCTCAAGCGCAAGCACAAGGAGAAGACGCCTGCTGCAAAGCTGTTCGGCGCGACAGGCGAAACACTCACCGCCACTGGGGTCTATGCTGACGCCGCCGACCTCTACAACTTTGACCAGCCGGAAGAAGAAGGTGAACTTACCACTAACCAGCGCTTTGAGAAGCTGCGTCGACTGGAGCAGTTGGGCATCTACGTGGACGAGGCCCACCACGCCTTCGGCAGGACACTGGCCAAGAATATGGGGATAGGCGCAAAACCGACGGATACCAGTCTGCGCACCACCATCGACATTCTTGCCGCTAGCCTGAGCACGGCGGGCACGCGGGTGGTGGCCTGCTACAACTACACCGGCACGCCCTACGTGGGGCGCGAGGTGTTGCCCGAGGTGGTTTACGCTTACGGCCTGAAAGAGGCCATCGACAAGGGCTTCCTCAAAAAAGTGACGTTGCACGGCTACGCCAATACCCGCACCGACGAGTTTGTCGATATCGCCATCGAGAACTTCCTGAAGGAGTCTGGCGAGTTACGCCCGGAAGGTCTGCTGCCCAAGCTGGCGTTCTTCGCTGCCACCGTTGAAGAACTGACAAAAGAGCTGAAGCCCGCCGTCGAGCGTGCATTGCTCAAACATGGCCTCCCGACCTCGCGTATCCTGGTCAACGTGGGCGACAGCAAGATCACCACCAACGACGACATCCGCGAGTTCAACCGGCTCGATACCGAAGGCTCGGAAAAGCAATTCATTCTGCTGGTCAACAAGGGCCGCGAGGGATGGAACTGTCGGTCGCTGTTCGGGGTAGGCCTGTTCCGTGCACCAAAGTCCAAGATTTTTGTATTGCAAGCTACGATGCGTTGCCTGCGCGCCATCGGCGAAGCCCAGCACACAGGCCAGGTCTTCCTTTCGAATGACAACCTGAAAACGCTCAACGACGAGCTGCAGCAGAACTTCCGGATCAGCGCCGATGAGCTGCAAAAAACCGGCAAAGACAAAGAGCGCGTGCAAATTCGCGTGGTCGAGCCGCCGGTCAAGATCAAGCTGGTGCGTGTGCGCAAGCTCTTCCAAGTGCGAGAGAAGCAACCTGCCCCTGGGCATGAACTGGTGCCCGAGCGATCCAGCCGGGAGAAGTGGAACGAGCTGGTAGAAAAGTACCGCCTGATCGAAACGCAGCAGGATGGCCTGACCGCTGCCGACGCGGCACGCGCTTCCGGCAGCCGCACCTTCGACCTGACCGCCCGCCGCGACAAGCGTACCTTCTCACCAATGACGCTGGTGGCCGAAGTGTCCCGCTATCTCAACCGAAGCCCGCTGGAGATCGAGGAGCTGCTCGATGGAACGAAGGAAGGCACCGGCGAACTGGTGGCCATCACCAACGAGTTTAACGAGTTGCTCTACGACGAGATCATCCCGCGGCTGTTCCGCTTGCTGTTTGAGCTTGACGAGTATGAGAAGAAGGACGAGTACGAGGTCGATCTGATCAAGATGCCCCCGAACGGCTACTACGAGGTGTCGGCAGCCAAGGACAAGATCGTGCGGAAGGACGATACCCAGATCAAGGACGATGAACGTGCCAAGAGCTTCCACCTCGACACCTACTGTTTCGATTCCGGCTCGGAAAACTGGCTGTTCTGGGATCTGCTGCGCGAGCAGCGGGTGAAGAAGATCTACTTCACCGGGATGTTGACCCACGGGCAGTCCGACTTCTTCATCCAGTACATCGACCCGGACTCGCGCACCGTGCGCAGCTACTACCCCGACTTCATCTTCCAGCGCGAAGAGCCGGATGGCAGCTTGAAGTACGTAATTGTCGAGGTGAAGGCTGACAATCAGATCGAGGACGCTGTGGTGCAAGCCAAAAAGGACTTCGCTCAGCAGATTGCGGTGGCTAGCGGGATGGAGTACCGAATTCTTAAATCGTCGGATGCTGATAACCGTCGTTATCGGATGTTGCTATAGGAGCCCCCCATGAGTGCTGCCAAGCTTCGATTTCACGTCGACTCTCGTCTCGCCACACTGTTGAGTCAGGAATATAAGTCGACCGAGCGTGCGCTGAAGGAGTTGGTGGACAACGCTTGGGACGCCGATGCGGATCAGGTCAGCATTCAATTGCCGAAACCATTGAGTGGGGATCCAATAATTATTCGAGACGATGGCACCGGAATGACGGTGGAAGAGCTACGGCGACACTACCTTACCATTGCCAGGGATCGGCGTTCTGCACGAGGCGAGCGTACTGTCGGGAAGAATCGTCAAGTTAAGGGGCGCAAAGGAATCGGCAAATTCGCTGGGTTCATGGCAGCGTCGGTGATGACCTTGGAAACTCGCACAAGGGGAAAGCTTCACCGTATCGCCTTGCACATGGACGCCATTGGGAAAGTGGATGACATCGAACAATTCGATATAGCCCTTCACAGTGAAGACTGCGAGCCGGATGCCCACGGCACAGTCATCACGTTGAGTGAGTTGCATCAAGGATTGGCTTATCCCGATGCGAATCGCCTGCGACAGGTGTTACTGCAAGACTACGGGAGGCATGACGATTTTACCGTTCTCGTGAATGGAAAGCAACTTGATGTCGATGACATACAAGGAAGTTACTCGGAGCACCAGACAACACTAGCTGACGTCGGGGATGTGAAGCTACGCCTCTCGATTTTCGATGGTAAAGCGGGCTTGCGTCAGCCGGGAGTCACGCTTCGCGTCGGCGGCAAAGCGGTCGGGTCACCCAGCTTTTTCGGATTGGAGGAACACGAATACTTCCCACCGAAGCTATTAAAGAAAATGTACGGGGAAGTCGATGCGGATGGGCTGCTCGATCATGTCACTGCGGGATGGGATTCGCTAGTTGAAAACAGTGAAAAACTTAAGGCGGTAGAGGAATTTGTCCAACCGATCCTCATTGCAGCGGCAAAAGAAAAATACGGCATGGAAATCCAGCTTGCACACGCGCGAATGCAGAAGGCCATCCAGCAACGTTTGGCGGACTTGCCGGAACATAAGCGGAGTTTCGCCAACAAATCTATCAGAAAAATCCTTGAACGCTATTACGACGAGCCGCCAAGCAAGATAGAACCCATTGTGGGTGTGTTGCTGGATGCGTTAGAGCGATCCGACTACCGCATCTTGTTGGAACACATCGCAGATGCGTCGCAGGGTGAAGTAGCGACCATTGCAGATCGATTGAATGACTTCGGGTTGGCTGAGATGGCATTTCTTGTCGCGCAAGCGGCAGCTCGACAGGCTTTTCTTGACCAACTAGAAGAATTGGCATGCGATCCTGCTACAACCGAAGCGGCGATGCACAAATCGCTTGAGTTGAGTCTGTGGGTATTCGGGCCGGAATACTCATTCTTCAGCTCGAACGTCACGTTGAAGAGGCAGATTGAGGATGTCCTCAATACAACATATAAGGGGAAAAATGCCGACAGGCGCCCGGACTTACTGCTGAATCAGAATCTAAGTGGTGACTATCTTTTGATTGAATTCAAGCGCCCCAGTCACAGCTTAAACTATGACGACTACAGGCAGGCTATTGAGTACCGACACGATTTTGCCAAGCACATCACCTCGCCGATTCGGGTGGTTCTGATTGGGGGGCGCTTATCTTCTGACTTCCCGAGAGATAATCGTGAGCCGAATGTCGATGTTCTAATCTTCAGCCAAGTGGTTGCTTCTGCGCGAAGACAGGTTGAATGGTTGTTACGCAGTGACTGCAGCCAGATCACAGCGTAGCTATTTGTATTTTTCCGCCCCACGCTTGCCACATCCTCAGGTGAGCCTGGGCAGTTCATCGGCGGCGGCAGCGTCGTGATGGGTGTGGAATCGAATTGGGCGAGAGCCGTGGTGGGCTATCTCGAGGCGCGCCCGGATGGAAAATTCACCACATGGCAGACAAGGTGCTAAGGCCATCTTTCGGTAAGGGAAACGACTATGCTTGCTGGGGTTCTGATCGTTATATGTTCTGCGCTGATATGGTTGGTATCAGAAGGAATTATTGCCTGGGTATCTGGTGCCGCATTCTTGTTCTTCGGCGCAGTTGTTGTCAACGGGTTTCTGAGCGGTAAGAAGGGTGAATCGGCCGGAAGCGACTGGCTTCCCACACCCCCGCCTGTTCGTTCTGGCCCAGTTTCGCCGCGACAAACTATGCCCGTCAGTTCTGATTCAGCCGTCGCTCTTGAGGGTGATGGCAGCTATTCGTTCGACATTGTAGGTGAGTCATATTATCAGGAAGAGTTGAAGCGGATAGCCGGACCAAAGCAAGAGAAAGGTAAAGCACTTGAGTGTGAGGCGCTCATC
>Ga0265293_10013836_pt1 | contig 10386 bp, 8 predicted proteins | sample Munlanlewell138R_FD_192505 | JGI IMG/M metagenome (GOLD analysis project Ga0265293, IMG submission 192505) | Leachate microbial communities from a municipal landfill in Southern Ontario, Canada - Leachate well 138R | ecosystem: Engineered > Solid waste > Landfill > Unclassified | place: Canada...
CTAAGTGGTAATTATCCAAGCCCCGTTTGGACGTACTTTGGAAACCAACAATGGATGAACGCTATGTAGAAGCCTTAAAAGCCATTGCAGACCCTAACCGTCTGCGGCTTTTTTGGTTGTTGGTGCAAATCGATGAGCGTATTTGTGTAGCAGAGGCGATGGATGTTCTTGGTCAGACGCATTACAACGTCTCGCGTAATTTAAAAATTCTGCAAAGGGCTGGCCTAGTAACGGCCCAAAAAGAAGGCAAGTGGGTTTTTTACACCCTGATTAGCGAGCGACTGCCCTTTCACGCCAAGTTGCTAGAGGCCGTACAAAGCATTCCCGCACAAGAATTTGCCGACGAAATTAAAAAATGCCGCTTACGTTTATCCCTGCGCCAGAACAATGAGTGCGTGCTTGGCCCTGACAGTCAAGAATGGTCTTTAATTAGCGCTAAGAGCGAATAAAACACCCATTCAGCTCCTAAACTCTAACGAAAATACACACAAATTCTTTGTCCTGCTATCTCATGCACCTGCATGGGTAACTGGTATATATCACTCAGCACCTCGCCCCGAATAATCTGCTCGGGCGTACCTTGATAGGCTACTTGCCCAGCACGCATGGCTATAATCTGGTCTGAATAGCAGGAAGCAAAATTGATATCGTGCAGCACTACCACCACAGTTTTCCCTTTCTCATCGGCGGCACGGCGCAATAACTGCATCATGCCCACGGCGTGGTGCATATCAATGTTATTGAGTGGCTCATCAAGCAGCACATACTCAGTGTCTTGGCACATTACCATAGCTACGTAAGCCCGCTGTCGTTGCCCGCCTGATAGCTCGTCTAAATGACGCTGCTGGTACTCCTCCAGCGCCAGATAATGGATAGCCTCATCAATGTGTTGCTGATCGGTATCGGTAAGCCGCCCACCTGAGTGGGGAAAACGGCCAAATGCGACCAAATCACGTACCGTTAGACGCAATGTAGACTCATTATGTTGGCGTAAAATTGCCAGACGTTTCGCCAGCTCCGGCCCTGGGGTGCGGGTGATATCCAAGCCATCCACCTGCACACGACCTGCAGTCATGGGCGTCAGGCGGCTGATCATGGATAACAAGGTAGATTTACCTGCCCCATTAGGACCAATAATCGAGGTCAACCCGCCCTTACTGATGTTGATACTGACATCATTTACCACCAACCTGTCGTGATAAGCCTTACTTACGCCTTGTGTTTCAATCATTGTTTAACTCCACGCAACAACAGCGCAATAAATAACACCCCACCACAGAGCTCGATCACCATGGCCAAGGGCAAGCGGGTACTCAACAGATGCTCAAACAGCACTTGCCCACCAATCAAACAGACAATGGCCGCCAACACACTGGCCGGTAAGGTCCAACGATGCTGATGGCTGCCGGTAATCCAATACGCCAAATTCGCCACCAATAATCCGAAAAATAACATGGGCCCCACTAAGGCGGTGCTAATGGACAACAGCGCGCCGATCACCAGCATTAATAGCGTGACAGCTTTGCGATAAGGTACGCCGAGGTTAATCGCTACATCACGGCCTAAACTGAGCACATCCAACTGACGACGCAAATGAAACAACAACCCACTGCAGAACACCGCCGCGGCTAAGCCCACCCATAACAATTGCAGATTGACACGATTAAAATTAGCCACGCTGCTGCCCTGCTGAATGGAAAACTCACTGGGATCAAAGACACGCGCCGACAAATCCGCCAGCTCGCGAAACAGCAAGCCACCGACCATGCCCAGCAAGATCAGCATGTGCAGGCCGCGCACTGAGCCGTTAAACAACCAACGAAACAGCAGTAACGCGATGCTCACCATCACTGTGACCTCAAGGATAAACCGCAACTCCAGCGGCCAGCCCTTGCCGAATTCAGTTCCCCAAAGCAGCAAAGCAAGCGTATGCACCAGCACATAAAGCACATCAAAACCCATCAGCGAAGGCGTTAAAATACGGTTATGGGTAATGGTTTGAAACACCACAGTGGCTAACCCCATGCTCAGCGCCACCAGCAGCATAGCCAGCAAGCGGGTGCCGCGGTACTGCACAATAAACGCCCAATCGCTGTGCACATTGAGGGTCATAAAACCCAGCACACTGCCGAGTGCCAGCACAGCGGTAAGACTTAACAACCATCGACCGCGCTTCGTTAAGCCCATTGCCGGCGCCCCCGCACTAATATCACGATAAACACCAGACTACCGGCGATGGCTAATAGCGTTGCCGACGGGATTTCGTAGGGATGAATCAACACCCGACCCAACAAGTCGGCGGCCAACATCAGCGCTGAACCAGCCAGCGCCACCACAGGAATAGCGCGGCGCACATTATCGCCCGTCAATAGACGCACTAGGTTCGGTACGATCAGACCTATAAAAGGCAAAGCACCGGCAATAACCACCACACTGGCAATAATCATCGACACCAACAGCACCCCGAGCGCGAGCAGTGCCGGATAATTCACCCCCACATTGGTGGCAAAATCCTTACCCATGCCAAGCACGGTAAAACGATCCGCTAATAACATCGCCAGTACAGTGATGCCCGCCGCCGCCCACAGCAATTCATAACGACCACGCAAAATCGCCGAAAAGTCACCACTATTCCAAGAGCGTAATGCCTGTGACAATTCAAACTGATGGGCCAACAAACCACTGGCTGCGGCAATCACCCCGGCTAACACCAGCCCTAACAAAGGCACAATCAACGCTGAGCGTAACGGAATGCGCTTTAACACAGCCAAAAACAGCACGGTTCCCATGACGGCAAATAGGCTCACCACACTGAATTTCAGCCACAGCGCCATACTTGGCGCAACAATCGCACAGAGCAGTACGCCGAGCGCTGCGGCATCGACCGTACCCACCATCGACGGTTCAACCAAGCGATTACGCGCCATCATTTGCAATAACAAACCCGCCACAGCTAAAGAAGCGCCCGCTAAAATCAGCGCCAAGGTGCGCGGCCAGCGACTGACAAATAACAGCTGGGTAATACGGTCATCCGGCTGGGTAAACAGATGCAGCAGATTCATGCGGCTGGCACCCACATTTAAGCTAACCAACGCCAATCCAACAACCAATATCAGCGTGCCCAGCAACCACAACAAAGTACGTGGTTGAGCCCTTGTAGAAGAAGTTACAGCCATAGAATTCGCTTACTAGGAAAGAGCCGCCATACGCAGCTAAAGAAACTCTTGCACATACAAGGTTTGCTGGTTGCCAATTCTGTATGTGCTAGGTAGTTCAAAGAGTTACTTAGAAAAAACGTCCACTAAGCGATCAACGTTACTCTGCATCACGCCTATGCCACTGTTATCCAGCAAATACCAGCTGACTGGCTCCAGATATACAATCTGCCCTTTTGCACCTGCAGTGGTGGCCTTGACCAGCTCGTTATCCATCATGCGTTGTGCCGCCACGCCTTCACGACCAATAGCCGCATCACGATCCATCACAAACAGCCAGTCCGGATTAGTTTCCAGTAAAAACTCATAGGAAACCGCCTGCCCATGGCGACCGACCTTTAAGTCCGCCATCGCCGGCTCCACACCAAACACATCGTGAATCATGCCGAAACGCGTACCTATGCCAAAGGCGCTCATTTTTCCGCCGGTAGTCAACAAAGTGAGTCCTTTACCCTGCTGAATACTGAGGGTTTGCAGCTGCTTAACCGAGGTCTGCAACTTAGCAATCTGCTCTGCTGCCTGTTGTTCACGGTCAAATATCTGCCCAATAATTTGTGTGTTACGCACCACGCTGCCGAGCAAGTCCGTTGGCTCAGGCGTTAAATCTAGAGTCGGACCATATTTAGCCACCTCTTCGTATTTCCCGCCGGCGCGACGACCTAAAATAATCAGATCCGGCTTTAAGTTTTTCAGCGCTTCATAGTCAGGTTCGAACAATGTACCCACTCGCACAAAACGCTCATCTGCATATTGCTCCAACATTGGTGGCACAATGCCAGAGGTCGGAATCCCCTGCGCTTCTATACCCAACACAGCCATGGTATCCAGCGTGGACCAATCCAGTACCGCCACTGTTTTTGGTAGTTTCTGCACTTGGGTTTGCCCTTTGGCATGCTCAATGGTTAACACCTCTTGCGCCTGCACAGGAGCAGTTAAGCAAAGCAGTAAACTCAGTAGTGAAAGAGTGCGCAAAGCAGTAAAGTATCTAGCGCGCATAGCGGGCTCCTTAAGAATCTCAGTTGGATAGTTGACAGTGTTCTTTCTATAAGACGCCGCATACTATATGCGATTGATTCTTATTTGCAAGCATTTATATTGCATAGCTCGCCAGGTGCACAGCTATCGCTGGCATGACCTACTCCTACCACAAACCGCCGCCTCTATTGTGGGAGCACAACTTTTGCGCGATGCGAGTTAAAGAGGTTCTTCGCATTTAAGGGGGTAGAAAAAATTTGACCATCAACATAGAGCTTTACTCCCCTCGGTTCAGTGGCGATACGCAACGTAGCGAATCGTTCAGCAGACCTAAGTGAGCCAGTCGACAACGCACTATCTTGGACAGTATTAGCTACTTCTTCTTTTTTCACAGCCTGCTAGTATCACTGCAAAAAACAGATGCAGATAGTTGTGTAAGTTTTGCAAATTTAACACTTAAAAGTTTAGGCTGAGAACCTGCTATCAGTAAGCTCAAGGTTTACACCAGAGGAGTCAGGCGCAAATTAATTGATACAATTATCGTACCCACCACCACAAACCCATCGCCTCTAATCCCCTATCACCGCCAAAATCTGCTGCCTAACATCACGCCCCTCTTTATCTTGTTTTACCGCCATAATAAACGCGCATTTACCGTGACTCAGCTGCGCCCATTTATTGCCAACTTCTCGTTTTTCCGCCGAGTCATCAGTGCTGGCATACACGTCACCTTTGTATTCCACCACCAGCATACGGCCATCATTCAATTCACAGACAAAATCAGGGTAAAACTTGCTATGCGCCAAAGGCAGCCAGAACGAAGCATGGTCACGGCGCACTAGGTTGCGAATCCAATATTTCACTTGCGGTAGGCTTTCAATCGCTTTAGCGCACTCGAACTCTTCGCCCATGGACTTTAGGTCTTCAATCAAATTCTGCGGGAAAAAATGTTTCGTAAATTGAAAACTACCCGAATAATACGGTGGGCGTGACGGATATTTATCGGGCTTGAACTCATACAAAAACTCATCAGACAAGCAGGCGGTACTGCTGCTATCAAACAGAGAGTGCTGGTAGCTATTTTTTTGCGCCTTAGCACGGTACATGCCGATTAAATCGCGAATGGCACGCGCCAATGGAAACTTATTACGCACCAAGGCCGTTAATGTCATATCGTATTTTTGCAATAAATTCTTTACCAACAGGGCGATAAAACCAGTTAATTGCTGCTGCACAACATCAGTTTGACGCAGCTCTTTATCCAGCCAACGAATCAGGTCTTGCTCAGTCAGATCCAGAAAGCCTTGATTAAAAGGTACGGCATCTTTTTGTTCGGAAATTTTATAGACGACTTTTTGACCATCAACATCAATAGCAAAACTGCTGCTGGTTTCATGCAAAGTAAAGTTTTTCAGCTCAGCAGGATAGTCAAGCAAGTTCCAATTACAGGCATGCAACAACACCTCGGACTCAATCAGCTCCAGCTGTCCTTGCTGCAGCATGCACAGTTGCGGCAAGGCACCAAACACTTCACCACGTTCAGAAGGCGCTTTGCGGGCTTGAATAGTTTGGTTATGTACACGCACATTGCGTTCAAAGGTCTGACGTTCTTTACCCGACTTAACCTGCTTAGTGAGCGCCTGCTGTATGTTCTCAGTGACTTCCCCCGTTACTTTTATCACTGTGGTTTGACTGGCAGTGTCTGTAGTGGCGGTGATTTGTTGTTTTTCCGCATCGGATAACGCAGAGAAATCCGGCATTTCCCCAACCTCCACCACTAATGCGGGGGCGACCACTGGGCGTGGCTGCGCTGGTGCATTATGACCAAATAAATCATCTTGTTGCGGATGTGCGGCTTGCTCGCGTAAAAACGCGGCAATTTCCATTTCTTCAAAACCCATAGCAATCAGGGTATCGGTCAGTTCTTGCGCGGCACGGCTAAACTTACTGGTCGCAAGGTGTGCATAGGCGCGGTTCAAGTCTTCAATCATGCGGCGTTTTGCATAAGGCATCCGCAATACGCGCCCTAACAGTTGCTCAGCGTCTTTGCTGGATGACACCTGCTTTACCGAACAAAACACATAAGCAAAGGAGCAGTCCCAACCTTCTTTTAGTGCCTCAATGGTGATGATGTACTCAATGGGGCAGCTGCGCTCAAACAGGTTGAGTCCGTCAAGTTCCCGCTGACTTCCGGTCACGACCGCAATTTTATTGTCATCAATTTTAAGCTGCTCAATAAGGTGACGCTTTAACACCTCAACTGTCACTTCGCCATTTTTATTTTCCGCTTGGAACAGCACTATAGGGCGTATGTAATCCGCATCCTTTTGCGCATCAATAGCCAGTTTGTTGCGCGTAATAACGGCGTCTCGTAAGGCTTCCTGCCAATTAGCGTGCTCAGTCAACACAATCGGCAGTTTAATCATTTCTTCCGCTTTTAACTCAGCTGCGGAAACATGAAATAGCACATTACTGCCATTGTTATTGGTGGTATTGGGCGTAGCAGTTAACTCAATAATCACTGCCGGATGTACACGATGCAAAGTGTCAAAGGTTAAACTGGTGCGCGCATTATGCGCTTCATCCACGATGACGATTGGACGGTATACCGCTAGCAGGTTAGCGAAGGAGAATTTTACTTTCCCCAGCTCATTCGCCGTTAAACCATTCTCTTGCAGGTCGTTTTCAGTGACGCGCTCTAATAGCGGCCATGAGGGATGATTGCTGTTGATTTTGGCAAAATGTGGCTCAAAGTTTTCATGGTAAGCATAGACTTTGCGCCCCGAGGTATCATTAACGCGCAAGTTCGCCAGAGTGGAAACTACGACAATCGCCTTACTGCCAATATCTTGCGGGCGAATCTGCGTGACCTCATCAATATCCAGCACCAACACTTGGCGATTAAAAGCGCGGTCAAGATTTTGCCTATAGGGATGACCTGGTTTTTTCAGTGCTTCAACAGTTTGTTGGCGAATTGTGATACTCGGAACCAGCCACAGAGTAATAGGCGCATCGCTTTCTAAATAATGCTGCGCTGCCACTTCTACCGCATAGGAGCCGAGTACGGTTTTACCGCCACCAGTTGGAATGCGCAAGCAGAAATAAGGTGTTTGACCAAAGCTGTATTCTTGGTAAGCATGCGAGGGTAAATCTTGTTCAGCCAGTGCTGCGCTATACGCCTCAGCAACCGAATCGGTCTGCACACAGCGCGATAAAAAAGACCGCATGACATCAACGGCACGCTGCTGATAGCCCTTTAATTTAAACATTTGCGTCATCCTTACTCAAAGCATGCCAACGTCATAGGGGATTTGTTTAAAGGTGATATTGGCTTGCTGCAAACGTGCAGCACCTAAGCGACACGATTCACCATAAATCACAATTTTTTGCTGGTTCTGAATATCAGGTAACTCATTGAGCACGGCACTGGTGAGCACATTGCCGCCTTGTGGCCGGCGATCACCTAAAATACCGTTATACAACAGGTAGTACGCTGTACCATTATTAACACCCAGTAACGGGCTATCCGCTTGGCCTTGCAGTGGCGTTTTGTTTTCTAAATACCAAATATGTGCCGCTAAAGTCGGGAATTTAATCTCGCTATTTAGGCTACCGTACTCATCAAATACCGCCTCACCCAATTTAAAGAAGCGAAAGCCACCCCCTCCTTGCCAATCAACGGCTTTGGATATGCCACCTTGTTCGCCATCGACGACTTTCTTTAAGCGAGTTTGACAATGGGTTTGTGCGTGCTCACCCATTTCGATACCGATATAACGGCGGTTCATTTTGTGAGCAACGGCGGCAGTGGTGCCTGAGCCGAGGAAAGAGTCGAGAACTAGATCGTTTGGATTAGTGGCAATTTCCAAGACTCTCTGCAAAAGTGACTCTGGTTTAGGTGTCGAAAAAGGGTGTGCCTTATTAAGTGCCAAAATTTCTCGTTTAGCTGTCTGGTTGTTTCCTACGTCATCGTGGCGCCAGACAGTTGTCGGTACAGTTCCCTCGCGAACTACAGTTTCAAATTTCTTTAATCGTGGAACGCTATTTGTTCCCTTAACCCCCCACCAGATTAAATTCTCACTTACGTTTTGCTGATGTGATTTTTGATCATAAGCCCACACCCTAACCGGGTTAGGCCAAACTTCTTCGCCAGTATTTGGGTTAACTATCGGATAATATAAATTAGGTCGCTCATTTTTTGACTTTGCACAAGTGTAATCACCAGAACTCCATGCCCCCCTAGGGTCATTGTCTGGATTCTTAAAATTTCTTGACTGTTTTAAGCTTCGTTTTAATAAATTAGGAAACCATCCATCACGATTTTTTGCATACAGAAAAATATGGTCATGATTTTGACTTAACCATTTTGCGTCATTTTGGGGTGAAAACTTTTTTTCCCACATGATGTTTGCAATAAAATTCCGTCGACCAAACACCTCATCGCACATCACTTTTAAATAATGCGCTTCATGATCATCAATCGTAATCCAGATGCTACCATCTTCTGACAGTAACTCCCGCAGTAACTCCAAGCGCGGGTACATCAACGACAGCCATTTGCTGTGCTCTAAATTATCGTCGTAATGCTCAAAGGCTGATTGAGTGTTATAAGGCGGGTCAATAAAAATACACTTCACTTTGCCAGCATAAAAAGGAATCAGTGCTTTCAACGCTTCCAGGTTATCGCCCTGAATCAGCAGGTTTTCATTATCCGCCTCGCCATAGGACAACTCCGGCACTTCCTCAAGCAAACGATAGGTGGACTTCTGCGCGGCAGTTACCGCTTGGTCTTTATTGAGCCAATGAAGAATAGGCATGGTTTTCCTTAAAAATATCTGTGATTTGTGCGACTACTATCCGAGGTCACACTAAAATAATTTTTGCCATAGAATACAGCGCGCCATGCATTGATTCTATTCTCAACTCTGTAAGACATCAGAACTTACTGCGTTTAGTATGCTAATTTTTTCAGTCGTAATACCGTTAATGACTGGCCATTGTACAGCCAATAGTCAGGACCACGCACGGCTTTACGTGCTATGCCTATTTGCGCGAATGCAGTAATAGCTGCACGTGACAGACTCAGGATTTGGCCAGCAAAACGCACTTGTTTGTGATTGAGCACGGTACAGGTTAGTCGGCCATCCGCCTTAAAAGTCAACACCGTACCGACTGCTATATCCAGTTCTGTAAAAGTAAACGGTTTTAACGGCGCTACCTCGCTAAGCTCTTTAAGAAGCTCAGTGAACGCAGATGACTGCTCCACAGGAATGTCATTGGCTTCGATGACATCAATTTCTAACGTTTGTTTTTTGCTTTTAGAAAAGTTGCTAATCGTTTTGCCTGCAAATTCAATCACATGCGTACCTAGAAAAACCTGAACCACAAACTGTTGTAACTGATGTACGGCCTGTACCAGCGCCATATGCTCTGGGCTGTCTTGCGCTGTTGTTAAAAAATCATTGCGGTACTGATTAAAGTGCATGCCAATATTGGCCAAGGCTTCATAGACAATAAAATACAGATCTTCGCCCGCACAGTAGTCGGCATCTAGCTCAAAGCATTCGATTAATGCTGCGCCTAAAGCGTTAACCCTATGCCACTGAGGCATAGCGGTGTAATCAGGGTTTTGATTGCTAAAAATCAGACTTATTTTATGGGCTTCTTTGTTTCTGTCCTCAAGAGTTGATTCTTGCCACCATATTTGCGCTAACACTTGAAAGTAGTGCTCATGGCGCAGACAATCAGCTTATAGCCGCCGGGCAACGTGTGCGCCTGCATATCAGCGATGACCGCCTCAACCCGCGCCGGGTCGAGAAACATCAGCGTGACGGTGCAGGCAATAAAACCGTAATTATCTGTCAGCACGGCAGTATTCAGAGGCTCCTTAGTTCAAGATAAAGTACTATGCATAACCCGATCCGCGACGCAATTAAATGATACGAAACAAGCTTAACAGCCAGCGCGCTCGCACACCTTTGAGCGCTACAGCAACGGAGCTTGACCATAAAGCCCCAGCAACTGCAGCCCATCAAGCAAGACTAAGCCTGCAAACAGAGCCAGCAGTAACGCCAGCGTGCGCATTACGACTCTATAGGCTCGCTCGCTGAGTAAGTGGCGATACTGACCTACCAAGACAGCTAAAACCACCTTTGAGCCGACCAAGGGCAGGTAAAAGCCCAGCATAAACAACACG